>Ga0136555_1000468_pt1 | contig 16089 bp, 16 predicted proteins | sample AntRauTorckE5432_FD_104927 | JGI IMG/M metagenome (GOLD analysis project Ga0136555, IMG submission 104927) | Saline lake microbial communities from Rauer Islands, Antarctica - Metagenome Torckler E5 #432 | ecosystem: Environmental > Aquatic > Non-marine Saline and Alkaline > Saline | place...
CCTCTTTCAAATCTATCACCTCTTAAACCGAAGTCTAAAGAAGGGTCATGTTCGATTTCAACTTGACCTATTTGTGCGATATATACATCTGTAAATCTTACTGCCTCTAGTTTTAGGTTACGTAGGTCTCCTGAAACTGGATTGCTAGAAAGAACTCTGTCTGCTCCTAATAGTGCCGCTAAGTTTGATACTTGTGCGTTAACTTCTTCTTTGAAAATTTCAAGTACATTGTAGAATGCTTCCATACCACACTTGAACTTAACTCTTCTGTTTTCAAACTGCATATCAGGCTTAGTTCTGAACACATACTCAGCAGCTTCTCTAATATGTTGACGAGTAATTCCGCCTGGTTTTCCATACTCAATGATACGTCCTCTACGTGCTTGTTTCCAAAGACCTTCGTTGAATCTTAGTACACCATTTGTAGTTTTTATTTCCCCTGCGCTTTGGAACATAAGTTTTGTCCCTAACAATTTATGTAAATACTTTTCAGTTAGGTGCTCCATTGTTAGGCCGATATTAGCAGTCTCTCTTAGTGGAGCTCCGTTAGAATCTAAATCCATACGTACAGCAAACTCACCATAACCGTTTGAGTCCATTTCTTGCTTTACCTTGTTCATGTATTCTTTGGTTCCTGCAGTAATTATTCCATCAGCCATAGAAGCTGAAGCAGCTTTTGCTGTAACATAACTTTCTACACCAATAGCAGAACCTAGTCTGAATTCAAATTTCATTGAACCTGGTGCATCTGGCATTTGGACTTGTGCAAACTTAGTACCATATTCAGATACTCCATGACCAACTTCAAAATATTCAATACCTCTTCCTAAAAGAGCTGAATCAAAGAAATCAGATTTGTTTTGTGTGTTTAATACTACAGGGTGTTTGTAACCTGTACCTGTTGGTAATACGTCTTCTTCTTCAGAAACAACAATTTGTTGTCCATCAAAATCATCATAAGTAAGTACTGTACCTGGTGCAAACTCTCTGTTTAAAGTAATATAAAAAATACTTCCGTCTATACCTGGAACATCTTGAGATGACATGTCAGTTTCTGTATAGACACCTTTGCGCTCCTTGATAGGAATAGAATAGGTAAATCTGCCTTCTTGTCCACTTACTTCAATTACGGACTTAGAAGTTAGCAATTCGTCGAACAAACTAGTAGGTTTCTTTTCTCTATCTTGCTGATTCCAGAAAGACATTAAACCTAAGTGGTTGTTGTTTGGGTCTTCTTCATACCATGTACGAAGGGAAGCATTGTCCATATATCCTTGGAAATGCTTTGACACCTCTTTTCCTTTCATAAAAGCAATGGCTTGATTGCCATTTCTTATAGTAGGGATTCCTTTTGATTGTAGAGTCATTTTTATTTATTTAAATATTAGTAGTGATTATTTTTATAGAAATTTTAGTTCTTTACTTAAATCTTCAGAAGGATTGACTTTTTTACTACTTGCCTTTTTGCCTTCTGTGTGTTTACCTCTCGCAATGTTTAGTTTGACCAAAGTGTCTTTTTTAGCTTTAGAAGTCTGTTTCTCGCTTATCAGCTTATTATAGTCTTCTCTATTATTTTTCCAAAGTAAAAATTCAGCTAGTTCCTCTGGATTTTGTTTCATTTCTCTAAACTGATTATCTACAGTAAAGCCATTCTCTGTTTCTTTTGTTACAGAGTCTAATAAAGGTCTTAAAGCTGAATCGTTCTTGATACCCAAGTTAGTTAAGTGCTCTCTTAAGTCTTTTCTAAGAGTTTTTCTATTTTGCTGTTCTTGCTCTCTTAATTTGGAAGCTTCCTCTTTTTTCTTATCTAACATACTGTGATAAGATTTCTTGAGGTTATCTGCAAAATCTCTAGCTTTAGCGTCTAATTCCAAATCTACTTTATCCGCTTCGACTAGTCTGTCTATTTGCTTGTCAGATATTTTTGGATTGTCCAACCTATACATCTGTCTAACTAAATCCTCTTGATGCATTTCATCTTCAAGATTGTAAGTGTTGAGGTTGTCAATGTATGTTTCTTTTGCTTTTAAAACATCTTTTATGTCTCCACCATTCTTAGAAATTTCAATAATCTTTAAGGAGATATCATCTAAATCCTCTTTGTTGATGAAATTCTTATCTATTTCGGTGTTTTTTTCTTTATCTTGAGCTTTAACTATTTCTAAGAACGTTTCTTCGTCTAGGTCTTCTAATTCTGAAAGTGTTACTGATTCTCCGTCTATTTCAACTTCAGCATCTTTCCAAGTACCTAATTCTATGTATTTTTTAGCTAATGAAGAATAATTATTTTGACTTGAAGGTCTTTCTTTTTTGAACTCTTCCTCTTCCTCAACTTCATCAGGAGTTTCTTTTTTAGAATTATTGTCTTCGACTAATTCTTCATCCGCTCCTTCTTCAATATCTTCTTCCTCTTCTTTTTCCTCTTTTTCTGGTTCAGGTAAGTCTAAGTCTCTTACTTCTTCCTCTTGACTTTCCTTTTCTCCCATTAATTCTGAGAAATCATAAAATCCTGCTCCTTGTTCTTCTTGGTTTTCTAGTCTTGCCATTGTTGGTACAAATATATAGTTATTGTTTCGTTATCACAAATTAATAAAATTTTAACTTGTCATGTTAAAAAATATTTAATTTTTATTTACTACATCGCCAAATGTTTTGGCTCTTATAGCTTCTCTTTTTATTTGGTTGTTTTCTCTTTTTATTCTTAACTCTTCCATTTTAGCTTTAAGATTACCTATAGCTACTTCATTTTTCTGGTTTTGATCTTGCTCTTTAAGCTCTATTTTTTTAACTTCGTTTTGACTTTTAGCTTCATCTTTGAGATACTGTGCTGCTACTTTATCCACGGCTTCAGAGTCTCCATTTTCTTCATTCCTATCTTTAACTCTTCCTACTGTTTGAATATGCGCCACCTCTAGCCTATTATCAAGCTCTTCTTTTTGTTTTGTTAGTTGGTATTGTCTTTCTTTTTGTGTTCTTTCTGCTTCAGCTTGATTCTTTCTGTCTACTAAGTCTTTTTCGTGATTTCGTTTTATTTCGTCTTGTTGTAGCCTTTGTCTTTGAGATTCTTTTAGTATTCCGTTTACTTTGGAAAAGCTGTCAGATGTAATTACTTCTGATATATCAGATAAATCATTTTGTATAGCATTATTGCTTAATAGGTAATTTTTGAACTGTTCTAGCTCTTTCTTTCTTTTAGAGTCGGCCACTGGTAGCAGTCCAAATTGTCTTAAATGAAAGTTATCATCACTAAACACTTGTCTTACTAAAGCTATCTCTTCATCAGAACTTGTAAACCCTAAACTTATATCTTTTTCGTTTACTTGACAGTGTTGTGTTATAGCTAAACCTATTTCTAAATCTTTTAACCTAGAGTTGTCCATCTTCTCAAAGATATGCTCTATTTGAGAGAAAGAGTTTTGTTGACCTAGTTTTATTCCTTCTGCTGTTGCATACTCAGAAGGTGTTTTCATATCTTGGTTAGTGATACCAATTTGTTCCAACGCCAAGCTTTTATAGTATTCAGCTAATTGCATTTTTTGTTGTATCTGTGGGACAAAGGATATATCTTGTGCCATCATTGAGTTGAACTGTTGGCCTGAACGTCCTCTCATATTCTGTTTGGACATATCTAAAGGTACAAGGCCTACATCTCTAGCCATGTCAGTTACGTTAAGTAAAATTTCTCTTGCATCTCCCATACCATCAAACTCCGAAGGAAGCAAGCTTATATCAAATAACCAAAATATACCTATTTCTTTCTCTGTTAGCGAGTGCATGAGGTTCATTTGATAATTGTATTCTACTTGGTAAGGTCTTATTTTTTTAGCCTCTGAGTTTGTTATAATACCTGTTACAGGAAGTTTAACATCATATATATTAGATTCTCCTCCTTTAATCTGTAAAGGCATTGGTTCTACTCCTAAATATAAATCTTTTTTAAGTATTGAGTTGGTTCCTGCAGCTTTTACTCCTTTCCATACTCTAGGTGCATACGTCCATACTATACTGTTTGGCTCTAATGTACCGTTGTCGTGCTCGTTAATAAATTCTTGTAAACTTTTATTAGTTACTTTATTTATGTCGAATTCTTTTAAGAACTCTTGGTCTAGTTCATCTGTAACCCAATCTAAACTCGTTATACCTGATTCATTTTCTCTATATATTAGACCTATCTTATCCCAAGACCTCCAATAAGCTTGTACAACTCTTATGGTGTCTTCTCTTACATCAATATCTCTTCTTAAGAATTTAGATATGTTGTATAGTCCTGTATTTTGGAAATCATAATTGGGAACCCACGCATCTCTTGTTTTTTCATTACCATCTGCGTCATAGAAAGTTTCTTCACCTAAAGGCATGTTTAATGCTGACTGCAATTCTGTTGTAGATTGTCTGTCATAGTAGTTTTCATCTGGAACTAATACTGTGTCCCCTGTGAAAGCGTCTTCTATTCCTTTACCAGGTTTTTTGTTTAATGTGTCAGAGCCTCCACCTGCATAGTCAAAAGCATTAAGAATTTCTTTAATGTCTTTCTCCTTCATTAGATGTCCAAACTTGTTTACAAACTTTGAAGGTGACATCTCTTGTATGTTACCTACGTACTCACCGTCTTGAGGGTATTTTATATCAGCGTCTTCTGAAAAGAAAGTTTCAACTGGATGCCATCTTTCTGGCATGTAGTAATCGTGACCTATGAAATAATGTTTGAAGTATCTACCTGTAAGAAAAAAGTCTTTAAAGTGCTCTCTTTCCATTTCATCAAGAGAGTACCTTTTTCTATCTCTAGCTAGTACATTTTGAGCCCACTTTGCAGCTATCGGTTTCCATTGGGTACTCATAGCTGTTTTAATATCAGGAGGGGTATCGTATTTTTGTTTTTGTTGTTCTAAAAACTGTAGATACTGTTGCTTTTCTTCTTCTGACTTAAACTCTTTTTGTAGTGTGACACCGCTTCTAAGAAGTCTTAATTCCAATTCAGTACTGAATACTTTTTGTGTAAACTCAAATATTCTGTTTGAAAATTCTCTGTCGTACTCATTTTTACTTACATCATCAAAAAAGTTAACTACAAACTTATGTTTTGTATCGTTGTATTTTCCTTGTAAGTGTTTTGTTATTTGTCCTATTAAATCAAAATGCCTTACATAAGAAGGTATGTCGGCTTTCTGCCTTATATCGGCTACGTTCTTTAGTATTTCTGGTTGTTCTTCATAATCTGTATAGGCTAGGTCTCCTTCAACCATTCTATAGTACTCGTCATAAATAATGTTTTTTCTTATTTGTGTTAGTCCTATTTCTTCTAGCCTATCTAAATTATCTTTAGCAAACTTTTCTTTCTTTCTATAAGAGGGCAACGCTTGAGGAGGTAAAGAAGTAGATATTCTACTATTATCTCCTAAGCCTTTGTATACGTTATTATATAGATTACCCGAATCGGATCCTAAAGACATGTGGCAGTTATGTTAATTTTATACAAAAATAGTTATATTATTTGGTAAAACCAAAATTGTTAAACTTTATGTGTTACCAAAGCCTACCTTTTCGTCTACTTTCTGGAAACATTCCTCTTTTCCTAGAGTTTGTTTTTTTCTTATCTAGCATTTGTTTTTTTCTCTTTTTTTCCTCTTCCGTCATAGGTTTATCTGGTGCTTGACCTGTGACAGTTAAATAATAGTCATAGCCATAAGCTGACATAAGCGCCGTTAAACCGTCGAAATTACCTCCTGGTCTATAATTTATCATTTCGTCTAATAATCTGACGTCATTTATCAGTCTTTCAAATTTATACCTAGTTCTTATCTTTCCTTCTAAATCTTCGTAGTCTTCCTTCTTAGTTAATATTTTAAACATTATATTAAAAAGATAAGATTTATTTTTAGCTGTAGGTTGCCAACCGTATTGTCTTCTTTGATTTGCATCGTAGTTTACATCTCCTAAGAAGTCTACACTTTTAAGTATATATTCGTCTGTTACTTCTAATCTGTCTGTAAATTCTTTGAACCCCATATCGGCATTCTCCATAAATACAGGGCCATTATATAGTTCACATAATAGCTTACCTTGCTCATGGAATTTGCCGTGAGGGTCAGGTCTAGAATGGTATGTGGCTACAACCTTCTCTGTATCCCTCCTTATGACAACAAATGAACCTACAGAGTCTGAACTTGCTTCTTCTTGTTTGTAGTCATCTAGTCCTACTATACAAAATTCAAAAGGAGCATTAGGTAAAGGATCTTCATAAATTGTAACAGGTGAGTCATGAAATCCTCCTGCGTAGGGAAAATCTGCTACCTCTTTTGATGTTAGGTCGTATTCTACCTTTTGAGTTTTTTCGTTAAAGAATAACTCTACATTTTTTCCAACGTTACCTTCTTCTATTATCCTTTCTTTGTGTCTTCTTAAAGCTTCTCTTGGGAAAGGGTTTTCTTTACCTGACAAAAATATTTCTTCGGGATCTATTGGGTAATAAGCTTTTTCTTTGTTTAAAGATTTTTTATCATCTTTAATAGCTTCTCTATCTTTTAATATTATATCAATGGACTTATCCCACTGCGTTACCATTATTCTCATGGGTTTTATTGCTTTTGTTTCCTCTATACCCAAATATTCGGCTAAACCTATTTCTCTCTTAACCATTCCTGTTTTTGAACTCATTTGTGCAGGAATATATGTACCAAAATCCCTTCTCTTCCAAGTTATGTATTTCTCGGGTATATTTCTTTCTAGGGCTTTCCAATCCATCACATGAATATTATATGACTCTGGTTTTTTAAGCATCAGGTGGGCATCTTCTGTAAGCTCTTCATTTGCGGAACCTGTACCACTTAAAATGGGTACTAACCTTTTACCGTAAGGTGAGTCAAACGAAGGTTTTGCCCCATCTAATTGTGTCTTGAATGGACTTTTCATAGCTTCATCAAGAACAAAAGCATTAGGCGTAAAACCTGCTAAAATTTCAGATTTTTTATCTGCACCACTATCTAAGTTTATTACAGCTAGAAAGCAAGGGTTTATGTTTTTTTGGTTTTTCTTTTTTACTCCAAGTCTGACCATCTTAGACCAATCGTTAGTAATATTGGGATAATAAAATGCAGGATTTGAATGAAGCATTGTTTTTTTAAAGTTTTTTTCTATCTGCCCTAAATCTTTTGCCGAACCACCTGCAACTACAAGCTCTCCACCTTTATCAAGCGCAGTCCACTGTAGCAATGAAGCTATAAGAGTAGTCTTAGCCGCCCTCCTAGTCGCACATAAAAAAAGCATTTCATCTAACTTTTTTGCTTTTACAAAATTGTCTTGTATAATAAACCACTCGTTATCTCTTAATGGCGGATTCATTATTACGTCCTTAGACGAAAAACTACCATCTAACTCTTCCACCTCTGTAGGTATGTCTGTTTTAAACACGTTTAGATGTGAATACATCCAAGGGGAAATAAATACACTTCCTAGCTTTATCCCTCTCCTTAGTTTTTTAAATTCGTCAACATAGAATTGTAGTGTTTTTTTATCTTGTTCAAAATAATGTTTGTCTGGATTCCATACAGGTGGATTTTTTACATGTATTAACATTTCATTTTTAGGAGGTGAATCGAAATCTATTCCTAATGTTTCCACATACTCTTTTATATAGGGGTATTCAGCCTCTACGGCATCTCTCATAGCAAGAGGTGCTTTCGAATTACCATGTAACTCTAAAAGACTGTGTTCTTTATCTTGATTTAAGTCTAGCTTATTTATTTTATCGGATATATCAGACTTATCTCCGTAAAGCAAATTGTCAAATTCTATGTCTTCCGACTGAAAATCTTTTTCAGTTTTTTCTGAAGAATCACTGGTTTGTTTTAATTCAAGAGAATCACTATTTCTTATATAATTATCAACTCGTTTTAAGTGACATTCTATTAGGTCAACCATTTTGTCAACCATATTATCCACAGATTTAGACTTGCCTATATCTGATTCAACTACCGAGTGGAAGTGTTTTAGGCGGTCTACTATAGTTTTTACAATCTTAGCTTGTATTTTATACTCTGATTCTTTGCCTTCGTGTAATAGTACGTAAGCTCCTTTTTGTTTGACCTTTACATCTTTTACATAATAATATTTAGATGTAGATATATTTCCTTCAGTATCTTTATTTAATACAGGTATACTCCAATCATTTTCTTTGAAATACTTTTTGTATTTCTCAACTTGAGGCTTGTTGTCTTTTATAAAACTTTTTACAAAATTATCCAATTCTTATTTTTTTTGTGTAAAGATACTACAACTAAATTAATTGTTAAAATGTGTTAAACATTTAATCAAAAAACCGAGGTGGTGTGCCTCGGTCTAAAAGTGTTTGTACAGTTGTTTAATTTTACGTATACGATTATGCTTTTGAAATTTTACCCTTTTAAATTATCAGAAAGCATCTTCATAATAGCATCGTATTGAGGTGATTCTTTTATTTCGTTGATTGCTTTCTCTTGCGTTCCATTAATTCTTTCTTCTAAGCCATCTTCTGTTGGCACAAAAGTTAGTTTTCGTTTAGACTCTTTTAATTTTTCAACTTTCTCTATCAAGTCTTCATCCAACTTATCTTTTATGTCTAGTGTTGAAGTAAGAGAATATAGTGCAACTAGATCTTGTACAATAGATCTTACGTCTTGCATTTTGATTTGATAACCAAACATAAGAAATTCCATTTCTTCTTGAAACTCTTCAAAGCTTTTTCCTTTCTCTAAGGATTTTGCTATTTCTTTTTTCTTTTTTTCTACCTCTTCTCTTTCTTTGTCGAAAAATTTAGCGTAGTCTTGGTAATCTTTAAATACCGCTTGTATTCTATCTATAATTTTATCTTCAGTTGTCATTTTCTACGATTTTTGCTTTTTCTATTTTGTTTAATATCTGTGAGTCTGTCTTTTCTAATAGTATGCTTACATTTCTATTTTCTTCTTTACCCATAGGTCTACAAAAACTGTAAAGGATTTGTCCTAATGTAAGATCTTTTCTCTCGTGAATAAACTCTGATAGCTCTGCTATAAAAGCTACTCTTTCTGCTGTATTTTGTTGCATTATTTTATTTTTCCTGTTAGTTTTATATCTATTTTATTTTCTCCTTCAAATATATATACGTGTTTAAGGATCCTGCCTAATAAACTAGTATTATAGTTTATAAATATCATATTATCTTTTACCCAAGCTTTCGTACATCCTCCACAAGAAGTTTTTACTTTTATATCTTCACTATCTGTTTCAAACTTTAGTTTCAGGTCTGGGTCAGATTTATGTTTTATATCCCCAAAGTCTAGGTTATAATTCAAGTTGTCTATTTTGGTTAGAGTTGACATCTCTGGTTTTAAGTTCTCTAGTTTCATTTTATATTTAATTGTTTTAATAATTTTTTAAGTTCTGATTTGTTTTTAATACTTCCTGAGAATAAAGTTACATCTCCCTCTCCTTCTAAATTTATTCTTAACCATTGTTTTCCTTTAAAGTTGGGATCATATGTTAATTCATACTCTCCTTTATCAAATTCCATTTGTTCCATACCAGGATGAGTTTTATAATATGAAAACCCTAAACTTTCTATATCTTCTTTGTCTAGGTATTTAACTAATGGTTCATTTTTTATTATTTCATAAAAATCTGTAACTCCTTGATAATCTCCATAATTTAACTCATCTTCTTTAATTACATGAATTATTCTTTTATTGAAATGATTATAAGTAACTTCAAATCCAACATGAAACTCTTCTATTTCTGGTGTGTAATATTTATTTTTCATGTATGTCCCATTTTATTTCTTTTCCTATGTTTTCTAAAGAGCAATACTCATCTTTTATTTTGGTTTTAAATATTATTCCACAGTTGCAAATTGTGCATTGATTATTAAAACCGTTTAAAAAATACCACCAATAGTCTTTAAATGTACGCTCGCTTAACTTTTTGTTTCCAAAGTTATATTTGCACCCATTGCATATTTCACGCCTCTTACGTACCCATTTTGGCACTTTCTGGTTATACATAACCCTAGACATAAGTATCCTTTTAAGTTTTTCAATCATTTGATGTTGTTTTGAATTTCTTCTGTTTCTTTTGAACTAATCTTTCTTCTTTTTATAGCTCTTCTTAAGTTTTGTATTATTGGTGGAAAGAGATGTTTTTTACTTACATTTTCTTTTGGTCTATACAGTTCGTACTCCATTTTTATATCATCGTATCTCTGCTGCCATACCTCAACCTGTTTTTTTATGACTTCTTTTGCCTTATCTGAAATATTTTCATAATGGAGCATATTCTTTTTAACAGTTTTTATTTTGTTTGTATCATAAAGATGGTAGTAAGCCCTACCTATAGGGTAAAGGTTTATAGCACAGTAAGGCTCTTCATTAAATACTTTCTTTGTATTCTTAGCTGAAAACTCATAAACTCTTTTTAGTTGATGTATGTCTGTTTCTACTCCTTCCTCTTTTAGTATCTCTAAGGCTTTTTCAAATACATCTTCATCGTAAGCAACCCCGCTATTAAATTTACTCATCTGTGTGTATAAATCCTATAGTGAATATTCTGTTTCTTTTTTTGAATAGTTGTTCTTGGCAGTTTAGTAATTCGTCTGATAGCCTTTTTTTATGTGTTTTGGGGTCAATAATTAAATAGCCATTGTTTTTTAACATATTAATTATGACTCTTACATAACTGTTTTTAATTTGTTGAGATAAAGAAAAAGTAAGACTTTTTTCACCCTCTTTAGAGTAACCATAAACCAAAAAATAAGCAAGTGCTTCTTTGGCTCTCTCAACCAAAGTATGTTGTGGAGGTTTAGCTATCATATATATTTGTAGAAAACTTTTTGCCAAGTCTATTTTGTTATCAAACTTCAAAGGTATACCGAATTGTTTAGCCATGCTATATAATTATATATTGCAAATATATATTATTTAATTGTTAACTCCAAGCATTTTAACATTTAATTTTGATTAGGAATCTTTAATTTATTTGGTGGTTATATTTATTATGATTATATTTGCTCACAACAAAAATTAAAACCATGAAAGATTCAAAACTTAATATACATGAATTTTTTGATGAATTGCTTTTCTTAACGGACGAAAACATTTTTTCAAATATTTACATAGACGAAAATATAGAATTTTTTAAAGAAATAAATTTATATTTATATGAGCATTATTTAGAAGATAGAATGACTCTAAATTTAGCCTCTAATATTTTAGAAAGTTTCATAAAGTCGATGCTCAAACATACTCCAAGTTTACATAATGTATTAAGAGACGATTTTGGAAATATAGAAGAATAATTTTTGGGTAGTAGTAGTAGTAGTGATTTTTGACAGGCCTCCTTATTTTAAGGGGGTTTTTCTTTTTTTGTAAAATAAGATTTAATTTATTTGGTAGCTATATTTATTATTGCTATATTTGCATTGTGAGAGATATTGTATCTTTCTAGTAACAACGGTAATCAAACCATTACACCCTTATCAGTCACCTTGAAAAAGTGCATGTGGGGTCAGAAGTCGGGTTAATAATTGCAGGATTGAAATAATATCTAAACATAGCGATGAAGTTCTCCCCGATAGTTACGGAAAATTGCCTAAATATAAGCAGGAGGGCACGATAAGACGATACGGACTGAAAAGGGTAGTATTGCAGTGTGTGGGTGTAAAGAGAAGTCAACGAAATTTCTCAAACGTACAGCTCCTTAGTGAAAGTTTAGGTTGAAATCGCCACTAAGTAATTAGAAGGTCAATAGATTATGAAAATTTTCTAAAGGGGTTTCCTCTGTCCAACACACAAACACAACAACAGTTTTTCACTCTAACGCATTTTCGGTTTTATACAGTACTTAACACTACAAGTAGAGGGTACTAAAACAAATATTGTTACAAGCGAAGTTACGGTTTAACGGTGTGTTGCTAACCGACTCTTTGCGGTCTGGGAGTTTCTATTTTTTATCTAAGTTTTAACAGTTTTTATTTGGTATTATGACTAAATATGCTTATATTTATATATTAAAAAATATTTGTAAAAATGTACAAACCTTATCCAATACAACAGTTAGAGATTGATAAAATCACAGAGTTTATAAAAAAGGATACTAACAGAAAAGCTGTATTTGCTTATCCAGTTTCTTTTGGTAAAACAATACTTATAGCAAATGTTGCTATCAACTTTCCTAACAAATACTTTATAAATGTAGCACCTAATAAAGAACTAGTAGAACAGAACCACGAAACCTATACTTCGTATGGATATGATGCGTCTATTTGTTCAGCTTCCTTAAACTCTAATGAAGTTTCTCAAGTTACGTTTGCAACTATTGGTACTCTTAAAAAACACATAGACTTTTTCAAAGATAAGGATGTAATTTTATTACAAGACGAAGCACATGACAGTTCACTCAAAAAAAGTGAGATAGGTAAGTTTTATAAACAGTTAAAAAAGTGCAAACTGCTCGGTTTTACCGCAACTCCTATGAGACTAAACAACTCTGCAAGCGGAACTAAACTGTCAATGATGAATAGACAGAAAGATTGTATTTATAGTTCCATAGAAAGCGTCATACAAGTTTCCGATGTGATAGATAATAATATGTGGTCAAAGCTTGTATATGACGTTGAAAACGTAGATGAGAGTAAATTAAAATTAAACACAACAGGATCAGATTATACTTTAAAATCTCTAGAAGCTTTTTCTGAAGCTAATAATATAGTCCAAAAATGTGTAGAATCTGTTTACAGGTTAAGAGAAGAAGATAGAGAGAGTTGTATCGTGTATGTTACTTCAATAGATGAAGCAGAAAGAGTGGCTTCTAAAATAGAAGATTCTGCAGTATTGCATTCCAAACTAAAAAAAACAGAAAGAAATAGGGTAATTACAGAATTTAAGGCAGGTAATATAAAAACTGTTGTTAACGTAGGAATTCTGAAACAAGGTTTTAATTATCCAGAGCTTTCCTCTATTGTTTTTGCTCGTCCTACAAATTCTTATACACTTTATTATCAAGTTCTTGGTAGAGTTATACGTAAACACGAAGATAAAATAGATGGCAAGGTCATAGATATTTCTGGTAACTACAATAAGTTTGGAGCGATAGAAGACCTAGAATTTATAAATGAAGAGTGGTGTGGTGGTTGGGCGGCTTTTAGTGGCAACAGGCTGCTTACAGGTTACGCTTTAGGGGGAAGTTTAGTACCTACAAAGCAAAGTTTAAAACACTATTTTAATGAGGTAACAACAGGAGATAATTTACCCAAAGACCCTAAATTTAATTTTGGTAAACACAAAGGAGTTCCTGTTTCAGTAGTTAAGAGAAAACACGAGAGTTATTTATTCTGGATAGTGGATCCTGAAACAAAATTTACGTTCAGAGGAAAAAACGGATTGGCACTTAAAAGAGCTATATACCGACAACTAAAATTACCTTTGAACAAACTAAGAGATGTAGATTTAGATTATAGTAAATCTCAATTACCTTTTAATTTATAACTATGTTTATAGACTTTGAAACAGAAGATTATGATAATTTAAAAAATGGACAGTTAAAAAGAATGGCTGATTTTTGGCAGAGACGATATTTATTAAAGAATGCAAAAAGAAACGGTTATAATCAAGTATGGTGTCCTGTAAAAGAAAGATATTATAACGAAAATAAAATGGAAGCCTCTCACTTTATAGATAGAAGCGTAATGTGTACAAGGTACGATAAAGATAATGTATGGTTAATATCGAAACAAAGTAATACTTGGGATGCTAGAGAACAAGTAGAAGGATACAAATCTTTACATCATAAAGAGTTTGAAGAGCTTTTGGTAAAAGAAATAGGAGAAAAAAATATTAAAAAACTCTTGGCTAAGAGTAAAAGTTTGACTATATTTGCAAAGAAAGATTATATAGACAAAATAAAAAAATTTAGAGATGAGTGATACAAAACACCCCTTTTTAAGGTTATCCGACCTAATACAAGAGTATGATAATAAGAAAGAGTCCTTCTCTGTAAAAGAGCTCCAAGATATGAGGGAAAATATATCACTTACACTATTTTATTTGTCTGACAGTGCTTCAACTGCATTATCTAAATATGACAAAGCTGATTGGGAAAGAAAAAGAAGTTTTGCAGAACTTATAGAAGAAAATAAATACGATGATAATGGCGATAAAAATACTGTGGCTGTAATGGAAAGTTTAGCCCGTATAGCAAACAAAGAAAAAGAAGAAGCAGTAGTTGAAGCATTAAGACAAAAAGAAAGAGTTAGAATAATACTAAATTCTACACAACAAATATTAAATGCTATAGCGTCAAGATTAAGTTCAATACAACAAAAATAACTATATGTCAGAAGAAATAAACGAAGCATTAGAGTCTTTTAACTCATTATACAAGGGGGGAGGCATTGTAAATTTAGGAGAAAACCCTAGATTTCCAAGGAAAAAAAAGACAGGTAGACCTTCTATAGATTTTGTAACGGATGGGGGAGTTCCAAAAGGAAGACTGATACTTATTGCAGGAGAACCCTCTGCAGGTAAATCTTCTTTGACTATACAGATAGTAGAAAAATTAGGTAAGAAGATTTTGTATGTAGATACTGAAATGACATTAACAACGGATTATTTAGAGTCATTGGGGTCTACACCCCATAAATTTTCACATGTCATTCCAACAACAACAGAGGAAATGTGTAATATAATTCGAGAACAAATTCCTAACTTTGATGTTATTGTGGTGGATTCTATAAACAACAGTGCTAGTGGAGAACAGATGCAAAAAACAGCAGAAGAGAGAACAATGGCAAACAGAGCTATAGTTTTATCTTCACAATTACCTATAATTGTAGGTCTTTGTAATCAGTATGACACCACACTAGTTATATTATCTCAAGTTCGAGACAATATGAACAAAGCTAACAAATATTCACCAGACACAGTTATTCCTGGTGGAAGATCTTTACACCATAATAGCTCAATGACTTTAGAGCTATTTAAATCAACAAAAAAGAAGTCTAAAGAGGAAGAAAAACTTAGTAATAAAAAGGAAACTATTGAGGGTAATTTAATTAGAATTAAGTGCACTAAAAACAAAGTAGGCAAAGTAAACAGAGAAGTTTCTGTAGAGTTTACTTACGGAGAGGGCTTTACTATAGAATCCGATGTAGCATCTTCAGCAGTAAGACTAGGAATTATAGAAAAAGCGGGAAGCTGGTTGAAATACAACGGCTCGTCTATATCGCAAGGTATAGATAATTTAGTTCCAGTGTTAAAAGACAACCCTGATCTACTGCAAGAGTTAATAGAAAAAATAGAAACCATTAAAACAGAGAATTAATATGAGATTACAAAGACCACCAAAGCAAAAAAGAGGATACATTCTAGTAAAACTTCTAGATGAAGAAATACAAAAAACAAAGTCAGGTATTTATATGCCTACTGAAATAACAGAAAACTCTTTTTTCAGAAAAGCTGAGGTCGTGACTGTAGGTGAAAACAGTAAAGACTATGAAATGCAAACTAAAGAAGGGGATATAATTTTAGTTAAGAAGTCTTTGGCACAGATGTCAGACTTAACTTTGACTGTAGACGACATACCCCATTATATAATCAGAGAAGAACAAGGGTTTTACGGATGGCCGCAGGACGAACAGTAGAATGGACACATAAGGGTAAAAAAGTTTCAACTCTGGATGACATACCTGAAGGAGTTGAACACTTTGTTTATCTTATAACAGACATTAACGGAAGGAAATACGTAGGTAAGAAACAGATAATGTCTACCCGTAAAGTTGAGATTTCAGAGAAAGCTTATAGGAAATTAAAAAAAGAAGGGGAAGCCGTTACCAAAACCAAAAACAAAGCTAAAAGTAAGAAAGGTAATATTGTATGGCGATTTAAAAAAATAGTAGTTAAGGGTAATAAATGGGAAGGCTACACAGGATCTTGCATACCGCTCAATAAAGAAATTAAAAAAGGTATGAGTTACAAAAAAGAAATATTATATTTTTGTAGAACAAAGAAGCAAGCTACATACTTTGAATTAAAAGAACAGTTTACAAGAGGTGTAATAGAAAACGACCTTTATTGGAATAAAAACATA
>Ga0136555_1000470_pt1 | contig 16078 bp, 10 predicted proteins | sample AntRauTorckE5432_FD_104927 | JGI IMG/M metagenome (GOLD analysis project Ga0136555, IMG submission 104927) | Saline lake microbial communities from Rauer Islands, Antarctica - Metagenome Torckler E5 #432 | ecosystem: Environmental > Aquatic > Non-marine Saline and Alkaline > Saline | place...
CAAGAAGAGTTAGAAAAGCTCAACAAAGAACAAACCCCTCATACAGAGCGCATCATCGCCGACACCAAAAAGACATTGAATAAATTAGAAGTGGATTACAAGTCCATCAAAGCAGATTTTAAAATAAATAACGATAGTAAAGCGGTTATCGCTGCAATGATTCAAAATTTTCAAAATAGAATCGATTTATTAGAAACTGCTCTTAAACAAATAGAACAACTGAAAAATTTTAAAGAACAAGAAGATGAAACATTTATATAAATTAAGTATCCTGCTGTTTTTACTTCCAGCATTACTTGCTGCTGGTCCTGAAGACGGGAAATATACCAAGTCCAAAAAAATTAGTAAAACTTTTAATGTCAATAAAAATTGTCTGGTGGCTATTCAAAACGAGTTCGGTAGTGTGAGCATTACCACCTGGGATTCTCCTACTGTATCTATCGATATTACTGTTCAAGTAAGTGGTAATAATGAAGATCGCGTTATCGACCAACTCCAAGATATAGATATAGATTTTGAAGCTAGTGCTTCTAAGGTGAGTGCTATAACTGATGCTGAGCACAGCTCTAACAACAGTGGCGGTTTATGGAACTTATTATTTGGAAGCGATTCCAACCGAAGTTCTAATATGAAAATAGATTACATCATCAAGATGCCGGTTACCGCTTCACTAGATATAAGTAACGATTATGGCGCTGTAATTCTCGATAGGTTAAAAGGCTGCGCCTCTATCAAATGTGACTTTGGAAGGCTGGACATAGGTCAACTCCTAGCAGAGAATAATGATCTTAAATTTGATTATACTAATAACTCACACATAGACTACATGAAGTCAGGAAACATACAAGCTGACTTTAGTGGCTTTGAGCTTTACGGAGCAGAAAAAGTCACCTACAAAGGTGATTATACCAAAGCTAAGTTCCACAATGTGAAAATTCTAGATTTTAATGGAGACTTTTCTACCATACAAACAGATGATGTGACTAAATTAATAGGTCGGGGCGACTATACTACCATAAAAATAGGTCATGTAAAAGAGCTTGTCAACTTAAATACAGACTTTGGATCCATCAGTATTGCAGAGCTAGGACGTGATTTTAAAGAAGCGACTGTTAAATCAGAATACACCACTATAAAAATCAACTATCATCCAGAGGCCTCTTTTAGATTTGATATTGACACAGAGTTTTCCAGTATCAAACTCTCCGATGATTTAACGGTAACAAGTTCTGAAAGTGACAACACAGACAAGCAAAAATCTGGCTATTGCGGTCCTAAAAGCAGTACAGCAGTCATCAACATAAGATCCAGCTTTGGAGGTGTGAGTCTAAAGAAAAATTAAATAATCAGCCGACTCAAAACCACGTGCCATCTAAAAAAAAACTTAAAAACTACTATATCATGAAACATATGCTCCTACTCCTAATAGCTATATTGGGAATCAATACCTCAAACGCCCAATGGTGGGGAAGTAATAAACGCGTCAACGGAAATGGCGAGGTCATCACTAAAGTGTTCCAAACGTCTGATTATGACAAAATCTCTGGTAGAAACAGTCTAGACATTATTCTCGTAGAAGGAAAAGAAGGAACTATAACCGTGGAGGCCGAATCTAACATTATGCAACACCTGGAAGTCGAAGTAAAAGGGGACCGACTAGAAATAGGAATTGAAGATGGTTACAACATCAACACACGTAAAGGAATTCAAATTACCGTTACAGTGGAAAAAATCAGTAGTTTAAATATGGCTGGAAGTGGTGATATTACAAGTACTATAAAACTCAAGTCTAGAAATATGAATATTTCTGTAGCTGGAAGCGGCGATATTTCAGCATTTAATCTTAAAGCAAATAATGTAGATGCGTCCATTGCAGGAAGTGGTGACGTTTCTGTTTATTGCACTGGTGGAGAACTTCAAGCCTCCATAGTAGGTTCTGGAGATTTAAGATATAAAGGAGCTCCCAGCAAAATAAAAAAAAATATTATGGGTAGTGGTGATATTACGAAAATGTAGCTTATAGCATCCCGTAAAATAATAATTCCCCAAATCAACCTGCTGATTTGGGGAATTATTATTTAAAAGCATGATGTATTTACTTTAAATCAAAGCGATCTAAATTCATCACTTTAGTCCATGCTTTTACAAAATCCTTTACAAAACGTTCTTGAGCATCATCTGAAGCGTATACTTCGGCAATAGCTCTTAATTCTGTATTAGATCCAAAAATAAGATCTACACGCGTCCCTGTCCATCTTTTTTCTCCAGTGGCACGATTGCTTCCTTCAAAAAGTAATTCTGAACTAGATTTAGCTTTCCATGTTGTGGTTAAATCCAGAATATTTACAAAGTAATCATTAGTTAATTGCCCTTTTCTATGGGTAAAGACACCATAATCAGAACCGTCATAATTTGTGTCTAAGGCTCTTAAACCAGCGATTAAAACTGACATTTCTGGAATTGACAGTGTCAATAAATTTGCTCTATCGATCAAATGGTCTTCTCCAGAGGCTTTTTGGTCGCTTTTAATATAATTTCTAAACCCATCTGCTCGGGGTTCTAAATAACCAAAAGAATCTACATCTGTTTGTTCTTGTGTAGCATCTCCTCTACCTGCTGTAAATGGAACGTTCACTAGACTTCCTGCATCATTGGCAGCTTTTTCTACTGCAGCACTTCCTGCTAAAACGATCAAATCTGCCATAGAAACTTCTTTATTTCCTGGTTGTGATGTATTAAACAAAGTTTGAATTTTTCCAAGTGCGTTCAATACCTTATGCAATTGCTCAGGATTATTTGCTTCCCATTGGTTTTGTGGTGCTAGTCTTATCCTTCCACCATTGGCTCCACCTCTTTTGTCAGATCCTCTATAAGTTGATGCACTTGCCCAGGCGACAGAAACCAGCTCTGAAATAGAAATATCTGTTGCTAGAATTTGTGATTTTAGACTAGAAATATCCTGATGATTAATTATTTCATGAGAAACCTCAGCAATTGGATCTTGCCATAATTCTTGCTTTTCAGTTACAAGTGGTCCTAAATAGCGAGTTATAGGCCCCATATCTCTATGCGTTAATTTGTACCATGCTTTTGCAAAAGCATCTTCAAACTCTGCAGGATTCTCTCTAAAATATTGGCAAATTTTTAGATATGCTGGATCGGTTTTCAAACCAATATCTGCCGTGGTCATCAATAAATTTTGTTTCTTAGAAGTATCTCCAGCCATAGTCGCTTGATCAGCATTAGATGCTGCCGTAGGTTTCCATTGGTGGGCTCCTGCTGGGCTTTTAGTTAATTCCCATTCATAATCTAAGAGAACTCTAAAGTAATCATGATCCCATTGAATTGGATTCGGTGTCCATGCTCCTTCAATACCACTTGTAATTGTATGATCCCCTTTTCCTGATTCAAAAGAATTTTTCCAACCGGTACTCATCTCCTCTATTTTTGCACCAGCAGGTTCCGCTCCTACATATTCATCAGGATTTGCTGCCCCATGCGCTTTTCCAAATGTATGTCCACCGGCGGTTAATGCGACCGTTTCATAATCATTCATCGCCATACGGCCAAAAGTTTCTCTTACGTTTGCCGCAGACCCCAAAGGATCTGGAACTCCGTTGGGACCTTCTGGATTTACATAAATCCATCCCATCATTGTAGCACCTAAAGGGGCTTCAAGTTCTCCTTCAGAATAGCGCTCTTCATTTGCGCCCCATTCTGTTTCATGTCCCCAGTAAATATCTTGTTCTGGTTCCCATACGTCTTCTCTTCCACCAGCAAAACCTAATTTTTTCAATCCCATAGTTTCCATTGCGATGTTACCCGTTAGAATCATCAAATCGGCCCAAGATATTTTATTGCCGTATTTCTTTTTTATGGGCCATAACAATAGTCGTGCTTTATCAAGGTTACCGTTATCAGGCCAACTGTTCAATGGAGCAAAACGCTGTGATCCGCTAGAAGCACCACCGCGTCCATCTCCTATTCTATAGGTTCCTGCACTGTGCCAAGCCATTCTAACAAAGAATCCACCGTAGTTACCATAATCAGCTGGCCACCAGTCTTGTGAATCTGTCATTAAATGAGTGAGGTCTTTTCTTAAAGCATCTAAGTCTAAGCTGTTAAAAGCTTTGGCATAATTGAAATCTGGGTCCATAGGATCAGACTTATCTGCATTCTGACGTAGTATATTTAATCTCAGTTGGTTAGGCCACCAGTCTTTGCTTGTTGTTCCTTGACCAGCAGTATGAGAAGGTGCACCACCCATAAAAGGACATTTTGCCGCTGCGTTGGAATCGGTGCTATTATAGGAATTAGTATCATTTGATTTTGAAGAATCCATAAATTGAGGTTTTTGAGTTATTAGACCTTCTAAAAGTAAACAAAATTATGAATGCGCATCTCCAAGCTTAATTTTTTATAACTACATTAGTATAGCTAAATACTATTGGTTTTGAATTATCAATTGATTTAAACTATTTAAATTATTTAAACTATTTAAAATTGCCTTTATTTCTTCAAAGAAGGAACTCTAGAGAGGAGAATTATCCCCACTATAAAAAAGACTATTAAAAACAAAATAGGCTCTCGCATGGAGCCACTGATCTCACCTACTATGGCAAATAGGAGCATCCCGATCACGATCCCTATTTTTTCTGCTACGTCATAGAAGCTGAAATAAGATGCCGTATCTGGATTTCCATCTGGAATCATCTTAGAATAGGTACTGCGTGATAAGGCTTGTATAGACCCCATTACTAGCCCTACAAAACCTGCTGTTATGTAGAATTGCATAGGAGTTACCACAAAATATCCATAAACACATATAACAGCCCACAGTATATTAATGACGATTAGAGTTTTGATATTACCTAGCTTTCGCGAAAGCAAACTGGCCAACCAAGCTCCAAAAATAGCTACCAGCTGGATCAGTAGGATACTGATAATCAAACCCATGGTAGCGCCGTCTTCTTCCCATTGCACTTCTTCTGTACCAAAATAAGTTGCTACTAACATAACTGTTTGAACCGCCATACTATAGATAAAAAAGGCTCCTAAATAACGTTTCATCTGTAGATTAGTAGATAGACTCTTCCCTATTTTTTTGAGTTCTTCAAAACCATTGGTAAAAATGTTTTTGACATCACTTCGATCCTTTTTAGTTCCTAAAGGAAGGTATTTATAAGTGTATTGGGCAAAACCCATCCACCACAATCCTACTAGTATAAAAGAAAGCTGAAAAGAATAGAGTTTGAAATACTCATTATTTGGCAACAAACCCTCTTCTGGGTAAAAACCACCTTCTAATAATGCCAGACAAATAACAAGGAGTAGTACACTTCCTAAATATCCCATAGAAAACCCCTTAGCACTTATAGCGTCTTGCTGCTCCGGAAAAGCAATGTCTGGAAGGTAAGAATTATAAAAAACCAGACTTCCCCAAAATCCAATCAATGCGAGCATATAAATCAATAAACTAATCCATAAATAATCAAAGCTAAACATAGAAAGACCTATACAACAGATAGCTCCTAAATAACAGAAGAATTGTAAAAAGCGTTTTTTCTTACCAGAGTAGTCAGCAATACCGGAAAGAATGGGAGAAATAATACTCACGATTAAAAAAGCGATCGCGGTAGTTATAATAATGATAGATTCATTATTTATTCCTTTAAGCATCTCCGGTACGTTTCCTTCTTCAAATGCTTTGATACTAATCGCTGCGTAAAAAATAGGGAAAATAGCGCTGTTAATTACTAGAGAATATACGGAATTTGCCCAATCATAAAATGCCCATGCATGGAGCAATTTTTTTGAGCCTCGAGGAAGATTATGTTTCATAAAAAAGGTTCCTTAAGAACCCTTTAAAAGTATATCTTTTTAAACGTTTATTGAAAAGAAGTTACTCCGTATTTTGCAGCTTCTGCTTTTGCTTGGGGGGCGAGCGCTTTTAAGTTTGCAATACGGCTATCGTTAGATGGATGCGTACTCAAAAATTCTGGTGGAGCTTGTCCATCGCTATTAGCTTTCATACGTGCCCATAATAGTGCGCCTTCTTCTGGATTGTAGCCTGCAATAGCAGCAAGGTACAGACCTATTTTATCTGCTTCTGTTTCATGTGCTCGGGAGAATGGCAACATACCTCCTAATTGAGAACTTATCCCATAGGCTTGATTGATGAGCTGTTGCGATTCTTGACTTGCTCCAGCAACTTGACCACCTACAGCAACTCCTACAGCACCTAAAGCTTGTACTTGTGAAGCACTCATGCGCTGTGCGCCGTGATTTGCTAAAGCATGAGCCACTTCGTGACCCATCACTATTGCTACACCTGTTTCTCCTTGGCAAATAGGTAAAATTCCTGTGTAAAAAACAATTTTACCGCCAGGCATACACCATGCGTTTACCGATTCATCTTGAACTAATTTATAATCCCATTGATAATCAGCTAAGTATTTTTCTTCACCGATGGAATTCAACCATCGTTGAGCAGCTGTCTTGATTTTCTGACCAACTCTAGTAATCATTTCAGACTCTGAAGTTCCTGTAATTACCTTGTTTTCTCCCAGAAACTGATTGTACTGAGTAAAAGCCATTGGAAACAAAGTGCTATCAGACACAAAGTTCAAAGTTTTTTTACCTGTAAAAACATTTGTTTTACAAGAGAATAAAACAAAAACTACAGCGATTAAAAGGTATTTATTACGATGCATAATTTATTTTTTATTAGTCACAATTTGTTGAACTTTTTTGATATCAATACCTTGATGAGATTCTGTATGTAAAATCTCTTTATTATATAAGATAATCACTTGTGGCGACTGGTGCACCACATTAAGTTTACTAGCAACAGCAGCACTTACCTCTCTATAATTTAATAAATCGAGAAAATAAAAGGTAACTTCATCATCGTTTTTTTCAAAACCATTTTCAAACTGCTTTAAGACCATTCTAGAAATACCACATCTCGTGCTGTGTTTAAAAATAACCTTTGGTTTTAAGGTAGAATTGTTGATCACATTATCTAATTGATCCTCAGATTCTAGCGGCTCCCAAGGGATTCCAGTTGGTACTTCCTTTGCATTATTTTGCTGTGTTTTAAACAGCTTATCCATAAATCCCATAGCATTTTTTTTGTGTTTCGTTTTCCTACCTACCGACAGGCATATGGCGAAAGCGGAATATCAATAATAGTATTACTTATAAAGTACTAAATTACAAATATATCCAGTCCCGATAAGTAAAAATCTTAAGGCTTTTATAAACACGACATAATGTCTGTTAAAAAAGTAGTTTAAACTGACTTATTGTCAACTTACATAAAGGGTATAACAATTGAAATAATTTAGAAAATTACTATTATGAATACTAATGAACTGACTACAAAATCGCAAGAAGCGCTGCAAAAAGCGCAGCAATTGGTACAAGAATACGGCCAACAACAAATTGAGAACGCCCATCTATTTCTTGCTATAACTATGGTAGATGAAAATGTGTTGCCTTTTTTATTTAAAAAACTTCATGTAAAATTAGGTCTGGTGATACAGTTGCTTAAAAGTCAGATTGAATCCTTACCTAAAGTAGAAGGTGGCGAGTTGCAAATGTCTCGGGAAACCAATAGAGTTATCAATGCAGCAATGACACTTGCTACAAAGATGAATGATGAATACGTAAGTATTGAACACCTGCTCTTATCTATATTTGATGGAAAATCAAAAACAGCTCAACTGTTAAAAGATCAAGGGATTTCAAAGAAAAATCTAGAGGCAGCTATTGAAGAATTAAGAAATGGTACTAACGTTTCTTCTCCAAGCGCCGAGGAAACTTATAACAGCCTCAATAAATACGCAAAGAACCTCAATCAGCTAGCAGATCAAGGTAAGCTTGATCCTGTGATAGGTCGTGATGAAGAAATACGCCGCATTTTACAAATCCTTTCCAGACGCACCAAAAACAATCCTATACTTGTTGGAGAACCTGGTGTTGGTAAAACTGCCATTGCCGAAGGACTTGCACACCGTATAGTAGCTGGTGATGTTCCCGATAATCTTAAAGACAAGCAAATTTTTTCTTTAGATATGGGAGCCCTTATTGCAGGAGCTAAATATAAAGGAGAGTTTGAAGAGCGTTTAAAAGCGGTAATTAAGGAAGTGACCTCTAGCGATGGAGACATTGTTCTATTTATTGATGAAATCCACACGCTAGTAGGAGCTGGTGGCGGTCAAGGCGCAATGGATGCCGCAAATATTTTAAAACCTGCTCTTGCTCGTGGCGAGTTGAGAGCCATAGGCGCGACTACTTTAGACGAATACCAAAAATATTTTGAAAAAGACAAAGCTTTGGAACGTCGATTTCAAAAAGTAATGGTTGATGAGCCAGATACAGAAAGTGCTATATCTATTTTAAGAGGTATCAAAGATAAATATGAAACACATCATAAAGTACAAATAAAGGATGAAGCGATTATAGGTGCCGTAGAATTGTCACAACGCTACATTACCAATAGATTTTTACCAGACAAAGCCATTGACCTTATGGATGAGGCAGCGGCAAAGTTACGTATGGAGATCAATTCAAAACCTGAAGAACTCGATGTACTCGATCGTAAGATCATGCAGTTAGAGATTGAACTTGAAGCTATTAAAAGAGAAAACGACGAGACCAAACTAAAGAATCTGAGGTCTGAACTGGCTAATCTTAAAGAATCTCGCAACGAACTTAACGCACAATGGGAAAATGAAAAAAGCGTAGTCGATAACATTCAAAGCGCGAAAACAGACATCGAGAACTTTAAACTCGAAGCCGAACGTGCCGAACGCGATGGAGATTATGGAAAAGTAGCAGAGTTGCGTTACGGAAAAATTAAACAAGCTCAAGAGGAACTGGACAAATTGCTTGCTGATATGGAAGCAAACGACAATTCTAACAATTTGATCCAAGAAGAAGTGACCTATGAAGACATCGCTGAAGTAGTTGCTAAATGGACCGGAATTCCTGTTACTAAAATGCTTCAAAGTGACCGTGAAAAACTTTTAAAACTAGAAGACGAACTTCACCATCGTGTTGTAGGACAAAAAGAAGCTATACAGGCAGTAAGCGACGCTGTAAGAAGAAGTCGTGCTGGATTACAAGATCAGAAAAAACCAGTGGGCTCTTTCCTTTTCTTAGGAACGACAGGAGTTGGTAAAACAGAACTTGCAAAAGCACTAGCCGAGTTTCTTTTTAACGATGAGAATTCTATGACGCGTATTGATATGAGTGAATATCAAGAACGTCATAGCGTGAGTAGATTAGTAGGTGCTCCTCCTGGATATGTAGGTTATGATGAAGGTGGACAACTTACAGAAGCGGTACGCAGAAAACCTTACAGCGTGGTATTACTCGACGAAATTGAAAAGGCCCATCCAGATACGTTCAATATCTTGTTGCAAGTACTCGATGAAGGAAGACTAACAGACAATAAAGGTCGCGTAGCAGATTTTAAAAACACGATTATTATCATGACTTCTAATATGGGATCAGATATCATACAGCAAAATTTTGATAATTTTGATGGAGATATCGCCAGCCTTACCGAAACCACTAAAAAAGAAGTTCTTACTGTTTTAAAGCAACGTGTACGTCCCGAATTTATCAACCGTATTGATGATATTGTGATGTTTACACCTCTTAATGAAGATGAAATCAAGCAAATAGTAAGTTTACAGTTTAAAGGAATTACTAAATTATTGCAAGGACAAGGAATTGTTATTGATGCAACAGAGCAAGCTATTGAGTTACTGGCAAGGAAAGGTTATGATCCTCAGTACGGAGCAAGACCAGTAAAACGAGTGATTCAAAAAGAGGTTCTCAACGAACTCTCTAAACAGATATTATCAGGTAAAATAGCTGCAGATAGTATTGTTCTTGTAGATGCTTTTGAAAACGAATTGGTCTTTAGAAACCAAACCAACAACGTAGACGTATGAAAATGAATACGTTAATGTAACTACTTTAAACAAAAATGGCAAGAAGTTATAAAAGCTCATTCTTAACTAGGAATGGGCTTTTTTGATGAATAAGACTGTTAAAAATTACGCTTTCGCGAAAGCGAGACCCATAAAATTATAATTATCGTAAAAAGAGCATTTGAAAATTCCCAATGTTTCACTACTTTGCCATTACGAAATAATCGACCATGCAATATAAAAGACTTTTTGACTTCCCTCATTATCAGCTAGAAACATTCCCCCGGGAAGATGCACTAGTTTCAAAAGTAAAGGGTGAATGGATAAAAACTTCTACGCAGTCCTTTGTGGAGCAGGCAAATGCCGTCTCTAGAGGTCTATTGAGATTAGGAGTTCAAAAGAATGATAAAATAGCTATCATTTCTACCACCAACAGAACCGAGTGGAATATTATGGATATAGGAATTATGCAAACTGGAGCCCAGGATGTACCTATCTATCCTACTATTTCTGAAGAAGATTATGCTTATGTCTTGAACCACAGTGAATCAAAACATGTTTTTGTTTCTGATCAAGAGGTTTATGATAAAGTCATGAAAATTAAAGACCAGGTAGCTTCTTTAGTAGAGGTGTATTCCTTTGAAGACATCAAAGGCTGTAAAAGCTGGAAAGAGATTAAAGAATTAGGAAAAGACGACAGCAATCAAGCAGCGCTAGAAGATATCATGGCTGCTATTGAGGTAGAAGATCTCGCTACCTTAATATATACCTCTGGAACAACTGGACGTCCTAAAGGTGTTATGCTATCTCATAAAAATATTTCTAGTAACGCCATGACCAGTGCTGGTAGGTTACCTCTAGAATTAGGCAGATCAAAAGCTTTAAGTTTTTTACCTGTTTGTCATATATACGAGCGCATGCTTCAATACATGTATACGTATACAGGAACTGGAATTTATTTTGCAGAGTCTCTTGAGACCATTTCAGAAAACCTAAAAGAAATCTCTCCTGAAGTAATGAGCGCTGTACCTAGATTGTTAGAAAAGGTGTATGATAAAATTATTGCTAAAGGAGCTGATCTTACCGGTATCAAGAAAAGACTATTCTTTTGGGCGGTAGAACTAGGTCTCGAATGGGAACCTTACGGAGCAAACGGATGGTGGTACGAGAAAAAACTAGGTCTGGCTAAAAAATTAATCTTTTCTAAATGGCAGGAAGCCCTAGGCGGTAACTTAAAAGCTATTGCCAGTGGTAGTGCAGCTTTACAGCCTAGATTAGCAAGGATATTTAACGCTGCAGGAGTTCCGGTAATGGAAGGTTATGGACTTACAGAAACAAGTCCCGTAATTTCTGTTAATGATATGAGAGATGGTGGTTTTAAAATAGGTACTGTTGGTAAAATGCTTGCACATACTGATGTCATTATCGCTGAGGACGGAGAAATCATGATTAATGGTCCGCAACGCATGATGGGTTATTATAGGGATGAAGAAAAAACAAAACAAGCCATTGATGAAAATGGTTATTTCCATACGGGAGATATAGGTGAAATTGATTCTGAAGGCTTTCTTAAAATTACCGATCGTAAAAAGGAAATGTTTAAGACTTCTGGTGGGAAGTATGTAGCACCACAACTCATAGAAAACATGATGAAACAAAGTCGTTTTATCGAACAAATTATGGTGATAGGTGAAGGAGAGAAAATGCCTGCAGCTTTTATACAGCCTAATTTTCAATTTCTTACCGATTGGGCAAAACACAAAGGAATTGCTTTTGAAAATTGGAAAGATTTGTGCAATAATGAAAGAGTTATTGCAAGATATCAACGAGAAATTGAAGAACACAACCAGAAGTTTGGGAAATGGGAACGTATCAAAACCTTTGAGCTCACTCCTGAGGAGTGGACCATCGAGGCAGAGCACCTCACTCCTACTCTTAAATTAAAACGCAGAAATATTAAAGCACGCTACCAAGACCTTTACAGCAAGATTTATGGTGTAAAGATTTAATAAGTCGTTGCATAAATTACCTAAAGCCGTGTTTATAACACGGCTTTTTTTTATTAGCTTACGCATCATAATATAGACCTAATGGTCTTTTAAAAATGGAGAATTGTACGCAATAGTAGATGTAGAAACCACCGGTGGAAAGTATAATGAAGAGGGGATTACTGAAGTCGCCATCTATAAATTTGACGGTCATGAAATAGTAGATCAGTTTGCAAGCTTAGTAAATCCAGAAAAAGAAATTCAACCTTTTGTGGTAAAACTTACTGGTATTAATAACGCCATGTTAAAACGCGCTCCTAAATTCTATGAAGTAGCAAGGAGAATTATAGAAATCACAGAAGGGGTCACTCTAGTTGCGCACAATGCCGATTTTGATCACCGCATGTTGCGATTAGAATTTGACCGGTTAGGCTTTGATTACATGCGCCCTACACTTTGCACGGTAGAATTAGCACAGAGCCTCCTACCAGAACAAAAAAGTTTTAATCTGGGCAAACTCAGTAAAGCATTAGGGATTCCTATTACCGATAGGCACAGAGCAACAGGTGATGCACTTGCTACCGTGAAGTTGTTTAAATTATTACTTCAAAAAGATGTCGATAAAAAGATCATTTCTCAAAGTTTAAAATACTTTAAACCTTTAAAAATAGAACCCAATCTTAAAGTAATACTAGACAGCATCCCCAACACTACAGGAGTATTTTACATCTATAACTCTAGTAGAGAAATTATTTATATAGGGAAAAGTAAAAATGTAAAGAAGAAAGTTACCCAACTCTTTACCGGCTCTAATAAAAAATCTAAAGAAATTCAAAAGCAAGTAACCGATGTCACTTTTGAAAAAACTGGAAATGAATTAATTTCCATTTTAAAGGAATTTATAGAAGTTAGAAAGCACGAGCCTTTTTTAAACGGTAAGATTAAAAGAACTAATTTCTCACATGGATTATATGTTCAAGTAGATGAGCAAGATCATCCAACGCTTCAAGTAAAGTCTGCTGTAAAGAACCCTAATTATATACTCAGCTTTTCCTCTTCAAAATCTGGAACTACCTTTTTAGAAAAACAAGAAGAAGAAAATAAATCTCCTCAAACTATTATTGCCGAAGTAAAAGAGAAATATAGCATCTTAGGGAAAAGTAAGATTATTGTAGATCGAGGTCGTGAGGCAAGCGAGCGCAGCGTCATTCTTATAGAAGAAGGAAAAGTCATAGGCTATGCATTTGTTAGTCTGAGAATACAAATGACAAATACTTCCATGCTCAAAAGCCTATTAACTCCTATTGATGGAAGTAAGCAAGTGACTCATATTATAAGCAGTTACTTAAGACATAAAAGAGTACACCAAGTCATTGATTTATAAACAATTTGATTTCCTACCGGAAACAAAGGAGCAAAATCTAGACCACTATTCAAAACTAACCAAGAATTCAAACCATGGAAGAAAAAGGTAAATTATTTCTGATACCAGTAACCTTAGGAGACATAAGTCCTTTAGAGGTGTTGCCGCTGTCTGTAAAAAAAGTAGTTGGAATGGTAGATCATTATATTGTAGAAAATGAAAAAACAGCAAGACGGTTTATAAAAAGTATTTACCCCTCTAAATCGCAACCTTCTTTACAATTTTCAACCATCAATAAATTTACCGAACAAAGTGAATTACCAGCCTTTCTGCAACCCTGCTTAGAAGGTAAAAACATGGGCCTTATGAGTGAAGCAGGTGTTCCTGGAATAGCAGACCCTGGTGCCGATGTTATTGCTATCGCCCATGAAAAAGGAATACGAGTACAGCCACTTGTTGGCCCTAGTTCCATTCTTATGGCCATGATGTCCAGCGGATTGAACGGTCAGAATTTTGCTTTTAATGGATACTTGCCTATAGATAAGCAAGAACGACGTAAGAAAATAAAAGAACTTGAAAGCAGTTCTATAAAAAACCAGCAATCCCAATCTTTTATAGAAACACCTTATAGAAATAACAAAATGTTAGAAGAGCTGCTGCTGTCTTTATCTGGAAATACAAAAATATGCATCGCTTGCGATATCAGTTTACCGACAGAATTTATAAAAACCCTAACTGTAGACCTTTGGAAAAAGCAAATTCCAGAACTTCATAAAAGACCAGCGATTTTTATCATTCAAGGATAACTTATAAATGAACAATTCTATACCCTAAACTCTTTTAAATAGACTATTTATCGGCTTTTTGTTCAGTACGTGGAATCCATTAAAATAGCTTATTTTAGGACTCCAAAACAAAAGTCATGAAAAAACTATTCCTCCTTAGTTTCTTATTTATTCCGATAATAGCCTTCGCCCAGCTAGAAGCCGCTTGGTGGTTTTTTGGAACTACTGCAAGTGTAGATTTTAATTCTGGTGCTCCTTTAGCAGCTCCTGCTGGTAGCTTAGATACGGATGAAGGTTGTAGCTCTATCTCCGATTCTTGTGGAAATCTACAAATGTATTCTGATGGAAGCACGGTTTGGAATAGAAATGGTCTTCCTATGCCTAATGGAACAGGACTCTCTGGAAACTCCTCTAGTGCTCAATCAGCTATTATCATTCCAGATTTAGGCAGCACGAGCAGGTATTTTTTAGTCACCATTGGCTCAGGAGCTGGTCTGCGTTATAGTATTGTTGATATGAACTTAAATGGAGGCCTTGGAGATGTTATGCCGGGCCGACGAGACATACTTATTCAACAAAACACCCAAGAAAAGGTAACTGCAGCCTTAAGCGATAACGGTAATTTTTATTGGATTGTAACTTTTGATAATGGGGTGTACAGTTCCTACCCAGCTGCTGGTGGTATCATACTTCCATCAAGAGGTGTGAACTCAACAGTTGCAGGAACGAATAGCTTAACTGATGCCCGAGGTTATATCCGATTATCACCAAATGCTCGTAAAATCTCCAACACATCCATTGGTAATCCTGGAACTGCATGGCTGGCTGATTTTAATAATTCTACTGGGGTCGTTAGTAACCCTATTGCTTTAACTACTCCAGGTACTCGTAATAGATTTTATGGCACGGAGTTTTCTCCAAATTCTCAATTAGTTTATTTAAATGCTAATTCCAATGATACTGGAAATGGTTGTGGAGCTACTAACACACGAGATATACTTCAATACAACATCAATAGTGGTGGTGGATGGAATTCTACGCCTTTTGCACTTGCTGCGACAGGAGCAAATAGCGGTCGAGGTGCCTTACAATTGGGAATCGACGGTAAAATTTACCATGCCAGAGTATGTCAAAACTGGTTAGGAGTTGTAAGAAACCCAGATGTCGTTGGCGTTGGAGCTGCTTATACTGATGATGGGGTGGCTCTAAATAATAATTCTCGAGAAGGATTACCTCCTTTTATCACTTCCTTTTTTGAACCTTCTTTTAGTTCGTTTCCTGCTGGAAGTGCTAGTGGTGGTTCCATCAATCAAGTGAATTTTTGTGATCAAACTCCTGTACAATTTGAAGCCTCCACGACAGATTTCTGTATTACTTCAACAGTAACTTGGAATTTTGGCGATGGTAGCCCAACTAGTACTGTATTAAATCCCATCCATACCTTTCCTGCTCCTGGAGTTTATACCGTTACCTTAATAGTCCGTAATGGTGGCTTTAGATTTACAGCAACCTCAGATATTACCATTTATTCCAACCCTATTTCCAATACGGTGGCTGACGTTTTTCTATGTGATAGTGATGGAGATGGAATAGAAAGCAGAGATCTTGATGTAGTAGAAACTCCTCAAGTACTCAACATGCAAACCAACCCGAACTATGTAGTTGCTTATTTCTTAACTCAGAATCAAGCAGACAATAATGTAGGGGCTATTACTTTACCTTATGATTTTCCTTTGGGTACTACAACCGTATACACAAGGATTACGAATAATTTAAATGCTATTTCTAGATTGTGTTTTGATACCGGGTTCTTTGATGTAATAGTTGCCAGTGGTGCTGGTGCCACAAGACCTATGAATTTAAATAATTGTGACGATAACAATGATGGTTTCTCTACTTTTGATTTGACCTCTACAGAAACAGAAGTCCTAAATGGTTTACCTGCCAGTGCATTTACCATTACTTATCACAATACTGCCGCTGAAGCAGGAACTG
>Ga0136555_1000472_pt1 | contig 16036 bp, 18 predicted proteins | sample AntRauTorckE5432_FD_104927 | JGI IMG/M metagenome (GOLD analysis project Ga0136555, IMG submission 104927) | Saline lake microbial communities from Rauer Islands, Antarctica - Metagenome Torckler E5 #432 | ecosystem: Environmental > Aquatic > Non-marine Saline and Alkaline > Saline | place...
CTACAGAACAGCTTATTCGCTCCAATTGCTCTCGTCCTTGCAGGACTAAGTGTCGTTGGATTCGCAAACCGTAGACGATTCGCATTAAAAAAGTAATAACAAAAAAAGGTCAAAAATGAAAAAATCACTTCAGAGCCTGCTGGTAGTAATTATTGCTCTAGCCCCGCTAAGCATTATCAACCCAATACCGGTAAGTGCGGGCGTAAATAACTGCACATGGACTGGTGCTGGAGCTGACGATAACTGGTCAACTGATGCCAACTGGACTTGTAGCGTTGGCACTGGCCCTGCTACCGGGTATGATATAATATTTCCGTTCATTGACGTGGGGGTTACCACAGATATTTCAAACAATAATTTGCTAGCAACAAACGAATATGCAGGCATCTGGTTTTCTGGTGATACTACTGGATGCTCAGGATCGGCTACTACTCGACTCACGGGCAATAACCTGATATTGGCAGGTGATATAACTTCTACTAGAACTGGCGACTGTTTTGCTAGTCCTTCGATTAGAAACAACATTACATTTACGACTAATGCAACTATAAGTAGCAATACAATAGAATCAAGAATTTTAATTAATGACTATGATGTTGGAGGAGGGGTATCGACTTTGAACATCGGCTCTAATTCTATAGAGTTTATCAACGCTAACGTACGTGCAACAATTAATGGAACAGGGAACATCAGCGTGGGAACTAGTCCTGAAAATAACACCGCTAATTTTGATGTAATTAATAATTCTACTGGTAATTTGTATTTTACCTCAGGGCAAATATGGATATATAGCGCTGCTGCTTTTGGGTCAGGCGCAGGAACAACTACAGTTGAAGACACAGCAAGTTTCCAGATACAACCAGGTACTTGTCCAAACCCAAGCGATGTGACTATATCTGAAAATTTTATATTCAGAGGAAATGCAGGTATTAGTTCTAGTAACCCTAAAATTGGTACTTATCTTTGTAACCCTTTTTTCAATAATAGTCCCTCTGACTACCTAACTGATTTTTCTGTAACAGGTTGGGATATAACATATAGCGGTAATTTTACACTTGAAAATGACTTGATTATTGGAACTAATGCTGAAAATACTAACATTAATGGAACGATTACCGGTGCATTTAACATCCAGCTACCACCATTTTATCCGGCGATGGTAGGAGCGTTGAATATCACGAGTGCATCAAATTCGTCGCTAACACCTAACGGTACGTATCAAAACTCTAACAGGACAACAGTATTATCAGATTCACAACCATCGTCAAACGTAGGTGTATACGGAGGTCACACCGCTAGTATCACTGGTGTGCGGGGCAGTGTTCATTTATTGGAGGGTGGTGTACTGATGGGCAACGGAACAGTAGGGGCTGTCGATTCAGATGGTGGCGTCCTCCGCCCAGGCTTAAGCCCAGGCATCATGAACACAGGCAACCTAGACTTCGACGCAGCTACTGAACTAGACATAGAACTAGAAGGCACTACACCAGGCGCTGGTGGCCATGATCAATACAACGTCACAGGTACAGTAAGCCTCGGCAATGCAACACTCAATACAATTCTATTCAACGGCTACGCTCCAAGCCTCAATGACACATTCACTATCATCAATAACGACGGTTCAGATGCAATTGTCGGCACATTTGGTGGGCTTGCAGAAGGCACGTCATTCGCAGTTGGGTCATACCAATTTACCATTAGCTATGCAGGCGGCACTGGCAACGACGTTGTCCTCACGACAAGCTTTGAACCAGGCCCTCCAGGAACTGGATTTGGTATTCTACAGAACAGCTTATTCGCTCCAATTGCTCTCGTCCTTGCAGGACTAAGTGTCGTTGGATTCGCAAACCGTAGACGATTCGCTACAAAAAAGTAATAACAAAAATAAAAACAAAAGTTCAAGTATATGCAAACAGCAGCTAGTAGCCGGTTACATTCTAATAATTCAAATAGGAAAAAATATTTGAATTATTATTCTAAGTCATCGCGCAAATCGCAAGCTTCTAAAAAACGAATTAAACGTGTTATTCGTAGATCTGATTATAAAAATCATATTTCTATAAGACTGCCAGTTACGCAACAGATAAATGAATCTTGCAGAGTTGTTCAAGAGAAGATAAAGGCTAATAAATTAGTCTCATTTGTGGGGATTTTGATAATTATATGCGGAATAATTTACGGACTGAATTTGCTACTTCAGAACAGAGCTGCTGTTGAAATTGCGGAAGATCAAATTGCAGCTGCTCAACAGTTTGGTGGGGATGATGGCAATCCAGACACTCCGCAACCGGCAATAGTTATACCAAGCTCAGACAAGCCGAGTCGTGAAGATGTACTGGCTTATACTGCCGCCGCAAACCAACCAAAACGTATAGAAATCAATAACATCGAAGTATTTGCTCGGGTGAAACCTGTCGGGCTAAATAGTAAAGGTGAAGTTGGCGTACCGGTGAATATTTATGATGCATCCTGGTTTAACCAAAGTAGTGCTGTAGGCGACAGCCCGGGCTCAAGCGTCATAGTTGGCCATGTTGGTTTTAGAAGCATCGCTGGAGTGTTCCATGATCTTGATGAACTTAACAAGAATGACATAATTAAGATTACAATGGGTGATGATCGAGAAATTACCTACAGGGTGACGGAATCTGAAGAAGTAAAATTAAATGACTTCAATATGTCAAAATATTTAAGCTATAACAGTTCACCAAATGCAAAACTACACCTTATAACGTGTACGGGAAGTATTATCCCTGGTAGCACAACTTATGATTCTCGATACGTTGTCAGTGCAGAAATTATGTAGCAACGTTAGATGATAGAACTTCGAGTAAATTGTAGTGTATAGTGTTTTCATGAGTAAACCAAGTCTTCTTGTCCAAAATATAGAACAACGAGTTCCAAACGCTGCGCTTCGACTATCAGCAGAAAAACAAATCAGCAAGCTACTAAATAGAAATCAGCTACTAGTAGGTATTGTCGTGTTTGTAGTATTAGCTTTAGTTTGTTTATTCGTCTTATCTCTTGGAACTGACTCTGCAAGAAGTATATTTTTTATAGCTGTCATACCAATTCTTGTAGTGGTTGCTAAAGTAGCCCCATTTTTTAAAGACAGATTCTACCGTCGTCAGTTAGAAAAACTTGGCCGATCGGTTGGGGAGTTAGAAAAAGATACGCCGTTAGTTGTCAGTACTATTGATGGTCGTGGCTATTTAGAAATTAAAGATGGTATATTGCACATCATACAAACGAAAGGTTAAATTAAGCAGATGAACATTAGCGAAGTTATTAACGTGGAATGTATCTACTATGAAAATCACTCCGAAATGTATGCTTTTTTTAGTTCAACTGAAGTCATCTGTTTCAGTTTAATAGACGATACCAACAAAGCAACACAGAGAGAAGCTTCTACTAATAGTACTATTGCAATGGTTGAAATAAATAAAATGAATATGACATTAAAAGCTGATTTTATGAGGCGACTAAGTGCTTACAATCATATAAAAGTGAATAATAACTCAGTAAACAAAGCTCACACTGAAATATCTGCAGGCATGTCCACTTTAATTATAATTATTTTTAGTATAGTAGCTATTTTGATAGTTGCAACGATTTCTATGCAGGCGAACAACTAGGCTTTTTATTGCTTGGATAGAAAAAAAACGGGTCTTTTAGTAAAATTATGATAATATTTCCATATACATAACCATAAACAAGAAAGATTTATAAAATGAATAGCAAACAAAAAGGTTTCAGTCCAATCATAATTCTCGTTTTAATTGTAGTAATTGGTGCTGTCGCAGCAGCTGGCTTCTTTGTACTAAGTAATCAGAAAGATGAAACAAGTTCAAGTAGTAATGAATCAAGTGAAATATCCGAGGAATCGTCCAACCAAACAGAGACTGCACTAGCAGACATTACACGTAGTTTCGAATTAAGTCCAATATGTGAAGGATCAAGCTTCCCAAGTAACGTTACTGCAAGTGATACCGGCACTAGAATAGCTCAGTTTCTCGAAAGGGTTGATGTGGATGGAGAGTATAATAATTCAGGTTCAGTATACCTACCTGCTGAATACAGAATAGGAGACAATGAGGTTGCTGTTGATTACGTTTCGTGTTTAGCTCGTTCAGACAGTACAGCGTCAGAAAAAGTTTGTGAATTTAATGGCGACACACAAGCCACAATGAATATCAATAACTATGAGCTTACAATATATAGCAGCGCAGACGGTTCAAAAGTAGTCGATGGTCAAGAAATCATAGCCACACAAGAGTGTCCTTCAGTAGCTACCATCCGTGACGGTGAATTCTTCGCAGAAGTAGATGAAGATGCTTATGAAGTAGCTGTTATGGCAGCTCTATAGATTTAGCACTCTAGTCTAAATATGAAATAGATCAGTAAGTATTGATCTATTTTATATTTATAATTTCGTATTAAACTTGATCGTCTGTCGCTCAAAACATAGAGGAATCGATTAACCTTTGGCGAGCTGCAGATTTCACTATTGACAATAAGTTGTCATCGAAAAGTTGTGTTTACAAACCGCCACTGGCAGTTTTCACCCTATTGCAAGCTGGCAATAGTTCTTTGATTGCCTAACATATTCATAATTTAAACCCCATTTTCGTGGGGCTCTTACGTTGGTGATCTCAAGGAGAAGAGTGCCAGCAGCCCAATTTTGGGTGCTGTACGAACTCTAGAGTTCGACTTCACAAGTGAAGCCACCAACTTAAAAACCCACCTGAAAAGGCGGGTACTTAAGTTGGTGAACTCACGGGTTTTATCCTGGAAACAAATTCGACTGGCCTTAGCGCTTCTTGACCAGCTTCTTATTGATGCTGGTCTTCAACTGGAGGCTACACATGCTACTACAACTACAACGAATCAAATCGATCAACACGAACAGAAATACACATTCACGGTTATATAACGAAGATACATTTTATAGAGCTTTTATTGCTGATCTTAGCAAAGCCAAATCAGAAGTCATCATAGAGAGTCCGTTCATGACTACTAGGCGGATATCTATGCTTATGCCGTCACTGCTCAAGCTCAAGAAACGCGGCGTTAGGATTACAATTAGTACTCGCGACCCAGAAGAGGGCGATACCTTGCGGCTCGATAGTCATAAAGCCCTATCAATGCTTCTGCACGAAGGAATCCATGTCACATTCACAGAGGGCTTACATAGAAAGATAGCAATCATCGACGAGACCAAGCTTTGGGAAGGTAGTTTGAATATTCTGTCACAAAACAACAGTAGAGAGATCATGCGACGGACAAAGTCCAGAGATGCTTGCTATCAAATGTTGAAGTTCATGAAGGCTAACAGATGACAACAGTGATATACTGGTATCAAATGAGCGGATACGAACTAAACGATAAAGATATTCAGACAGTACTCAGGCACTTGAGGGCTGTTAAGCCTGATGCAACAGAAGAGCAAGCTAAAGAACTGCTTCTGAAAGCCAAGATGGATGCAAGGTTCAAGGGTCTAGATAACCCTGATAGCCTTACTGAGCACTACGATGAGCTATTTTAGAGAGTCAAGAAGCTCGTAGTTTAGCAGCTTCCGTTAATGCGCTTATGGTTTCCGTTATTTCGTATTTTACAGAGGTGATAACTGTTATTTTTAGCTTCCGTTATTTTCTGTACGTTTCCGTAGCTCGTATGTAGCGTTCTTATCTCTAATTTTGTCTGAGTTTCGTGTAACCATACCTGATTCTATAAAATTATTTATGTACCCCTTAATAGCCCTCTCAGATACACCACAGTGCACAGCCAGTTCTGTAACCGTAGGGGTGAATCTAGTAAGAATGCAGGATAGTATTTGCTGCTCGGTTTCATTGTATGATTCCCATTCATCTCCTATCTTTTTCATAATATGGTCGGAGACAGTTTTCTTGTGTTTTGATACCTTGTTGATCAGCTTTAGCGTGACGATATCATCTACATTGGTGTAGATCGGTTCTGAAAGCATTGATTCTTCCATAGAGCTATAAATACGGTTAACGCCTTCGTTTAGTTCACGGACATAGCCCATTTCTGAAAGTACTCTACCTAGACGCGGATTTCGTGAGAACCTCTGTGTGCGTATATTCTCGACTGTCACTAGAGCCGGCAACGGACCGCTGTTAGATATTTCTAATCTGTCATCAAAGTGTTTTATGTAGATACAGTTTCCGCTTAGATTGTAGGATCGATGGAACAGTGCATTTACTATTCCTTCCAGCCAGGCATCTTCTGGGTATTCTGATATGTTCTGAAACTTTCCAGTTTTCATATCGAGGAAGAAAAAATCGTCTAGTGATGCGAAAATAAATTCTTTAGCCTGATCTATTAATGTGGGTATATTACCTTCTAGGCGTACGTCTTTAGTGACATTAAAGTTTTTTCCCGTTGCAGCTTTATCGCCTTCGTAGCGTACATATCTAATCGACGCAGACGGTATATACTTGTCGGGGTCTTCAGAAAATAATAGTATCGCAGCGTTTTTGTATGCTAACTTGTCATTCTTCACAATGGCAAGATTCCTTTTTACCAGCAACTCGTCTAATGAACCCTCGTACTTGATACGATCTTTGTAATTTTGCAGTGTTGCCACATCAATATCTTGCGGATCGAATATGTCACATATCTGCTCCTCGTACTTTCTCAAGAACTTGTCATGACGTAGCTTGTCGACCTCATCATTATTTAGCGGGCCAAAGTTCGCATCAGACACGCGCTTATATACGTTATCGTTGTCATGACGCGCATACATGCTCTCGTAATCTTGCTGTACGTGGTATAAGAAAACTAGTTCGCCTTCTGGAAACTCTATCTTTTCTAAAACTACGTTTGCTGGAGGTGTAATAAATTCGTGACATACTTTTTCGTATCTTTCTAGCTTTGCTGGATCAAGTTCGTTAAGATCTTGGACAACTCCTCCGTCTGAAATACCTAAAGCTATAATCCCACCATCCGCGTTAAGCATGCCGATTATCTCATTGGCTAGTTTTGAAGGAGAGACGCCACTCTCTTCAATGCCTTTACGCTCCAGATACTGATTCTCTCGTACATTGCAGAGGTAATCAGCGCTCGCTAGGGGATCTATGTTTGATAAGCTACTCATAATAATTTCCATTGTCTCATAGAAGTAGTCACGAAAGAATATGGTTATAGATTGTTAGCTGTCTTACTAAAACGGCAGCGCTTCGTTAGAGGCGAGGTCTAATACTTTCAGAACTTTTTCTAGCATTTTTAGGGATGGGATAGCTTCGCCTCTTTCTAGCTTTGCGTAATAGGTTACATCGGTGCCGACTTCATTGGCGACTTCTAGCTGCGTTAAATCAGCAGCACGGCGTGCTTTGCGTAGGTTCGTAGCTAATGACGCTTTAATTTGTTTTTCACTCATTGGCTATATGATAACAGCTTTCAGGTTGATTGTATTTCGCCTGAGTGTAACATCCTCTCGCGACTAAGTAATTGGCTGCAGTGATCAGAGCTACATATGGGGAGATCATACCCGCTTATATAGTCTCAGAAGGAGCAAATAACAACCCATGCTAAAATTCAACCATGGAAACACCAACAAACTCGCCCCCCAACACAGCTGATATCGAATACCACATAGCTGGAGGTGAACACCTTGACCCTGCACTATATAAAGAAGCCAGATCACTAACCTGGAGCCGTATTGAAGATGAAGACGGTGAAGAATTTCATCCAGACCAATTACCTGACCAGCAAATGGTGCACGGAACAGTATGGGCTATAGCTAAAAGCGAAGGAAAAGTAGTCGGCGCAGGGTTTGTCCGTCCACCACTAGCTGAAGATACATTCAGTAATTCAATGATAGACGAAAGTGTTGAACTAGACGAAGTAGCAGTACATGAAGAACACGACCGTAAAGGCATCGGCTCAGAAATGCTTAAACTACTAGAAAAAGAAATTAAAGAGCTAGGCCATGAAGCATTACACGCCTACCCAGTGACTGTAGAGTCCTACGACTTTTTAACTAACAATGGCTTCACTCATGCAGACCCAGAACTTAAGAAGACTCGCGAAGACTTACCAATGCTGCATAAACGAGTAGGCGCTAATTCTTAGCTCGACTGGCTGCTTAGTACACAGGCCATACCCAATCTGAACATCTGTTTGATGGCTTGTATAGTAATGTGTATACTCTAGATTAAAGAATAAGCATAAAGGAATAAAATGAATCCCAATGAAAACAATGGCCCAACTCCACCGCCAAGTAGTCCAGAAGCTAACCAAGGACAACCTCAAGTGGTTCAACCAGTGCAAACAGCTCAGCAGCCCGTTAATCCTGTCCCTCCGCAACCAGTCAACCCGCAGGTCGCCCAACAACAACCGATGACGCAACAACAGTTTACGCCAGAAAAAAGGAGTATTAAAAAGTTTGTTTTACTAGGTGTTGCAGCAGTTATAAGTATCGTAGTTTTGTTTTTCGCTGTAGCTGTTGTCGGTAACCTATCTAGTCGTGGAGGAGCTGAAGCAGCTTCAGATGACTTTATCGCTGCAATAAAGTCTGATAATGCTTCAGATTTCGATAAGGCTGTAATTGAATACGGTGAGTTTGCGTCTAAAGTAATTTGCGACAATAAAGAAGCCCCAGATTCTCAATTCGATCCTTGTAATATAGAGCTCGACGAGAATATAAGCGATGCTATTAATAAGGGAGTGATAGCAGGTGCTAAGCAAGCCCTGCAGTACGACCTTCTTAATAGCGCACTACAGTCTGGATCTGCTGAAAAATACAATACGGACGTTGGTACTAATAGGTTCGGTGATAAGACATCAAAAGTATACTACTCTATCGATACCGACGAGGGCAAGAAGTATCTAGAGTTTGTAGTTATCGAAACCGAAGACGATGAATGGATGGTGTTTAGCGTGGCCACTTACGATAGCGACCCCCTCATTTAAAGTACGACTGCATTAAATAACGCCAAGTATAGAGAGTCATAATCTATGAATGATACTGAAAAAAAACTCAAAAAAGCACGACGACAAAATGCCATTGGAATATCTATATTCGTGATTGCTATTTTTGGATCAGCATACATGAGCTATGTTCACCTAACTGCTGAGCCTGGAAGTAGCTGCGGAATTAATGCGACAGATGTGTGTAATCCTGCGTACTCTTATCTAGGTTTCATTCCGGCAACCATATTTTTGGTAGGCGCATTTATTAAGTGTGCAATAAATTTTATGAAGACTGGTAATTTTACGTTTAATGGTAAGCCTTCAATGAATACGCTTAGAGCTACTTTGCCCGAAAACGATCCGTTACTTCAGTCTTTAGCGACTAATAAGGTTAATGTCGAGACCCAAGTCGTCTCCGTAGCTCCCGTTTTATCAGAAAAAATAGCACTAAAAAAGAATGCCTTGGTATCCTGGTTAAAATTTCTTTTAAAGACAGCTTTGATAGAGTCAGTCATATTGTCGTTTCTACCGCTCCCTAGTTGGGTGACTATACTCATCATGCTCGGAACGCCACTGCTGCTAACTGTTGTCTTGACGTCTAAAAATGATGTCCTTGGATATGTGTATGATTTCCAGTATTTTAAATTCTTATACAGGAATCGTGATAAATTGGAATCGAGTAGCGATAAAATTAATGTAGCTGTATTTGATAATTACTATGCTAGTCAAAAACTCAGGACAAAGACTAATTTCACCTTGGCACTCATATTGATGCTTGTTTTCTCTCTAGCATTATTCTTAGCGGCGTTTGCGAGTGCAATAAGCCAAGCCATATACGGACAGTAGAGTAGACTTAAGTCTACTCTGTCTTTTGCACCGCCTTCATCACAAAGTCGTCCTCATCCAAATACATATCCTCCATCTTTTCCTCTATGTAGGCATTCAGGTTCTTTACGTGCGCCTTAGAGCGCCTGACGATAAGAACGCTCGGATACTCATCCCACTGCCACTCGCGGTCTTCATAATGCTGTATGTACTGCCTGATGCGCTTTTTAGCTATGAACAGGTGTTGATCATCTGGATATATGTCTACCAGGGTGCGGTTATACGAGTCTTCCGTGTCAGTTTCGTAGAGTATCTCTAGGTTAGGTAGTGGTCTTGGGTAAGATTCTCTATCGTCTTTAGATATATCACTGGCTGTAAGGATTCTGTGTATGACGTACTGAGTAGTGGCCTTGATACCTATAAATGCATCAACAATAGCTACTTGGTGATCTATGAAGCTCGTACTCTTTTTATCCTCATGCCGCCTGGTAGCTAGGATCTCTGGATCTAGGTTGAACTTCGGGTCTTGCAGATAGACGACTGCTTTAGGCGTTAAGTAATAACGTGCAGATTTGTTTTGTAGTCTATAAGATTTATTATGTTTTCTACCTAGGTATTCTCTTTCTGTTAGTTTGTTTAGTGCACTGTAGCTTGAGTTATGACTAATGGATCTTAGTTTGGCTAGGTTGTCTGTAGCAAGGTATCTGAATTTGAAGGTTAGTAGTAGTATGTGTACTTGTTTATCGTTGAGTTTTCGTTCTAGGTTTTTCATAGTGATTGTGGAGTTTGTTGTTGCTGGTTTGGTTTGTTCCGCTCTATACGTAGTATAAGGGGAGGAAACAGTAAAAAGCAATGTTAACAGAGGTGAATAGCTATAATACTTGTTATCTCGAAGTTATAAGTTTGCAAGAAGTGATCTATTGTATATATTACCTTGAACTATAACTATTTAGGTAGTAAACTATATCTATATAGGTAGGTTATATGGAGGGTAGAATGGGCAGAAACAAAGGGTCACTCAATAAACTAGAACTCACAATTGAGCTCTCTGTAGAGGAGCGCATGGAGCTACTTGCTAAGTTGCTGCTGGACACACTAGACGACGAATCTCAGGAGCCCGGCTATGCTTGAGAAGTCCAAGCTAAGTGCGGTAGCGGCGATACGTGTATCTACTACAAAACAGGGAACCGACGGTGACTCACCCGAAGCTCAGCGTGAGCAAATAGAACGCTTTGCCCAAACCCGCGGTATACATATAAAACAGTACTTTGTGTTCTTGGAATCGGCAAGTAAAGAACAGCAACCTGTCCAGCAAGCCATAGACTACTGCAAAGATGCCAGCAACGGCATCAACTTATTTATCATTAAATCTATAGACCGTTTTACCCGTGGTGGATCAGACGTTTATAACCCGCTCAAACAACAACTAGAGACAGCCGGTGTATCTCTGGTAGACATATACGGCGTTATTAGTAGTAAGAAAGTGAACACGCTCGACCATCTCGGGTTTGAATACAGCTGGAGTAGCTACTCGCCTAGTAAGAAATCAGAGATACTTGAGGCTGAGCGCGGCAAAGATGAGCTGCGAGATATATTGAGCCGCGTCATAGGCGCAGAAATACGCTACACGCAGCTAGGCTACTGGATGCGTAAAGCACCATATGGATTTACCAGTGAAAAGCTAGATACCAAGCACGGTAAACGCACCATTCTGCAGCCACACCCTACCGAGGCTATATTTGTGAAGAGTATGTATAAACTTCGGGCTGAAAACTACCTGACTGATCACCAGATCGTGGACAAGCTAAATGAGCAAGGGTTCAGAACCCGTAAACAGAACAGGCGCAGCAAACACGACAAAACAAAGATAGTTGCACAAGTTGGCGGTGAAGAGCTGACCGTAAAGACAATGCAGAAGATGATGCTAAAACCAATCAACGCTGGTATCAACATGGAGAAGTGGACAGACAACAAACCCGTAAAGAGCGTATTTGACGGACTAGTCAGCATCGCACTGTTCAATAAGGCTAACAGAGGCAAGAAGATCATCGAGGTTGATGATCAAGGTGAATATATCATCACCAAAGCCACAACTCCTCAGAACATACTTAATAGAGGTACCAAGACAAAGGAATTCGCGTACCGTCGATTCGTACTGTGCCCAGAATGCGAACGCCCACTGCTGGGCAGCGCAACTAAAGGGCGTAACGGCAAATACTATCCTGCATATCACTGCAGCAACCACGGCCACTACTTCCGAGTTAATCGTGATGAGCTAGAAGAAGGCGTCAATGAGTTTGTGAAGCAGTTTATCGTCCCGCAAGAGCGTATTGATGATCTAATGACACTCGTGCGCATGGAATACGACAAACGCTGCAGCAGTGAGCAGACGGAGATAGAAAGCATAGACGAGAAGATTGCAGCCCTACGTACTGAGGCTGAGATGACTGTCAATAAACTGAAGATTTTAACTAATGATACCGCACTTAAATACATGGAGGAGGATCTAGATCGCATAGAGAAACAAATAACGGCCTTGTAAGCCAGAAAAGATACTTCAAGCAATGAAGATATACCAAAAATAGAGCAATCTATGGCGAGAGTAAAGTATTTCCTGGAAAACCTTGATGAGCTACTCATTAAACAGAGGTCACCAGAGAAAAAAGCCCGCTTCTTCAAAGCGTTATTCACTAAGTTGCCGACATACGAAAATATAAAACCTGGAAACACAAAAACACCCCTTTTTACGGGGGTGAATTCATTAATTGCGCTGTTGCCAGCCGAAAAATCTCTTATGGTGATCTCAAGGAGAATCGAACTCCTATTGCCAGGATGAAAACCTGGTGTCCTAACCGTTAGACGATGAGACCGTTTCAACTACTATTGACTAACTTGAACTATTTTAACAGAGGTAGGTTATTTTTTCAAGGCTTTAGATTGTATACTTCACCTGATCTGACGTACATATAGCTTCGCATAATCGAAGCGGGTAAGGTTTTGGTAAAAAATTCAATATTTGGAGCGGCCCTAATAATTGCCAAAGGTGTTGATTCTGAGCCTTCTCCCATAACGACATTTGCTGTGGCAGCTAAGCTGTCTAATGTGTCGATCATTGCTACTTCTTTATGTGTTTTAGTGATAGTACCGTCCATAGTAACTGGCTTGAATCCATAGCCTGCTATTGCCATTCCGATTGCACCACGCCTGTAGGGAACACTGTGCGAGTCAGTGATTATAACTCCCAGCTTTTTAATTTTATTACGTTTTTTCAGTATTTTCCATATGGCTAAGGCAGATTTATATGGGTTATTTGGTAAGGTTACATAGTAGCCAGCTTTCAATGTATCGACGCCACCATATTCCAAAAGCATGTCGTGGTTTCTCGTCAACAAGGCTTCGCCATCTTGTTTGATAGAGAGTATTTCATCGGATTGATTTGCAATTAATACTTGCTTCTCGGTATCTATTGTCGGCTTGCAGGCTCCTTCACATATAGAAAGTACCTTCGAAGAAATAGCAACTACATCGCCGTCACTTAACGTAGCATCGAAGTAGCTTAGAAGATCTTCCAAAGAATCTTTAGGTAGAAGAAATCTTCTCGTTTTAATAGCGGTTACTTGCATTGCCTTAGTATACCAACCAAACTGTTCACGGTTGTATCTTTTTGTATCTATTCAGTATAGTTCCGTTATTATTAAGTTTTTTTGAATGTACGAGTCTAAAATCTTGGAGTAGTTCATCCAGATCGTGCGCTTCACCATAGAGCGACACCCCGCTACCATGAAAAACAGGCTCTATCGTGATATATATTTCATCAACGATTTCTTGATCAATAAATTGCTGATACACGTTCGCACCACCAAGAACTAGAGCTTCTGCGTAATCAGATTCGTATTTATTAACAAATTCAGCAGGAGTTGCTGTATGAAATTCTAATTCTCCTAAGATCTGATCTTTTTTGTATTTTTCAGGATTAGTAGTCAATACTACTTTTAAAATATTCGATTTAGTAGGAAAATCGTACGAATCGTATGTTGTCCTGCCCATAACTTGTAGCGTGAAACTCTCTACAAGTGATCGATAATGTCGTTTATCTTCTAGAGAAGTCCAATGAGCAGGATTGGGATCATCGCCTTTAGAAAGGAATCCGTCTTTACTCATCGCTGCGACCATGGTAATCTTCATGCTTGCATTGTAGCAACATTAAGCTGTTACTAACGAAACATAAGCGCTATACTAAGGATAATATGAAGACAACAACAATGGTACCGAACGTACCTATTGAAGATTATAAACGCACGAAGATACTTGCAACAGTCGGACCAAGTACCGATAGCTATGAACTAGTGGCATCACTTATTGAAGCTGGTGCAAATGGTATACGGCTTAACTTTTCTCACGGTGATCACGCTGAACATGAACAACGTATCAAATGGGTGCGCAAGGCATCAAAAGAGTATGGTAAGCCGGTTGCTATTTTGCAAGATTTGCAAGGTCCAAAAATACGTTTAGGTGATTTTGAGGGCGAAATAGCTATCGTAGAAGGGCAAAACCTACAATTTAAATACAAGGCTGATTACGAACGAAGTGGCCATATACCTACTCAGTATGATTTGTCCAAAAAAGTGAAGCGCGGAGAGCGGATTTACTTGTTTGATGGTAAAGTGCGCACGATGGTCAACAGTGTCAAAGATGGCGTGGTTCATGTGACGGCGACTAATAGCGGCTATGTCGTGAAGCGCAAAGGAATGAATCTACCAGATACAGATTTCGCTGGCGATGTGATTACGCAAAAAGATAAAAAAGATGCTGCATATGGATCAACTCAAGACATCGATTACGTTGCGCAGAGTTTTGTGCAAACTGCTCAAGATATAGTGCAGTTACGTAAAATACTAAAAAATCTTGGCAGTAAAGCAAAAATAGTAGCTAAAATCGAAACCGTCGCTGCACTAGAAAATATCGATGCGATTATTCAAGAAGCTGACGTTATTATGGTGGCTCGTGGTGATTTGGCTGTTGAAACAGCTCCAGAAGTTGTGCCAATAGAACAGCGTCGAATTGTTGGACTGTGTCGTCAGTATGCTAAACCAGTCATTATTGCTACCCAAATGCTGGCATCAATGACTGATGCAACTGAACCGACTCGTGCAGAAGTCTCAGATGTCGCGACAGCAACAATTATTGGATCTGATTGCGTCATGTTGAGCGATGAAACTGCAAGCGGCAAATATCCACTAGAATCAGTCAAAATGATGAAGAAAGTAGTAACATACACAGAAAAGAACAGTCCAGTAGACGCGGTGTTCCGTTCTCAAAGAGATGATCGCTCAAAGCAAGCTGCTATTTGCAGCGCAGTCATTACTCTTGCAAACGAAGTCGATGCAATAGCAATAGTCACGGAAACTAAGTCTGGTGCTACAGCTATGCAAGTTGCTGCCCGTCGTCCAGGACGACCTATTATAGCGGTTACTTCACAACGTTATGTCGCAAATCAGCTGGCATTGGTCTACGGTATCAAAAGTTATGTCAGGCCAGACAGTAAAAAAGCTGCTAGTAAGTTAACTGACTGGATGTTAAAAAACAAAGTCATGAACAAAGGAGACATTGTTGTGTCAGCTTCTGGCCAGTATGCTGGAAAAGTTGGAACTACAGACACAATCAAAGTTCGAATTCTTTAACACAAGTCCCTTCTTAATTACTGTGAGCGAAAAGCTCCGCGACAATTGATTATTGTAAGTGGTAATGGTTTCTTGTAGACTAAAAATATAGATTAGGTGGGTAAAACAATGTTCCATAAGAAAACTTTAAACGATTACGATATTTCTGGAAAAACTATTCTTTTGCGGGCCGATTACAACGTCCCTTTGGATGATAAGCAGCAGATTACAAGTAATTATCGTTTGACAAAAAGTTTACCTACTATTAAGGCGCTTTTAGAAAAAAATTGTAAAATTGTCATACTATCTCATCTGGGTCGACCAAAATCTAAAGAAGACACACAGTTTTCACTTAAGCCAGTCGCAAAACAACTATCTGAATTTTTAAAACAACCAGTGTTATTTGCCAATGATTGTATTGGCGAAAGCGTTGCAGAAACAGCACGCAATTTGAAACCGAGAGAAATTTTATTACTAGAAAATCTCAGATTCTATAAAGAAGAAAAAAAGAATGACACCGCATTTGCAGAACAGTTAGTTGAAGCATCGAATGCCGATGTGTTTGTACAGGATGGTTTTGGTATTGTCCACAGAGCTCACGCCAGTACAGACGCCGTCAC
>Ga0136555_1000473_pt1 | contig 16027 bp, 15 predicted proteins | sample AntRauTorckE5432_FD_104927 | JGI IMG/M metagenome (GOLD analysis project Ga0136555, IMG submission 104927) | Saline lake microbial communities from Rauer Islands, Antarctica - Metagenome Torckler E5 #432 | ecosystem: Environmental > Aquatic > Non-marine Saline and Alkaline > Saline | place...
CCGTACAAAACAGTCAACAAGCCAAAGAAAACGGCTTTGTTTTTTTTGAAAAAAGAGAAAAATTGAGAGGTCAAACCCAAGACGACTAAATCCCGAAATAAAACCCATAATTTTTGGTCAAAAGCCGCATCAGCGAAAGCTAAAGAGAATAAATATGTAAAAAATCCACCTAAGAAAAGAGAACTCAGCGTTCGACTTAATTTAGGATTTTCCTGTGCATAAAACCAACCTATCAAGCCACTTAAACTGACGATAAAGCTGATTGCATAAATATATGTCAACATAATTATAAATTATAAGTGATGAATTATGAATGCTGAATTTTCTAAAATTCAGCATTCATAATTTATCGAGGTTAAAGTATTTCAATCGCCGTTCCCCACATAAAGATAGACATTTCTTCATCGGCAAGACGAGCCTCTATATTGACGGATTTTCCATCTGTTTGTAACGATTTCGGCAAATTAACAGGTCGCCATTCTTTGCCATTATTGTCAATGACACCCCAAAATCCACCAGCAATATTTTTGTAAACAACTTTCCCTGTGATTTTCATAATTTTTTAAATTTAAGTAATAATGACTTTAGTCACCGGACAATATCTGACTTTTCAATTACTTCCTATCCAATAAATTCAACATCATTTACAAATATAACCGCACATTTATAAAACGATTTTATTTTTCGTTGTACGAATAAAAAAAACAGATAAGCGATACCTTTTATTTATTCAAAATAATTTATTCAAAAAACGCAATCATCTCCTCCACAACCCTATTTGTTTCCTCCAACATCAGCCAATGTGACGCATTTTTAATAATTATCAACTTCCCTTTCGGGCAAAACTTCAAACAAGCATCTGCCGCTTCTGTGGTTAAATATAAGTCTTTTTCACCCCAAATCATTAAAACAGACATTTCCAAAAAAGGGTTTTCAATTTTCACAGGCGGCACTCGATACCAATTTATCATACTTTCAATCGAATTCGGCTGTGACCAAGCTGCGGCATAACGTTCTCGTGATTTAGCATCTAAAGTGACCGAATGATTATAGTGAAAAAATTGAAAATTATTCCTCCTTATCACCCATTCAGGAAGTCGCTTCATTCTAAAGAACAATATATACCAACTTTTTATCCATTGCTTCCAACTTAAATCTTTAATATTTTGTAAAATAGTGGGATGCAAACCGCCCATAATTAATAATTTATTTACTCGATTTGGGAATTCTAACGCCGTTATCCAAGCCACGTAAGCACCGTAATCATGACCAGCCAAATCGAATTTATCATACCCAAAATACGTCATCAAATCAATGGCATCTTGCACCAAATTTTCAGTGTGATATGGTTTTATACCGTTTGGTTTGTCACTCAGATTATACCCTCTTTGGTCAGGTGCAATTACTCGAAAACCATATTTCACCAAACCTTTCATCACCTTTTCCCAAGCAAACCAAGCGTCAGGACAACCGTGTAATAACAGAATTGGTTTTCCATATAAATCTCCTGCAGCTGCTACATTTAAAGTAATATTGGGCAATTTTATTCGCTCCTCAAGGATTTTCATTTTCTACTTCTTTTTCCATGCAATGAAAAGGATCTTTTTTCTCCCAAAAAAAGACATTTCCACGCGTAAAATAATTGCGCTTTTCATAGAATTTAACCGCTTTTTTATTTTGCGTATATACATCTAACCGAATTACAGAATATTGATTTTTCACAGCAAAATCTTCTGCAAAATCCATTAATTTTTTTGCAAATCCCTTGCCTTGTTGCTCAGGTTTCACGACTAATCTATGAATGACCAAAACCTTTTCGGCATTAAATTGCCAATTAATCGTTTGATACGCCTCATCTTGTTCCTCGTTAATATTGATTGCTCCAATGATTTCATTTTCCGCTTTAAGCGTATATAAAACGCCCTTATTGATGTCCGCCTCAACCACTGAAATCGTCGGATATATGTCCGTCCACTGAAAAATTTTAATTCGATTTAATTCATCTTTCGCACTTTTGTAAATGCCGAAAATTTCCAATAAATTTGTAATTTTAGCCTTTTCAATACACAACGATTCTTCTTCCATATCGCATTTTAATTTTAATTATTCAACTTCCCAGCGATAAATCCCGTTGTCCAAGCTGCTTGAAAGTTATAGCCGCCCGTAATCCCATCAACGTCCAAAACTTCCCCTGCAAAATACAAATTTTTAAAAAATCGACTTTCCATAGTTTCAAAGTTAATCGACTCCAAACTCACGCCGCCACAAGTCACGAATTCCTCTTTAAACGTCGTTTTGCCATTCACCTCATACACATCAAAAGTCAGAATACTCATCAATTTATTTAAGCCTTTTTTGCCCAATTCCTGCCACTTTTTTTGTGGTGATAATTCGGCTTTCGCCAATAAAAAGAGCCATAACCTTTCGGGCAAACCGTAAGGTTTTACATTCTGTAATAATTTTTGAGGATTATTGTTAACAACTTCTTCTAAGTCGTTCATCACAACATTCACGTTTTGAATATTCGTCCAGTTAATTTGCACCGTAAAACGATACTGCATATCGCTCAAAAGCCTTGCACCAAAAGCCGACAATTTCAAAATTGCAGGTCCACTCATGCCCCAATGCGTGATCAACAAAGGAGCAGATTGTTTCAATTTCGTCCCTTGAATCGTCACCAACGCCTCTTTCACCGCAACGCCCATTAATTCTCGCACCGCCTCCTTAGGCATATTAAACGTAAATAAGGACGGCACAGGATTTTCAATCTCATGACCCAGTGCTTCCAACCAGTCAAAACCTTGCTTTTTTGCCGAGCCACCAGTTGCGATAATCACCTTATCCATACGCTTATTATTCCCATTTTTAACTTTCAGAAGTATTTGATTATCAATAACTTCTATAGCTTCGATTGAAGTTTTGGTATAAATAGCAATACCCAACCGTTCGGCAATTTCGAGGAAACAATCAATAATAGATTGCGATGAATCAGAAATGGGAAACACATGATTGCTTGCTTCAATTTTCAGCGGTACACCATGATTTTCAAACCATTGCATCGTATCTTGATTATTAAAGATTTTAAATGCTTTTTTGAGCTTTTTGCCACCTCTCGGATAGGCTTTTGCAAGGTCTGACATAGAATTTACGCCATTCGTAACATTACACCTGCCGCCACCCGAAACTTTTACTTTTGATAGGATTTTCGTTGTTTTTTCATAAATACAAACCTGTGCGTCAGGATAATTTTCCTTCGCTGCAATCGCTGCAAAAAACCCTGCTGCGCCTCCTCCAATAACGGCTACTTTCAACATTTTTGATGGTTTTGAACCCACCCTCAACCCCTCTCCCGAGTCCTCGGGAAGGAACTTTTAGAAGGCTAAATATTGAGTCCTGACGAACTAATATCAACCTTTTTACGCTCCCTCCATTTTAAGAGAGAAGTTGGGGCGGGTTATTCCCCACAAAGGACGCAAAAAAGTATTAAAATTTAACAAAATTTATAATCCGTTTTAAGTAGAACGTGAATTTATACTTTCGTAAATTAGTACGATTAAAAATGCTCTTCTATCTTTGAGGGCATTTTAGTAAAAAAAAGAAAAAAAGAAAACGAATTAATAAATATGATGAATCTACAAACAGTAAATGGTTTTTCTCCAGATTTAACAACTTTAGTTATTCCGATGTTCAAACAATCGAGTTTAAACGGTTGGTTATCAACGCTTAGCGAGATGCTTAGCATACCTGAGGAATTGTTAATTTCAGACTTTCAAGCAGAACACAAAACGATTTTTACAACCTTTGGAAACGGGCAACGTATTATGCTTTTAGGTTTGGGCGAAAATATCGAAGCTCAACCAATTATAGAAGCTTTTCGTAGTTTTTCCAACAAAACAAAAGGTAAAAATTTCCAATCAATTGGTGTTGATTTTATTAATTTTCAATTCGATAATATTGAAACAGATTTAATTCCGATGTTTTGCGAATGGGCGGCAAATGGCTTGGCGTTGGGTCAATACGATATCGGGTTATTAAAAACGGATAAAAAAGCAGTCGAAGGAATCGAAAAGGCTGAATTTTTAACCGACGAAAATATTGAAAATGATGGTCAAAATGCTTTAAACAAGGGTTTGCAAATTGCGGAAACGCAAATGGAAGTGATGACTTTATTAAACTTACCTTCAAGCCACAAAAACGCCTTGATTATGGCGGATTGGGCAATCGAATCGGGTAAAAAATATGGTTATTCGGTTCAAGTTTTTGAGAAAGCCGAAATCGAAAAATTAGGTTTACACGCTTTATTAGCGGTCAATCGTGGTAGCGAAATTCCACCTCGATTTATCGTTATGGAACACAAACCTAAAAACGGTGAAGTATCGAAGACAGTCGGTTTAGTCGGAAAAGGGGTAACTTATGACACCGGCGGTCTAAATATCAAAACGCAAGGAATGCACCACATGAAATCTGACATGGGCGGAGCAGCTGCCGTTTTTGGTGCGTTAGAAATTGCTGCAAAACTTGATTTGCCGATTCATTTAATTGGTATCGTTCCAACGACAGATAATTGCGTTGATGCGAACTCGATTAAACCTGGCGATGTCATTGGCTCTTTCAGCGGTTTGACGATTGAAGTGATGGACACAGATGCAGAAGGACGTTTGATTTTAGCCGATGGTTTGAATTATTTAGTTAAAAATTATAGCCCAGATGTGTTGATTGACTTAGCGACTTTGACGGGAAGTTCGGTGCGAACTTTGGGCTACGCCGCAGGTGCGTTATTCACGCAAAATGATGATTTAGCAAGGGATTTATACGAATCAGGTCTGCGAACTGGCGAAAAATTATGGCGTTTGCCAATGTGGAACGAATATAAAAAGAACTTAAAATCAGACATCGCTGACCTTCGGAATTATGGTTTAACGCCATTATTCGGCGCTTCGGAAGCGGCTAAATTTTTAGAACATTTTATCGAAAACCACCCTGCTTACGCACATTTGGATATTGCAGGAACGGCTTATATTGATTCAGAATATGCGACGCACAAAAGTGCTTCGGCCTTTGGCGTGCGGTTGTTATTGGATTATTTGACGAAGTAAAAAAAAAATGGATTCACTAACACAAATCGTTTTGGGTGCTGCTGTCGGAGAAGCGACTCTGGGCAAAAAAATTGGTAATCGGGCAATTATTTGGGGCGGAATTGCGGGGACGATTCCCGATTTGGACGTACTGGCGAACGGCTTTATGTCGCCTATCGAAGCCCTTGCTTTTCATCGTGGTATCACACACGCCTTACTGTTTTCGGTCGTTGCCGCACCGATTTTTGCGTGGCTCACCCATCAGTTTTATAAACAGAAAATCTATCAACAGCAAACCTACAAAACGATGATTTCGGCTTTGCTAATTATAGTACTTTTGGGCTTTTTTGGCAGCACGATTTATTTTTCTGCCGAAAACGGTCGCCCGTCAATCCTATTAGTTTTGTTGGCAATTGGAGCGAGCGGCTTCTTTTTTAGGCGAATTTGGAAATACTGGCGGTATCCCGTCGCAGCTATCGAGATGGCTGATGTTTCCATCAAAAAATGGGCAACTTTGTTCGGTTTGGGCTTTTTGACCCATACTTTATTAGATGCTTGTACGCCTTTCGGAACGCAACTTCTTTTACCATTTTCTGATGTTCGGGTGGCGTTTGATGCGATTGCCGTTATCGACCCGATTTATACCGTTCCGTTTTTGACGTGCTTAATTATTGCGGCATTTTACAATCGAAACAATCCTAAACGTCAGATTATCAATTGGGTAGGAATTGGTTTAAGCTCGGCTTATTTGGTGTTTACGTTTTTTAATCATCAATCAATGGAAGATAAGTTTGAGGACTTATTAAAAGATAGAAATATCGCTTATAATCGAGTTTCGGTTTTACCAACGATTTTCAATAACGTTCTTTGGCAATGTGTCGCCGAAACGGATTCTAATTATTTGTTTACCAATTATTCCGTTTTTGATAAAAATTTAGATAAGATTGAACTGGTTACAATCGAAAAAAATCACGATTTATTAGTCGATTTTGAAAATGACAGAGAAGTACAAATTCTAAAGTGGTTTTCAAAAGATTATTATAATATTCAAAAAAATAAAGATGGTAGTTTGACCTATAATGATTTAAAAATGGCGGTTATTCCTGCTAATATTATGGGCGAATTGACGTTTGGTATGAATTATACGATTCAAAAAACAGGTTCAGGTTTAATGATTGAAGATAATCGAAAAGCACCAGAACTGCCGGAAGGTGCGTTTGGTCGATTTTGGGAACGATTGAAAGGATACGAATAGACCTTTTGGTAAGTTCTGTGTAGGTGTAATAAGCATATAGAAAAACTTAGGTCTTCGCAGATTATTAAAAAAGCCGCTAATCAGATTTTCTACAATTAGCGGCTTTTACCAATTTTTCCACAGCTGAATTTTCACATCAAAACGAAAAATAATACTTCATAATCTATCTTTAATCAGCCCCATTTCTTAATCAAATCCGTCAATTTTTTCACAGCACCCGTATAAGGCGGGTAAAGCATGCTCGTTTGAGCGAATCTTTGTTCCAAAACTGGACGAATGTTAGAAAAGTCAAGAAAGCCAAAATGTCCTCCACCTCTTCCCATTCCACTATTATTTACGCCGCCGAACGGTAAATTGACGTGTGCGTAATGAATTAAACAGTCATTAACAACTGTTCCACCAGAAGATGTTCGTTTCAAGAAAAACGCTTTATTTTTATCGCTTTTTGTAAAAATGTACAATGCCAAAGGTTTGGGGCGACTCAAAACCATATTTAGGGCTTCTTCTTGTTTTTCAAACGTTACGATTGGCAGAATTGGCCCAAAAATCTCCTCGTGCATGATCCGCATATCGTCCGAAACATTAGAAATAATCGTCGGTGAAAAATAATTTTCTAATTCGTCCAACTCGCCACCAAATTCAACTTTCGCCCCTTTATCAATCGCATCTTCCAGCAAACCTTTTAAGCGATTAAAATGATGACCGTTGATAATTCGTGCATAATCCGGTGATTGTTTGATGCCTTCACCGTTCGGATTGAGCATTCGATTAAATGAACGAACGATGCTTTCAATCAGTTTATTTTTAACCGAAGACTCGACCAACAAATAATCGGGAGCGGTACAAGTTTGCCCATTATTTATCACTTTTCCCCATGCAATTTTTTTGCCTGCGGTGTACATATCGGCTGTTCTGTCCACGATAGTTGGCGACTTGCCGCCCAACTCCAAAGTCACTGATGCCAAATGATTTGCTGCTGCTCTCATTACGATTTTTCCTACTTTCGGACTTCCCGTAAAAAAAATATGATTGAAAGGTTTTGCTAATAATTCTTGCGATACTTCTACCCCACCTTCAATCACTGCGATTTCATTTTCATCAAATAATTCCGTAGCCATTTCATGGATAATTGCCGACGTATTCGGTGTTAATTCTGAAGGTTTCATCATCACCGTATTTCCCGTTGCAATTGCAGAAATCATCGGATGCACTGCCAAAAGAAAGGGATAATTCCATGGTGCGATAATTAAACAAACCCCTTTTGCCTCGTATTGAATGTAAGAAGTAGTACCAAATAAAGGTAGCGGAGCAGCCACTTTTGTTGGTTTCATCCACTTTCGTAAATTTTTAATCGTATGACTTAATTCTCCGAAAAGTGGTACTAATTCCGTCACAGTGACAGACCCTGCGGACTTTTTAAAATCCTTATAAATAGCAGTTTGAATGCTCGTTTCATTCGTTTCTAACCATTGTTGTACCTTTTTTAATTTTGCTATTCGTTCCCGATAATTTGATTGAGCAACCTTGTAAGCATTTACCTTTTGAGCCTCAAATATTCGAGTAATCTCATCGGTCGAAACCGTTGGTATGGCTTTAATCATTATTTCATTTTCTTTCATCTTTCTTACTTTTAGTTTATCGAATTTATGCTTAATTTATACATTATTTTACGAGCCACCAAAGAATCAAACTCATAACTTATTATATACAACTTAAAATGCCTTATAAAGTTAGTGTTTTTTAATCATTTTCCCTGTCACCATTTACATAGTAATTAAAAATATATGTTCGGGCGTAATTCATAGGTTTACATATTATTTTAACAGATTTGTAAACAACTAATTATCATAAGATTCTATCATAGAATTGTCACATTAAATTTTATCATATATTTTATGCACTTAATAAGACGATGAAGAGTATTGATATTAAAGGGTTTGATAATACGTTGCGTAACATATTAAAAAAATAATTATTACTTTTCTAAATATGATGCAACGCTTCCCGAATACTCGCCGTCTTAATGATTGTATTTAATATTTAACAGGTTAATAATCAGTCGTTTTACACCTTAAAATATATTTTATACGAAATTTCAAATAACGAATTTTAATTTATAAAAAAGATATAACTAAAAATATTATGGCAATGCAAAAAAACACATCAGTAACAATCAATCAAGGTACAGAAGTAACGAGTTTGAACTATGAGAGTTTACGTAAAGCAGTTTTAGCTCTAAGAGCGGTAAATCACCGTTTGCGCCAAGAAATGATTGAGTTTTTACAAGAACGTGAACAAACAACGGTAACGGATATTTACGTAAAATTACGTATCGAACAATCCGTTGCTTCCCAGCATTTAGCAATTTTACGTCGTGCAGACATTGTGGACACGACTCGTGATGGTAAGTTTATCTATTATTCTTTAAATGAAGATAAATTAGCCACTATTGCTACATTAGTTAGTCAATTAGGATAAATGACAAAAAATGTAAAATGTAAATTGTAAACTATTTATCGTTTTAATGTAGTCATATCAATTGCTTTGGAAGCGAAATAGTGTAATTTATTTTTTACACTTCATCAAAAAAAATCACATAATAAATTCTATTGAGTTACTTTATTACATAAAACTATTGGATCATAGACGCTTTGTGAAAAACAAAGCGTCTATTTTTTTGCTAAAAACCAAAAAATATATTCTTTTTGATTACAAAATAAGATAATTGTATTAATTTGGTGGCATATTTCTCAGTCATTAGTTTGCCCCGAGAACTCACATACGCATTAACACTAAATCACGTAATATGTAATATTTTAACAATCAATATTTCAAATTATGAAAAGGCTTTTCTTCTAACGTTAGAGGTCTCGTAGGGCAAACAGCACCGCCTTTGCCAAATTTGTGTTGGTTTTAAACACTTTGATAAAATCAAGGAACAACAACATTTACAACTTTAGAAGAGAAGCCGAATGCTATCATAAATCACTAATAATCAGCATTATACATATTATTAATTTTAGTACTGATGTGTGTATGAAAACTTGAGACAGGCTAATAACGAATGACTAATAAAATGGAACGACTAAAAAAATGGCGACTGATTTTGGGTAAGCAAGCCGATGAGGACGAAAGTATTTCTTTATCCGAGCAGATGCAAGGAATGGATACAGTTTTGGAAGATTTGTACGAAGCCGAAGGCAATAAAAAGGGTGGTTTGGGCGGCTCGACACCAAAGATTAATCGCTGGTTAGGTGATATTAGAAAGTATTTTCCAACATCGGTCGTGCAAATGATGCAAAAAGATGCTTTCGAGCGATTAGATTTGGAACAAATGCTCCTCGAACCAGAGCTTTTGGAATCCATCGAACCAGATGTTCATTTGGTCGGGACGCTCTTATCGTTGAATAAAATCATGCCTTCAAAAACGAAGGAAACTGCTCGTACCGTCATCAAAAAAGTCGTGACAGAACTGGAGAAAAAGCTCAGAAACCCGATGCAAGCCGCCATCAAAGGTGCGTTGAGTCGTTCGGTACGAAATCGGCGACCAAAGTATAGCGAAATTGATTGGAACAGAACGATTCGAGCAAACCTCAAACATTATCAGCATGATTATAAAACGATTATTCCACAGAATTTAATCGGTTACGGACGAAAAGGTCAAGCCCTTCGAGAGGTCATTTTATTGGTCGACCAAAGCGGCTCGATGGCGAGTTCGGTCATATATTCGAGCGTGTTTGGTGCGGTGATGGCTTCTTTGAGAAGTATTAAAACACAGATGATTGTTTTTGATACGGCAGTTGTGGATTTGACGCAATACTTGACCGATCCAGTGGAATTGCTTTTTGGTACGCAACTCGGTGGCGGAACAGATATTAATAAGGCATTAGGTTACGTTCAGCAGCAAATCCGCACGCCAAACGATACGATTTTAGTTTTAATTTCCGATTTGTACGAAGGTGGCAACGAGCGAGAAATGTTAAAAAAATGTGCTTATCTAAAAACTTCCGGTGTTCAATTTATCGTTTTATTGGCGTTAAGCGATGAAGGACGACCGATGTACGACCGTTCTGTTGCTGCAAAGTTGGCGGCAATGGATATTCCGTCTTTCGCCTGTACGCCTGATAAGTTCCCAGATTTGATGGCTGCGGCTATTCAAAAAGAAAATATGAATAGCTGGGTCGGGAAACATATTATTTAGTTTTTATATATAGTTTTTGATTGGTAAAAAGCTAATGTCGCAGGTTATAAGAAAATTAAAGAGTGGTATCTTAACCCAGTTGTAGTCAGCGTTAGCGGGTGGATGACTTGCTAAATGTTAAAAAACAATTATTACTTTTTTTTATTAATATGCAAAAACTCCGACAGTAAAACAATATCCCGATTATCTTCTAATAACTTGACGGCATTACGTGTAAATTCTTCCTCAAGTTTATGGTACTTCCAACTTTGTTTTTGTACTTTTACGTGAGTTGAAATTCCAACTTTTTTGGTCTGGCTTTTCCGTTGTGCTGTGCTTCGAGATAGCAAAAAGAATATAAGCTCTTTCTTGCCGTTTTGTGCTGGCTTTTAAATAATTAAAATAATTACTCAAAAATCACAGTAGGTAAGCTTTCTCCGTGCTAAGACTTATCAAAGAATATAATTTTTAACTAATTTTTTTTCTAAAATTAAATAATACTTAAATAATACTTAAATTGAATACGATGGAATTAATTGACTACGTCAGTATAATATTGAAAATTATTGTTGGTTTAAGCATTTTAAATGTTTGGTTATTACAATTTAATAAAGCCACAAAATGGAGAGGTGGAAATGCTAAGACTATCCTTGAAGAATTTGAAGTATATGGTTTATCGAAGCAATTTTGTTACGCCATTGGATTTTCAAAAGTGAGTTTAGCCTTGATACTATTAGCTTCCATACAATTTGAAAGTTTAACTCTGGTTGGGAGTTTGGGATTAGCCGTTTTATTGTTCGGGTCGATAATTATGCACATTAAGATAAGTGATAAATTATTAAAATCATTTCCTGCTTTTCTATTTTTAATAATGAATGTAGCGATTGCGTTGATTAGTGGTGTTTAATTCTCAAAATAAATTAGAAAAGTTTTTACTGCTATGAATACATTTAGAACTGCAAATGAAAGCGAAGGGAGACATTTAAAGAAATTGTCACTAATGCTGACTCTAACGATAAATCCACATATCATTAATATGGATAAACCTACGGAAGCTAATAATAATATTCTGGGACTAAAATAAAGACCGATTAGCAAGCCTGCCGCACCGAGTATTTGTAGCAAGCCAGTTAAAACTCTAAATCTTGCTAACCCATAACGGATAAATTCTGAAATAATAAAATCAGAGGTAAGGCAACCTATTCCAAAATAAATGAAAGATAAGCCTGATATCCAGGTTAATCCTGTGAGTAATTTCATAAACAAAAATTGTGATTGAAGATAATTAACTTGTTTTTATTTGACAATACCACAAATATACAACTCAACAAAGCAAATTAAGATATGTTGAGTTAAAAGATTTTGCGAGTAGTAATTCTAATGATAGCACACGAATTTTAGCTTGTGAGTTCTCATTTCTTGACTATCTACGACAGTCATAACACTGACACAGATAGACGCCGCAAATGCAGACGGTTTAAAAAACGCAATTAATATTTCCGTATGCCTGCAAGTCATACGATGCAGTTTTTTTAACTACCTCAGTGTGAGCAAGGTAAAGTAAACTTTGAGAAGTACGACTATATTAAATATTAATTTTGAAATCATACCATTATACTACGCAATTTCAAACAACACAAAAAAAATCAATGTCAACAAACGTAAAAAAATCAACGATAAAGGAAATAGCCAAGGAGATAGCTATTGGTAATACCTGTTATATTCAAATGACTACTAAAAAGGTCACAACTATTGATCATTCAATAGAAGATACAAAGTTGATAGCGGCTCAAGAAGAAATTCAAGCTGAATTAGAACAAAAAGTAGAGAATTATATAAAAATAGAGAAGTTAAGTGCGGAAGATAAGCGGGTGATTATGGAGTATTTTTTAGAAGAGCTACCAGATAGGTCTGTCCGTAAAGAATTGTCAAACGCTTTAAATCGAAAAAATCCTACTCGGAACTTTAACAAAGTTGTGGAGAGCGACATAGACTTGAATCAACATTGGAGAAATTTTAAGTCTGAAGAATACCAGCGTTGGGTTTCTAATTTCATTGCCGATGCTTATCTGTATCATTAAAGATTGCATCACTTTTAGGTTATACGGCAAGCAACGGACTCCAATATTCAGGATGAAGCCTTAATTACGGTAGTGCCTTCGTAAGATAAGGGAACAAGGAAAAATAACCTATTCCCTTATATCATTCCCAGCTTGTGTAACTTCATGAAACGATGGCAAATACTCAGTAATGCTGCCCGCACCTTTTTTGTTAATTTTGAAAGTAACATCTTTTTTTGTAGTAAATAATAGGACAGAGGAAAAAGATTTTCTGAGGTGTGGTTTTAAGACCACAAAAGCCTCTTCTAACCTAAGCTCTTGTTCAATATCCTCCGTCTCTTTAGATTTGTAACGTAATTTCAGTAATACCTTAAAACCATCTTTAGTATAAATTGGTCTTACAAATATATTTTTTAAATTAGGCTTACCAATGGTTTTCGCCATGGTTAGCTTGGCAAAACTGCCCTCTTCGACACTCTCTTTTACTTGTTCCCAGAAAAGAACAAACATATCTTCGTATGGCATAAACTAATGATTGATTATAAAATATTTATGTGAATCAAAAGTAACACAAATAATTCAATCGATGGACTCAAAACTACAAATGGTACAGAGAGATAGCAATTAAATAGAACCTACACAACTTCGAAAAAATAACAATGAAACAAATAAAGCAAATACTCAGAATATTATTTATTATCGTAAGCATAGCATCTTTGGCATTCGTGCCATGGATTTTGGTAAAGGCTTGGATATTGCCAATACCAAATACGATTCAAGAACAAGTAAATAAAGCTATCGATTATGGATTTGATGGAATGATTGTTTATGTGGACGAAGCAGGTAAACCACCAGCACTTTATGCTGCTGGCTGGCATAATCGAAAAAATAAAATACCAGCCGACCCGAAAGCCTTATTCAAGATTGCGAGTATCAGTAAGTTGTATGTTGCTGTAGCTGTCACCAAATTGGTAAAAGATAACCGTTTGTCTTTGGATAAAACGCTTGCAGACTATTTTCCAGAATTGGTGGGAAGGATTGAAAATATAGAAAAAATTACCTTGAGATTAATGGTGCAGCATAGAAGTGGCATTCCTAATTTTACCGATAATCCCGATTTTTGGATAGATACGGCAGATAATAGGAAAGAAAGACTTGAATACGTACTTGATTTGCCAGCTAACTTTGAACCAAATCAAGATTATGGTTATTCAAATACCAATTATTTATTGCTTTCTCAACTTATTGATAAAGTGGTGGGTTATAATCATTTCCAATATATCAAAGAGGAAATTCTGATACCACTCGGACTGAATAATACGTTTGGTTCGCCTAATGAAGTGGATATAAACGATATTATGAGTGGCTACTACGTTGGTTATGAGCAAGATTTTAAGGCTGAAGATATGGGAATGTTGGCAACCGCACAGGATGTGGGTATATTCTTACGGGCATTAAATGATGGTTCTGTGTTTGAGGAGGGAGAACAGGAGATTTATTCTTCTATTTATGTTTACGAACATACTGGTCTGGTTCCTGGCTATCAAAGTATTGCAAAATACCACAAAGATATTGATACAATCGTCATTCAATTTAATAATACAACTAATTTTGATGGATATGACTGGAATTTATCGGAAATCATATATAGCCGCATCGTAAAAATAGTGCGTCGTAAAAAAAGCTCTTAATAATGTAACATTGTTAGTATAGGCAAAATTGGCTACCGCCGTTGCATTTTCATGACAGAATATATCAACAAAAAATAACATACCAAGAAACAAGAAAAATAACACGGAAGATGACGCAGGAAGAATTATCAAACTTAACGGACGAAGAGCTGTTAAGCGAAGCGAAAAAAATGAAATCAACTTCAATAATTAATGCCTTTTTAATCGGATTTATGATTGGGATCATAATTTACAGCATTGTAAAAAGTAGTTTAGGGTTTTTTACATTAATTCCTCTGATTTTTGCATTCAAAGTATTTAATAGTTCTAAAAATAATAAAGCCCTAAAAAAGTTACTGAAAGAACGGGATTTGAAATAAACTATGGTATAGATTTAGATTGCGGAACCGACAAAACTGGATAGGTATTAAGTTGGCAATTTGGAAAGCTGGAAAAATGACGGATTTGTGGTCTATAGTAAAATCATTTATTAGGGTAAAAAAAAAGCCAACAAGATAAACCGTCAACAGAAAAATACGATGTGGTCGTCAGAAAACGGCTGCATCGCATTTTTTTGTTAACAAAATATTTAATCGTCAATTGAGTCGCTATCAACTCAATAACTGATACGCTAACAAACTACTTAAATATGCCAACGCGCTCATAAAAAAGAACTGAATTGCGGGCCATTTCCAAGAGTTTGTTTCTCGCTTCACGACGGCTAACGTACTCATACATTGCATTGCAAAAACGTAAAATAAGAGAAGTGACAAAGCGGTCGCAAAGTCATAGACCGGTTTACCGTTTGCACGGGTTTCCTTCGCCATTTTATCTCGAATCGAAAGTTCATCTTGAACGCTGCCGATGCTGTAAATTGTTGCCATTGTGCCGACGAAAACCTCACGGGCGGCAAAAGACGTGATTAACGCAATGCCGATTTTCCAATCAAAACCTAACGGACGGATTGCTGGTTCGATGAATTTTCCTAAGTGACCAGCGTAAGAGGCTTCAATGCTTTTGGCGGCTAATAAATCATCACTTTCCATCTCCGTCAATTGTTTTTCTTTAGCAATCGTTAAAGCGTTATCTTTTGCATTTTGCATCGCTTCCGAAGGTCCAAAACTTGCCATAAACCACAAAACTACAGAAATAATTAAGATAATTTTTCCAGCTTCTACGGTAAATGTGCGGACTTTTTCCCAAACGATTAAACCTATATTTTTGAATTGCGGCGAACGGTAATTCGGTAAATGAATCATCAAAAAACTCTGTTCGTTCGTCTTTAATATCTTATTAAAAATGAAAGCAGAACCCAAAGCTGCAAAAATCCCCAATAGGTATAATCCCATAAATACCAATGATTGTGCATTGAAAATGCCTAAAACACTAACGTCTGGAACAACAAAACCAATCAAGACAATATAAACGGGAATCCGAGCAGAACAGCTAATAAATGGCGTAACCATTATCGTAATAATTCGCTCTTTCCAGTTGGAAATCGTCCGTGTGGACATGACCGCAGGAATTGCACACGCACCGCCCGAAATCAACGCCACGATACTTCGACCATTTAAGCCGAATTTTTGCATAATTCGGTCGAACATAAAAACGGCTCTCGCCATATAACCGACCTCTTCCAAAATCGCAATCAAGAAAAACAGAATTGCAATTTGTGGTATAAATATCAAAACGCCGCCCAAACCGGCAATCAATCCATCAGTCAATAAACCTCTGAACCAAGTATTAGGCATTACACTTTTCACTCCTTGAACCAACGATCCAAACCC
>Ga0136555_1000480_pt1 | contig 15915 bp, 15 predicted proteins | sample AntRauTorckE5432_FD_104927 | JGI IMG/M metagenome (GOLD analysis project Ga0136555, IMG submission 104927) | Saline lake microbial communities from Rauer Islands, Antarctica - Metagenome Torckler E5 #432 | ecosystem: Environmental > Aquatic > Non-marine Saline and Alkaline > Saline | place...
AATAAAAATTCTAATTCTGTTTTCATATTTTTAAAAACTTAGTAAATTTAAACAAAAATATTTTTACACTGTGATTGGAAACAATCCTTAGAGATGAAGATATTTTATATGTCTCACGGAAGCTTTTTTAGTTTTAGTATTAAAAACGACTCCAATGAAATCAACTCTCCAATCTGCTTCCAACAAATCTTTTTCTTTCAAAAAATAATTGATTATTTTGAAGATTTTTTGTAATTTTTTAGGAGTGATGCTCTCCTCAGGAACAACTTCTCGCCCCTTGGTAGTTCTAGATTTAACTTCAAAAAAAATCAACTGCCCTTTGGAATTTTTAGCTATTAAATCGATTTCGCCCAGACGATAGCCTTTGAAATTATAATAATTTTTATCAATCATTTGATAACCCTTATCTATCAAATAATTAGCTGCTAAAATTTCGCCTTTTTCTCCGAAATTATTCAAAACAAAAGATTAAAATTAATTTTTCAATCTCTGAAAATTTCCATTATAGGGAGCGTTTGGAAACATTCCCTTGTATAGATAATACTATATTAAAATTTGATAAACAAGATGTTATTTTAAAAAAATTCACAATGATTAATTTTAAATTTATAAAATTTCTAGCTCATTTTTTCAAACGCCAAAGCGGTGTTCAAAATAGACTGCTCTTGCCACCAAGGTCCAATCAATTGCATTCCAATTGGTAAATTCTTTCCTTTAACCTTAGAAAAACCAGCATTGATTGAAATAGCAGGTAACATCGCAACATTAACTGGAACAGTAGAAATATCAACTAAATATAATTTCAAGGGATCATCACATTTTTCTCCAATTTTAAAAGCTGGACCCATCATAGTTGGAGTTAAAATTAAATCCACTTCCTCAAAAACTTTTCTAAAATTTTGCTTGATTAAATCTCTAACCTCTTGAGCTTTTTTATAATAAGCATCTTTGTAGCCAGCTGACAAAGAGTATGTTCCTAAAATAATCCTTCTTTTAACCTCATCTCCCAAACCCTTTTCCCTGGAATCTAAATAAGTATTGAGAATATCTTTAGTTTCTTTTCTCTTGCCATATTTAATTCCATCGAAACGAGCTAAATTAGAACTAACTTCCGAGCAAATCATCAAATAATAAACTGCTAAAGAATGTTTAATCCCGGGAATTTCAATGTCGAAAACCTCTGCTCCATTTTTTTTAGCCCAATTTATTTTCTTTTGAATTATTTTTTTCACTTCTTTATCCGCATCCTCTCCCATAAATTCTTTCAAAACTCCAATTTTTTTACCTTTAATTTCTGATTTCAAGTTATTGAAAAAATTAGTATTTTTGAAAACAGTAGTATTGTCTTTCGGGTCTTGACCGCAGATCTCATCTAAAATAATAGCCGTATCTTCAACCGTTTTAGTGAAAGGTCCAATCTGATCATAACTTGAAGCCATAGCAATCAAACCACTTCGAGAAACTCTTCCATAAGTTGGCTTCATTCCGACCACCCCACAAAAACTGGCTGGGCATCGAATTGACCCTCCAGTATCAGACCCCAAAGACCAAACAGCTTGATCATCCGCTACCGTAGCAGCTGAACCTCCAGAAGAACCTCCGGCAACTCTTTTAGTATCTACTGGATTCTTGGTCACACCAAAAGCTGAATTTTCGGTAGAAGTTCCCATGGCAAATTCATCAAGATTAGTCTTCCCCAATAAAATCGCCCCAGCTTTTTTTAGCTTTTTAATTACAAAATTATCATAAGGCGCTTTATAATTCTCTAAAATCTTAGATCCAGCAGTAGCTATTTCATCTTTAACGCAAAAATTATCTTTAACTGCATAAGGTATTCCTTCCAACAAACCAATTTCCTTTCCAGCCTCAATTTTCTTATCTACTTTTTTAGCTTCTTTTAGTGCTTGTTTTTCATAAACATCCAAGAAAGTATTCAGCTCTGGATTCCGCTTTTTAATCTGCTTTAAATATTTTTTAGTTAATTCGACTGAAGTAATTTCTCCTTCTATTAACTTTTGATGTAATTCTTTTATCATGATTTTTATTTCTTAATAACAGTTTTAACTTTCAAATAATCGTCCTTGGATTCGGGAAAATTATTTTTAATTCCGTTTCTTAGGCTGTCCTCTTTTTCCAAAACTTCATCCGTTCTTAATTGATTCTCGTTCAATTGATAATGATCAAACCTTTTTACTTTGTTTGATTTAATTTCTTGAATATCTGCAAAAAAGTCCAAAGTTTTATCAATGTCTTTGGTAAATCTTTTTTCTTCCGCCTTGGTTAGTTTAATCCTAGCCAACTCGGCAGTTTTTTTAACATCTTCGATGGTGATTTTTTTAGACATACTACTTTTATAAATAATTTACTTTCCAATTAATTCTCCAAACTCCTTCTCCCCTAACACCTTGATTTTTAATTCTAACCCTTTTTCATATTTATTACCAGGCTTTTTTCCGGCTACTATATAGTCAGTATTGCTACTAACAGAGGAGGAAACTTTTCCGCCCTCTTCTTTAATCATTTTTTTAGCTTCGTCCCTACTTAACCTCTCCAAACTTCCGGTTAAAACAAAAATTTTTCCTTCAAGTTTTTTAGGTTTTACTGCATCTTTAATTTCCACTTTTTTTATTTCTACTCCTCTTTTCTCTAATTTTTCTAAAATTTTACGATTGTTGAAATCATCAAACCATTTTTTCAAACTCTCGGCTATCCTAGAGCCAAATCCATTTATTTCAGATAAGTCTTCAACTGAAATTTTATCAAAAAATTTACTTAAATCAGTCGGCTTTTTAATTGTAAAATTGATTTCTTTATATTTTCTACCCAGGAAAGAATCGGGGTTTTCTATTTCCTTTTTTAATAAGCTTGCTCCTTCTTCTCCCAGATGACGAATTCCCAAACCAAACAATATTTTTTCAAAAGAAGCTTTTTTACTCTTTTCTATAGCTTCAATTAAATTCTGAGCAGATTTTTCAGCAAATCTTTCTAGAGACTCCAAGTCTCCTACCTTTAAACTAAAAATATCAGCTACTGAGGAAACCAGACCCTCATTCATAAGTTGCTCCACAATGCTTTTTCCTAAACCATCAATGTTCAAACCTTTTTTAGAAACAAAGTGAATTAAATTTTCTTTTTCCACTGCGAAACAATTCTTATTAACACAAAAATGCGCTGAACTTAATTTCTTCTTATCCATAATTTTTTCCTGGACAATAGAACCACCACATATCGGACAAACTTCAGGCATTTTAAACTTTTTTTCTTTTCCTGTTCGTAATTTTTTAATCACTTCAACCACCTCGGGAATAATATCTCCAGCTTTATGAATAACGACAGTGTCGCCAATTTTTATATCTTTTTTAATAATCTCATCTTCATTATGCAAAGTTGCCCGAGAAACCAAACTACCAGCCACTTTAACTGATTTTAAGATTGCCACTGGCGTTAATGCACCGGTTCTTCCAATTTGAATTTTGATATCTTTAATTTGAGTGGTTACTTGTTCTGGAGAAAATTTCCAAGCAATCGCAAACCTAGGAGATTTTCCAGTATAGCCAAGTGCCTTTTGATATTCTTTAGAATTTATTTTTATCACCATCCCATCAATTCCATAAGGTTGATGATCTTTTTTGTTCTCCCAACTTTTATAGAATTTTTTTACATCTTCTAATTTTTTGAAAAATTGATGTTCTTTATTGACCTTAAAGCCTAACTCAATCAAAAACTCTAGCTCCTCTTTTTGAGTTTTAAAATCCTCAATTCCTTCTGTTCTAATTTCTTCTAAGCTGTAGATATAGGAGTCTAAATTTCTAGAAGCCGCTATTTTGGGATCCAATTGGCGAATAGAACCAGCTCCAGCATTTCTAGAGTTAGCGAACTCTGGCAAATTTTTTTCTCGTCTTTCTTTGTTTATTCTTTTTAGTTCTTTGTTTGGCAACCAACATTCTCCGGTAACAGTTAAATCAAGCTTTTGCTTGATTTTCAAAGGAACGCTTTTGATGGTTCTAATATTTTCAGTAACTTTTTCTCCGATCACTCCGTCCCCTCTAGTAGCTCCTCTGGTCAAAAAACCTTTCTCATAATCCAAAACGATTTTCAATCCATCAATTTTTAGTTCAACCACATAATCAAATTTGGCTTTAATGTTCTTTTTTTCTAAAATTTTCCGATTACGCTCTTCCCAATCTTCCAATTCTTCATAACTAAAAGCATCGCTCAAAGACCACTGCCGAACCCGATGTTCAACTTTTTTAAATTTTTTTAAAGGTTTTCCACCGATTCTTTGAGTAGGGGAATCAGATGTTTTTAGTTCAGGATATTTTTTTTCTAAAGTTCTCAATTCTTCCATCAAAGAATCATAAACTTGATCAGTTAAAGTTGGATCATCCAAAACATGATACCGATATCTGTATTCATCAATCACCTTCCTTAATTTTTCAGCTCTTTGTTTAGCTTTTTGAAGAGTCACTTAATTAATTTAAAGTATTTTAAATTATAATTTTTATATTTTCATTTTCCTAAAAAAATTTTATTCCAAAATTCCCTTAATTCTTCTAACACCAGAAGATGAGGATTTTTCTTTAACAATTTTAAAAGTCCCTTCAATCTCGCTAGTGTTTTCAACATGAGGACCACCACAAATTTCTTTGGAATACTCGCCGATAGTATAAACGCTCACCAAATCTCCATATTTGCTTTTAAAATTTCCATGAGCCCCACTTTTTTTAGCCTCATCTAATGACATTTCTTCTTTAATAACTGGTATTTTTTCTTCAATAGCTTGATTAATAAAATCTTCTACTGATTTTTTTTGTTCTTCAGTTAAGGCTTCTGAATGAGAAAAATCGAACCTAACTCTCTCACCATTTATATTAGCCCCTTTCTGAATCACCTGATCTCCCAAAATTTTCCGCAAACCAGACAAAAGCAAATGAGCTACAGTATGGAGTTGTTTGGTTTTTTCTTTGGTGTCAGCTAAGCCTCCTTTGAACATTCCAGCACTAGCAGTTCTAGAAAGCTCCTGGTGAGTAGCTAATTTTTCATCAAATTCTCTTCGATTAACTCTTAAACCTTTTTCATGAGCCAAATCTTGAACCATTTCGATTGGAAAACCATATGTTTGGAATAAATCAAAAGCTTCTTCTCCAGTTACCACCAATTCGCTAGAACTGTCCAAAATATCTTCATCGATTTTAATCTTTTCGTCTACTTTTCCCTTAATAAATTTTTCCAAAGCCTTCGCTCGATGAGAAATTTCGTTCTTCTTTTCCCCCATTTCAGCAAAGGTTTCTTCATAGCCTTCTGGAATAAAAATAGGATCAAATCCAAAATCAGCTTTGTTTTTACCTTTTCTTTCTTCGGTTATCCTGCCTTTAGTTGAACCCTCAAAAAAAGAAATCTCTCTTCCATCAAAATAAGCTATTACACATTTAGCCTCAGCATTTCTATTTTTATTTTCAGTCAAATCCAAAATTCCTTGAGTCCCTAAATATTCCTCCAGCCATTTGATCAGGGCTCCAGGAAAGCCATTCCAGGCTTCCAAATGCAAAGCGGTGTCTTCAACGATGATTGGTCTTTTGATTAATTTATATGCTTCTATAATCTTGTATTGAGCCACTTCTTTGGAGTCAACAGACTGAACTTCAGGCAAACTAGATTTATAAAAACTTAAGCGCATCCTATCTCCAATCAATTTTTTATATTCTCTAATTTTATCAGGATTAGAAGAAACCAAAACTACATCTTGTTTTTTACTAATAATTTTATCAAACTGTTTCAAGCCTTTTTCCAAAGTTGCTTGAAATTTTTGTTCTTCCTCTTTAATAACTCCCAAAACATCCTGACCAGATATTTCTGGATAGGTTGCTTGATAAATTTCTTGCACAACTCTCCCTATTTTTTCAGTGAATAGAAAATCAATCCCAAGTTTATTGGCTTCTCTAACCGCTCTTCTTATCAGCCTTCTCAACACATAACCTCTTTCAGTATTAGAAGGTTGAACTCCGTCTGCTACCATAAAAACCCCGGCTTTAATATGATCAGCAATAATTCTAAAAGATTTTTTATTAAATCCTTTGTATTCTTTATTAGAAAGCTCTTCAATTCTTTTGACAATTGGTTGAAAAATTTCTGCTTGATAATCATCTTTTATTCCATTCAAAATAGCCACCACTCTTTCTAATCCCATTCCCGTATCGACATTTTGTTGTGCAAGTTTCCGAAAAGAACCTTCTGCGGTTTTCTCATATTCCATAAAGACATTATTCCAAATTTCTACCCACTTACTATTTTCTGGATCGAATTTTTTAGGAATCTCCTGACTTGAACCAGTCCAATAAAAAATCTCAGAATCAGGTCCACAGGGCCCAGTTTCGCTTGGAGGTCCCCACCAGTTTTCAATTTTTGGTAATTTAGCAATTCTTTCCTCAGAAAATCCAAGCTTTATCCAATGTTCAAAAGATTCCTTATCAAAAGAAGCATCTTGATCGCCCTCAAAAACTGAAACAGCTAATCTTTCTTTGTCTAATCCTAGCCATTGAGAAGAAGTCAAAAATTCATAACTCCATTCTATAGCTTCTTTTTTAAAATAATCTCCCAAAGACCAATTGCCCATCATCTCAAAAAAAGTATGGTGGGTGGTGTCGCCAACTTCATCAATATCAATCGTCCTAATACATTTTTGAACGTCAGCTAGGCGATTGCCTTGAGGATGTTTTTCTCCCATTAAAAAAGGAACCAGGGGTTGCATACCAGAGCTTATGAAAAGTGAGGTGGGGTCATTTTCTGGCACTATCGGAAAAGACGGCAAAATGGCATGAGATTTAGTTTTGAAAAACTGAAGAAATTTTTGGCGAAGTTCGTTAGTTGTAATCATTTGTTTTTATTATTAATTAAGGAGCTTTTTCCAAACACTTTTTTGTTACGAAATTTATCATTTTTGAGGTAAATTTTTTAAACAATTTTGTTATTTTAGCCTTAGCTGAGGCAATCAAATTTTTAGAAAATTTAACCAAAAATGGAAAATTGCAGTAAAAAGAGTGTTTGGAAACAGTTCCATCAAATACTATGATTCCATCTTAATCCATGTTGAGATTATTTTCAAGCTTGGGTAAAATTAAGAATTAAAAATTACAATTTTAGAAGATTTATTAATTTAATTAGAACAAACTAATCAAAAATTAATTCTTAAAAACTATTTCAACAAAATAGTTTTCTTATACAAATCCAAATTATCCAAAGCAATTCCAGTCCCTTTAGCCACACAGAGCAAAGCATCATCTGCTACATAGCAAGGCACTCCAGTCATTTGAACGATATATTGATCCAAATTTCTTAACAAAGCTCCCCCACCTGACAAAACCATTCCTTTATCCATAACATCGGCTGATAATTCAGGCGGAGTTTCTTGAAGAACTTTTTTAATAGCGTCGATGACCTCTCTCAATTCATCCTGCAAGGCTTCAGCTACTTCATTAGAGGAAATTTTGACTGTTTTCGGCAAACCACCCATCAAATCTCTCCCTCTGATTTCAGCATACTTTTCGTTGATTTGAGGCATAGCTCCTCCGATGGCTTTTTTAATATCTTCCGCTGTTCTCTCACCAATTGCTAAGCCATATCTTTTTTTAATATAATTAGCAATCGCATTATCAAAACGATCTCCACCAACTCTAGCGCTGTGGGCCGCCACCACTCCTCCTAAAGAAATAATAGCCACCTCAGAAGTTCCTCCGCCAATATCAATAATCATATTCCCCGAAGGATTGTTTATCGGAATGCCTGCTCCAATTGCCGCTAAAACTGGCTCCTTGACTACATAAGCATTTTTAGCCCCAGCATTATTAGCAGCCTCAATTACCGCCCTTCTTTCAGTGGAAGTGATTCCCGCTGGAATAGAAATCAAAATATCAGGTCGTATAAACCTAATTTTAGAACTAACCTTGTTAACAAAATAACGAATCATAGCTTCAGTCACTCTATAATCAGCAATCACTCCGTTTTTTAGAGGACGATGAGCCACGATTGTTTCTGGCGTTCTTCCAATCATCTCCTTAGCTTCATTTCCCACAGCTAAAATTTTGTTATCATTAATATCAACCGCTACCACTGAGGGTTCATTGATAACAATACCTTTTTTTGGAATAAAAACCAAAGTGTTGGCGGTCCCTAAATCTATTCCAATTTTATTTAGAAATAAATTACTGAAGTTCATATTTTTAAAAATTTATCTTGCAATTCAAACATTTCATTTGAATGCTCCAAACCTGTTAAATGTAAACAACCATGGATTAAATTTTTCTTTAATTCTTCTTCGACTTTTATTTGATCTTCTCGAGCATTTTTTTGAATAACCTCCCAACATAAAACTAAATCACCTTCTAAAATTTTTTGATTGAACTCATATCCAAAAGATAGAATATCTGTAGGTTGATCTTTCTTTCTATACTGTTTATTTAATTTTTTAATTTCATTTTTAGAAACATTTTTAATAGCAACTGAAACTTCTTGCTCGTTAGAAATAATTTGATTGTATTTAAAAAATTCAATGATTTCTTTCAAAGTTTTTCGAGCTAATTTTTCTGGAAAATTTTCGATAAAAAACATCGATAAAAATTATTTTAATTAAAAAATGAAACTGTTTCTGCCACAAAAAATCCAAAAAAATCTTGGTCAATTTCACAAAATTATCGCCAACGAAAATTTTGTTTATAAAGAAATTTTCTATTTTTGAAGAAGTTTACTTGCAATTTTACGGACAACATTACCATCAGCTTGCCCTTGCAACCTTTTCATTGCCACCCCCATAACCATTCCCATTTTTGAAGAATCTTCAATTTTGTTTTCTTCAATAACTTCTTTTACTATCTTTTCAATTTCATCTTCACCTAATTCCTCTGGAAGATATTGTTGCAAAATCTCAACCTCTTTTTGCTCTTTTTCCGCCAATTCTGGTCTTTCCCCAGCTTTATATTTCTCAACTGAGTCTTTTCCTTGCTTAACCTTTTTTTTGATTACTGCTAAAGTTTGGTCATCTGTTAGACCCTCTTCTCTTACTTTAAGCTCAATTTCAGCATTTTTAATCTCAGAATTAAGCATCGACAAAACAGACTTCTTTTCAAGTTCTTTGTTCCTGAAAGCTTCTAAAAAATCTTTTTTAATTTTTTCTTTTAAACTCATAATTATGAAATTCGTTTTTTAACTTCTTTGAATTTTTCATCATCAAAAATTCCCATTTTCTTGAGTTTGTCAGCTTCTTTTTTAACTTTTTTTCGATAAATAGCATCTTCTTTAAGTTGTTTTTTGGATTTATCCTTAACTTTAAATTGAGATTTTCTAGCTTTGATAAGCACTTTGCTTTCTTGCATTCTTCTTGAAAATCGTCTAATTAAACTTTCCGATGTTTCTTTATCTTTTTTAACTACTTCTACCATAAAATTTCCTCCTTTCTTGATTCTAGATTATTATAAATAAAATTCAAAACGCTTATTAATTCTTTCAGTTTTATTTTAATAAAAAAGAAGAATTACGATTTAATTTTTTAAAAACACTACAAATTAGACTTTACAAACTTTATAACCCCAGTCAAATATTCTCAAGAATTTAACGGGGCAAGCTTTCTTAATTTCTGGCTCGTCCTCCTATTAAATGTAAATGAATATGAGGAACTTCTTGCCCACCATCCTTGCCAGTTCTGATTAATAGCTGATAACCTTTTCCTGAAATTCCTTCTTCTTCAGCGATTTTTTTTGCTACTATCACTAACCGGCCCATCAGTTTCTCATATTTATCATTTTCTGTCAATTCATTAACTGATTCAATATGTTCCTTTGGAATAATTAAAACATGAGTAGGAGCAATCGGATGAATATCATTGAAAGCAATCACTTCATCATCTTCAAAAATAATTTTAGTAGGAATTTCCCGATTGATAATTTTGCAAAAAATACAGTCTTTATTCATAATTATTTTAATACCAGTTTCAACTAGCTAATAATTGAAAATTTTAGACAAGACGAAAAGAAAAATTTAATAAAATTTTTAAAAATCGTAGTCAATATTTTCAAAAATTGGGTGATTAATGGTTAGTTAGGAGTAGTCTTAATTCTAATCTCTTTTTTAATTTTATCCAATTTTTTCTTAACTTCTTTAACTGCTTTTTTCAAAGTAACCACTTCCTGATTTCCGCCTATCATGTCTTTAACAATAACTGTTTCGTCTAAGGACTCTCTTTGCCCCATAATCAAAACCAACTCCACTCCCATTTGATTAGCTTTTTTCAGTTGAGCTTTTAGATTTCCTCTACCAAAACTTTCTGCTACAGTAATTCCAGCTTTTTCTAAACCTTGAAACACAGACAAACTTTTCATCTTGGCCAAGTCTCCAAGTTGAGCCAAAAAAACTTTTGGTTGGGGAGGTTTTAAGCCTTTAATTTTTCGTTTTTTCATTTCTTCTACCAACCTGTCCATTCCAGCTGCAAAACCCACGGCTGGAGTTTTCTTGCCTCCTAGTTTTTCCACTAGATAATCATACCGACCGCCACCGCCCAAAGCTGTCCGACCTTCTTCGTCATCTTTAGCCCAAATTTCGAAAACTGTTTTCGTATAGTAATCCAAACCTCTAACTAAATGAGGGTTAATTGCATAAGCTATTTTCAATTCATCTAAACATTCCAACAAAAAAGTGAAGTGCTTTTTGCAATCAGGGCATAAATGATCCACTGATTGAGGTGCTTGCGCAATCACTTGAGTACATTTTTCTTCCTTGCAATCTAAAACTCTTAAAGGATTCTTATCTAAACGATTCTTGCAATTCATACACAATGATTGTTTTCGGTTTTTCAAATAACTAATCAAAAGCTTATTATAATTAGGACGACATTCCTTGCAACCAATACTGTTTAACTGAACATCCAATTTATTAGAACCAATGCCAATAGCGTTAATAATTCTTAAGGAAGTTTGGATTATTTGAGCATCTAAAATTGGATCTTGCTCTCCGATTGCTTCAAAACCAAATTGAAAAAATTCCCGATAACGACCTTTCTGCGGACGATCGTGTCTAAACATTGGTCCTATATAATAAAGTTTAATTGGGCTAGCTTTAGTTCTAAGTCCATGTTCAATATAGGCTCTTACTACTCCAGGCGTTCCTTCTGGTCGCAAACTAACCTTTTTTCCACTAGTCGTTTCAAATTTATACATCTCTTTTTCTACAATATCAGTATCTTCACCAGTAGCTCTCTCAAAAAGATTAGTCGATTCAACAACTGGGGTGTCAATTCTTCCATAATTATAATCATAAGCAATTTTCTCTACCACTTTTCTAATCTTACCCCAATATATTTGATCTTCTGGAAGAATATCTCTCATACCTCTGATTGTTTGAAATTTGTAATTCTTTTTCTTTTTTGGAGAATTTTCTTGACTGTTTTCTTTATTGTTCCTTTTTTTTGATCTTCCCATAAATTTAAGCTAAATATTTAAATCTAAAAAACCTCGGCTTCGCTGAAAGGCCAAGCTCGAAGAAAAACCTTACCAATTATAAAATCCTCTGATAATATTCCCCAAGCCCTAGAGTCACTGCTATATTTACGATTATCGCCCAAAACTAAATATTGACCTTCTTCTAAATTAAAAACACACTCATCCCAACACTCAGTCCTATGAAGCATTTTATCCAAAAAATCAGTTTCGTCTAAAATTCCACCTTGCGGATTAGAATCGTTATAAAGCATCACATCTCCGTTCTTAATTTCTATTTTTTCTCCTGGCAAGCCGATCACTCTTTTAATGAAATATTCTTTAGGATTTCGAGGATTTCTAAAGACAATCACTTCTTTTCTAGAAATTTCCTTGAAAGGTCTTACGGTGAATAATTTTTTATCTTTCATTCCCAAGACCGTTTTCTTATAGCCGAATTCATTGATTATTAGATATTCCCCATTATGAAAATTAGGTTCCATGGAAGCCCCTTGAACGAAAAAAGGCTGAAAAATGAAAGTCCTTATTGGCACAATGATAATCAAAGAAATTAGCACTACTTTAACTAATTCCCACACAGAAACCACCACTTTCTTGAATCCACCTTGATCTTCTTTCTTTTTTTTCTCTTGATTTTCTTCTAAATCTTTTATATCTTCTTCCATTAAAAAATTAATTAAAAATATCAAATAGTCCTTTAAATAAGGCCTTAAGCCTCATTATACAACATTTTTTTGCAAAAGTAAAGAATAAATTTTTATTGTCAATTACAAATAAAAATGTCCTACCTTTTCGTCAAATTAGAATGTCATACTTGGGAATTTATTAATTTTTGCCCAAAACTACTCCGCAAACAATTAAAATTTCATTAACTTTTCGTTTTTTGTAATAATACTTTAAAAAATTTTTATTTCAACAATTGTTTTTTCCACCACTCTTCAATTTTTGTTTGAAATTCCCCTAAAGTTCCTTCGTTGATAATGGTACAATCAGCCATGGCGATTGGACCTCCTTTTTGAGTACCTTCTATCTCGCTCCAATCTCTAGTCTTAAATTCCTGCCAATCTTTAATTGGTCTTTCTTTGATTCTTTCTTTGAGTCGTTTAAATCTGGTCTTAGGCGAAGCATAAACCGCCACCACTGAAAAAATATCTTTGAACTCTTTTTTAATAATTTTATATTCATCCCAACTATAAAGACTTTCAATTAAAACAACTTCATTATCTTTCAAAAGTTCTTTAATTTTAGGAACTGAAAATTCAGCATAAACACCCATTCCATGTTTTGCTCTCAAATCCTCTCGAACTATTCTTTCATTTTTATAATTAACTTCCATCTCTCGTCTTTTTATTTCATCAAAAGTCACTTCGCCAAAATAGACTTTGGGGATTTTGTGTTCAGTCTGAAGTTTTTTCACAATCTCACTTTTTCCAGAACCAGCCATTCCAACAACAGCAATTACTCTATTATCCTTCATCGTGCTTATCTATTAATAATAATTTTAAAAAAATTTAAATCAAGCAAGAGACTAAGAGACAAAACGCAAAAAAATTAAAAATTAAAATATCCAAATTAAAAACAAAGGTCTTTGAACTTTTATTCGCAAGGCGAATAATATTTGATATTAAAAATTTTTAATTTGTTTATATTCTTGTATCTTATTTCTTGTAAAAAAATTGAATTGTTTAGAAGTTTAAACTCAAATATAAAGTCTTATTTCAATTTACCAACCACACTTTTGAATTGTCTTCCTCTATCAAACTCATTCTCAAACATTCCAAAACTAGCAAAACCTGGACACAATAAAACTATTTCTCCTTTTTTGGCCTCCAAATAAGCTGATTTAATAGATTGATCGAATTCATCAAAGATGCCTTTAATCTTTTGCTCTCCTCCTAATTCAACAATTTGATCTTTAATATTTTCCGCAATTGGACTATTCAGAATAAAAACATTTTTTATATAACGTGAATTAGCTATTTTTTTCAAGAAAGAAGTAGCATCTAATTTTTTGCTAGAACCGCCAATAATAATATTTATCGGTCTTAAAAAAGTGTTTACTCCAGCGATAGCTGACTCCGGAGTAGTTGCAGTAGTGTCATTGTAAAAATCAATTCCTTTTAAATTTCTCACTAATTCCAAGCGGTGATTTACTCCCTTGAAATTAATCAAAGTCTCTTTGATTTTCTTTAAATCAATACCCAAAACAGCCACCAGTGCCACTGCTCCCAAAATATTATGAAGGTTGTGAGCTCCTTTCAAACTAAATTTTTTAATATCACAAATTTCTTGTTCATTCCCTTCAAATCTAACAACAATCTTCCCTTTTTTCACAAAAACTGCTCGTTCGCTTTGAATTTCTTTATCAGAAAAATAGACTACTTTCCCTGGTGCTTCTTCTCCCATCTCTCTGGTGATTAAATTATCATAATTAAAAACAACAAAATCTTCACTGGATTGGTGAATATAAATCTGTTTTTTGTCTTCAAGATAAGTCTCCATGGATTGATAGTGGTTCAAATGATCTGGATGAATATTGGTAACCAAAGAATATTTAGGACTAATTTTATCTTTATGTAAACCTGATAATCGCCAAGAAGACATTTCGAATACTGCAAAATCCTTAGTGGTTATCTTTTTTAATTTATCCATTACCGCTTCTTGCCCTATTCCTACCTTGAAAACTTTTTTTCCAACATTCTCCAGGATTTTAGTCACTAAGCTAGCAGTAGTTGTTTTTCCTTTAGTCCCAGTAATTCCAATTATTTTTGAACTCTCAACCTCCTTCATAAAAATACTGGAATCCATTTCAACCGGAATTTTATTCTTTAGAGCTATTTGAATATATTTATTATTCCAAGGAACCGTTGGATTTTTAATCACCAAATCAACTTTTTGAAAATCTTCTGGACGATGATGTCCGGCCACCACTTTCAAATTCTTGAATTTTTTTAATTCATCTAAGGTTGGCTTCAAATCTGCTTCTTTTTTTATGTCAGTAGCTACTACCTGAGCTCCTTCTTCTAATAACCATTTAATCATATTTTTAGAACCTCCATGAAGTCCAATCCCCATAACAGTTACTTTTTTGTTCTTTAAATTCATTTTCAAAAATTTAAAATTAAAATTTGAATACTTAATATTATTTTACTAAATTGGTACATCAAACTAGCAACGGAGACATTGCCTGCTTGCCTCGCCAAAACGAGGTAGAGGTTGGTCCGCCTCGAGCGGAACAAAGAAATTCACCAAAATATAAAGTTTAAATCTAAGTCATTTTTTTTGCTAAATCCAACATTCTAGAAGAATACCCCCACTCATTATCATACCAACCAACTACTTTCAACAAATTTCCTCCCACTACTTTAGTTAATTCCAGTGGAATAATAGTAGAATAAGTACTTCCAATTATATCAACCGAGACTAAAGGATCTTCAGTCGTTTTCAAAATATTTTTTAAATCGCCTCTTTCAGCTTCTTGAAAAGCTTCATTGACCTCTTCTTCATTAACTTCTTTTTTCAAAACTGCTGTTACATCACTAATAGAGCCAACGAGAGTCGGCACTCTAAAAGCCATTCCGTCAAAATTTCCCTTCAGGGATGGAATAGTAAGTGTAGTAGCGACAGCCGCACCAGTAGAAGTTGGGACAAGATTATATCCAGCCGCCCTTCCTCTTTTGAAATCTTTTTTCGATGGTCCATCAACCAAAGATTGGGTCGAGGTATAACTGTGAATAGTAGACATCAAAGATTTTTCTACTCCAAATTTATCCTCTAGCACTTTCATTATCGGAGCAATACAGTTAGTGGTGCAAGAAGCGTTGGAAACGATATCGTCCTCTGGTTTTAATTGATTATGATTTACTCCATAAACCACAGTCTTGATGCTTTCATCTTTAGTCGGAGCAGAAATCAAAACTTTTTTAGCTCCTGCCTCCAAATGACCACTAACACTTTCTCTGTCTTTAAAAATTCCGGTTGATTCAATAACTACGTCTATTTCCATTTCACCCCAAGGCAATTGAGCTGGGTCTTTTTCTGATAAAGCTTTTATTTCTTTTCCTCCCACCACCAAAGCATTTTCTTTAACTTCCACCGAATGTTTATAAACTCCATAAGCCGTGTCATATTTCAATAGATAAGCCAGATTTTTTAAGTCAGCTAAATCATTAATGGCCATAATTTCAACTTCTGGATTATCTAGAGCTATTTTAAAAACCGCTCTTCCGATCCTCCCAAAACCATTTATTGCAATTTTCATTTTATTTTATATTAATTTTTAAGATGTAAGAATTAAGATTTATGATTTATGATTTATTTTAGATTCACTTTAAAACAAAGTTAACGATGCAAAATAGAAATTCAGAATTTTAACAACAATTCGATTATTAAGAGTTTGAAATTTTGAGTGTAGTCTGAGGAAGATTTGAGCACC
>Ga0136555_1000490_pt1 | contig 15747 bp, 13 predicted proteins | sample AntRauTorckE5432_FD_104927 | JGI IMG/M metagenome (GOLD analysis project Ga0136555, IMG submission 104927) | Saline lake microbial communities from Rauer Islands, Antarctica - Metagenome Torckler E5 #432 | ecosystem: Environmental > Aquatic > Non-marine Saline and Alkaline > Saline | place...
CCGACGGCTCCCATCACCAGAGTAATGGCGATAGTGGTCAGCCACGCACGTTGACGTATCCTCGTGCGAGCTACATCGAACGCATTTTCAGCCACGCGGCTGAAAAACGCCCGGTCGTGGGGCTGGTGGTTAAAGGCCTGGACCGTTTTAATCTGGGTCAGATTTTCACCCACGTAGCTGCCCACCTCCGCCACGCTGTCCTGGCTTAACCGGGACAGACTGCGAACGCGGCGTCCAAAAATCAGAATGGGGATGATCACCAGTGGGAACCCCAGCAATATGATACTGGCCAGTTTGGCGTTGGTGACAAACAATAGAATCAGCCCGCCAATCAACATCAGGCTGTTACGCAGAGCAATGGAAACGGTGGAACCGATAACCGATTGCAGCACGGTCGTGTCCGCGGTAAACCGGGACTGGATCTCCAGGCTACGATTCTGCTCATAAAAGCCGGGGTGAAGATCTATCAGATGGTTGAACACCTGCTTACGGATGTCCGCAATCACCCGCTCGCCTATCCAGCTGACCAGATAAAAACGGGCAAAGGAGCCGAAAGCCAGTGCGATGACCAGAACAAAAAAGAGGCCGATCGATTGAGACAGCATAGCCGGAGACTGGGTTGCCAGGCCCTGATCGACCAGGATGCGCAAGCCCTGGCCGAGACCCAGGGTGACACCAGCCGTGAATATCAATGCGGCTAATGCGCCAGCAACCGCTTTCTTGTAGGGGCTGATAAACGTTCGAGCCAGTTTGAAAGCGCGTTTATGCGTGAGTTTGATGATCAACTCCTTTGAATTTCGGGAAAGGACAGCAGAATACCGATTGCTTATGAGCCAATGTCTGCGGGGTGCCGTAAGGCTGTACCATAACACCGCAATACTATACGGCTGTATTGCCTAACCCGACTGATCCGAATCGCTGAAGGACACGCCCAAGTGCGAGCTTACGCTGACAACGACTACCCCGATAATCACAAACCGGACTGGAAAATTATATCCGGCCTCTGGCCGTATCTGACCGAGTTTCGGGGTCGGGTGGCGCTGGCAATGTCGTTACTGGTTTTCGCCAAGCTTGCCACAGTCGCAACTCCGGTTGCCCTGAAATACATAGTGGATTATTTCGACCAGAATCGGGAAGGTGATCTGCTGCTGTGGATTCCAGTGATGCTGGTAGTGGCTTATGGCGTCCTGCGATTCGCCAGCACATTGTTCAGCGAATTACGGGACGCAGTTTTTGCAAGAGTTGCAGAGCGTGCCATGCGGCGGGTGTCGCTGCGGATATTCCGGCATCTGCATAATCGAGAACTGGCTTTTCACCTGGACCGGAAAACTGGCGGACTGGCCCGTGATATCGAACGGGGCACTAACGGAATCAGTTTTTTGCTTCGCTTCACCCTGTTCAACATTGTTCCCACATTGCTGGAAATTGCTCTGGTTGCCGGCATCTTATTTGTGGCGTTCGATGTTGGCTATGTGCTGGCCATTCTGGTGGCAGTGGTGGTGTATATCGTGTTTTCCGTCAAAGTCACGGAATGGCGGACAAAATTCGTGCGGGAAGCCAATTCCCGGGATAACCAGTCCAATTCCCGGGCTATCGACAGCCTGCTGAACTATGAAACGGTCAAGTACTTCAACAATGAAGAATTCGAAGCGCGCCAGTACGACGACAATCTGGACGACTGGGAACAGGCCCGCCTGAAAAACCGACTCTCCCTGGCCCTACTGAACTCGGGGCAGGCGCTTATTATCGGATTAGCGATGATCGGCATCATGGCTATGGCGGTGCAACAGGTGGCCGCCGGCGATATCACGCTGGGCGACTTTACTATGATTAACGCCTACCTGTTGCAGCTTTTCATCCCACTGGGTGCCCTGGGTTTTGTGTATCGGGAAATTCGCCAGGCCCTGGTGAATGTGGAACGGCTGTTTGCGTTGTTGGGGGACAAACCAGGAATCGAAGACGCATCAGACGCCAGAGCGCTTTCAGTAACATACGGAGAGGTCGTTTTTGAGCAGGTTTACTTTGCCTACCGCCAGGACCGCCAGATATTAAACGATGTGAGTTTCTCGATTCCTGCCGGGCACAAGATCGCTGTGGTCGGAGCCAGCGGCGCCGGTAAATCCACCCTCGCCCGCCTGTTGTTCCGGTTTTATGACGTTAATCAGGGTCGCATTACCATAGACGGCCAAGACATCCGCACCGTCACTCAGGATAGCCTCCGGTCAGCCATTGGTGTGGTGCCCCAGGACACGGTGCTGTTCAACGATACGCTCTACAGCAATCTGGCCTACGGTTGGCCAGAGGCAAATGAAGAAGCGGTTTATCAGGCTGCCCGAATGGCTAATCTGGAGGAGTTTATTCTCAGCTTGCCAGAGGGGTATCAGACGCAAGTCGGAGAGCGAGGTTTGAAGCTGTCTGGAGGCGAAAAACAACGCGTGGCTATCGCCCGGGTAATTCTCAAGAACCCGCCGATACTGATTCTGGACGAGGCGACCTCATCACTAGACTCACTGTCGGAGCAGGCGATTCTCGGCGCACTGAAAAAAGTCAGCGAACGGCGGACGTCCTTGGTGATTGCGCATCGCCTTTCCACAACCCGGGATGCGGATACCATTCTGGTGTTGGATGATGGCCGTATCGTCGAAAGCGGCAATCACGATGAGTTGCTGAAGCACCAGGGCCATTACGCCCGGTTGTGGGAACAGCAGCATCATGACAATGAGGAAGGTATCGATTGAGGCCGTTGGAGAACGGCGTCAGAGCGGCACTTTCATCGTTTCGGAGCCTGAATCCGGCATACCGATCATTTCATCAGTGCCCGTTGGCGGGATTACTTCAATTTTCTCGACTTGATATCCCTTGAAGTGCTCCCGTGCGGCCGACGCCCCGGTGAACATCACAGGATTATCTTTGGTATCGGTCAATACATAACCCTGGCCGTCAAGATAGAACCGCGCCATGTAATAGCGCCCTTCCATAGACACGATTTCCAGGAGGGAAATCGTGTCTCGCTTATGGGTTTTCAGTTCGCCGGTGCTCATGTGCATGAGAAATCTCTCTTCTTGTAAATCACGTAATAAGACGTACGGACGTGCCGCAAGAAGAGGTCAATCAACGGGCGTATATGAGCAGAATCGAATTGGTTAAACAGGTTATTTCTGAGCAGCTGAATGATCCATACAGCCTGTTGGCGCTGCGTTTGCTGTTCCCGCCGGACCGGGTAGTGGTTCGAATCGACAAGGAAATTGCGGACTTATACATTTATCCCGAGAGGCTGGACGCGAGTTACAGGGATGAATGGCGCGCAATTGCGACTCGCGCGATCTTTTCCAATGGATTTGCGGATCATTACCGGACCGATGACGAAAATCTGGAGCGGTATGTTGATCATCTGCGTCGTGAGGCTATCCCTCGATGCATTCACAATCACATTGATCTGTTCCGTCGTCTTGGAGAAATCCTTCAGATCCGGCGGTCTGATAATACGCTTGCCTTCCCCGATGCGGGAAGGCAAGCCTTGATGAAGCTCATCTGGCCTGATGGCTGAGGATTTTCCTGAGTTCAGGCAAGTCCCTGCTCTCTCGCCATGGCCATGGCGGCTTTCGGGCCAGTCCATAGAGAGGGCAGAATAATGAACGATACCGGTATGGCCGTCAGCACGATGAACTGCTGCAGAACGCCGATCTGACCCGAACCCATGTACAGCAGAATAGCCGCCATCAACGCCATGGTGCCGCCCCAGAAGACGCGAATCCAGGGGTTGGGTTCATCGTGGCCGGCGCCGACCATGGCAATGGAGTAGCTCAAGGAGTCACCGGTCGTCGCGACGAAAATCGTGGTCAGCAGAAGAATGGCAGCAGCCATCCAGGTACCACCCGGCAGTGCCTGGGCGACCGTTAACGTCGCTACGTCAAAGCGGAAGTTGTTCAGGGCCTCGGTCAGGTCGAAAGTGCCTGCCAGTTGGTGGTAAATGCCGGACCCGCCCAACAAGGTAAACCAGATGGTGGTAGCGACCGGGGCCAGTACCGCAACGGCTACAATCATTTCCCGAACCGTCCGCCCGCGGGAAATACGAGACACAAACACCGCCATCAGCGGGGTGTATCCAATAAACCACGCGAAGAAAAATACCGTCCACCACTTCATCCACCAATCCGGCGCTGTTTCACTGGTCATGGTGGCCATGGTCATGAACGAGGTGAGGTATTCACCAAAGGCCTGAGTATAGGTATTGATAAGGTACAGGGTTGGCCCGAACAGCAGAATAATCGCTGCAATAACCAGCGCCAGAATGACGTTAAATCGGCTGAGCATCTGAATGCCCTTGTGCAGACCGGTCATCGCAGACGTCATGTAAACGGCCGCCAGAATCACCAGAACGGTCAACTGGGTGCCGTAGCCGTCTGAAATACCAAAGAGCTCGTGCAGACCAAAACTCATTTGGGTGGCGAGGAACCCGATAGGGCCAACGGTGCCCGCTACCACGGCGATGACACACATGGCATCGATCACGCCGCCGAGCTTGCCGCTGACCGCCTTTTCACCGAATACCGGATACAACAAGGTGCGGGGTTGCAGCGGTTTGCCCTGATCATAATGAGCGCGGGCCAACACCACCGCCGTCAACGAGCCCAGAACGGCCCAGGCCAGAAAGCCCCAGTGGGTAAAGGATTGGGCTAATGCCGGCGCTGCCGCTGCAGCAGTGCCTGCCTCAGTGTCAAACGCGGGGGGAGTGACAACGAAGTGATAAACCGGTTCACCCGCTGCGAAAAACACACCGCCACCGGCCAGCAACGTACACATGATCATCGATAGCCAGCGGAATCGGCTAATCTCTGGTTTGTCCAGGCCACCGATCCGTGCGTTGCCGCCGCGGCTGGCGGCAGTACCCAGGGCAATGAAGAAGGTAGCCAGCAACAACAACTGAAAGAAAGAACCCAGGTATTTGGCAGTCCAGGTGAACCCGGCGCCGATAACGCTGGCGACGCCCTCGCTGTTAAACAGGGAGGCACCCACAAACAACAGGATGAAACCGATCGTCAGTACCAGCACCACCGGGTCGCTGTCGGAAAAAGCACCGGGCCGGCTGTTGCGGGCCGATGAGTCTGTCTGTGCCGTCATAGTCGTTCCTCTGAATAAAAAGCCGCGCAGGCTACAGAAAAATCCGATCCTTTGCATCGAACGTTTGCAATGAGTAGAAGAAATCGATGTAAGGGTTTTTACTTATAACCATAAGTAGGATAACAACTTGCTGTCTGCCTGACGAGTCAGACCAGGTGCCGGCCACCGTCCAATGGAATTGAACGCCCGGTGATATACGGGTTGTCCAGCAGGAACTGCAACGTCTGAACGGCCACGGCGACACCCGGCTCTATGCCCATCAGGGACTTTTTGAGGGTTTTTTCACGGTACGCGTCACTGTCTTGCTGATTAAACATGATCAGTGACGGCGCCAGGCTGTTCACCTTGACCCGGGGCGATAGCAGTTTGGCGAAAGATAAGGTGAGATTCTCCAGAGCCGCCTTACTCGCCGCATAGGCAATGTGTTTCGCGCTGCCCTTTTCCACCACGTAGTCCGTCATGTGCACGATATCCGCAGTCGAATCGCTGCTTTCCAGGAGCTCGCGGCAGGCCAGGTTGATGCGATAGGGAGCCATGGCGTGGATCTGCATCATCGCGCTCATAACGTCGGATGGATCAGTGTCCGAACTTTCGGGCATCCAGTCAGAGGCGTTGTGGATAATGGCACGGAGCGACGAAGCGCGATCTTTCAGCAGTCCCAGAAATTTATCAATGCCTTCGTTGCTCGCAAAATCGGCGTGGATGCAGGTCGCCCCGGCTTTCTCGAGCGCCTCGACCGCTGGCCGAAAAGTACGATAGGTGGCAATCACCGGCTGGCCCAGGTCCAGGCAATGATGGGCAAACGCAAGCCCTATGCGCTGGCCGGCGCCGGTAATCAGGATCGGTGAGGTCATTCGAGTCTCCTGTAAAGTTCCCACTCAATACGTTGGATTAGAGTGCACGGGTCAGTGCCGGTGCTGTTGATATCGCCATTTTGAACTATGCCGGGATCACCATGAAAAACAGGAATAGCACAATCCTTACGGCGACAGCTTATCGGTGCGCAGTTCGGAGGAAGGTTTCAATCGCATTCTGGAAATGGATGATCAATCCAGGGCGGCGCACATTCAGAGTGACCGTGGCAGAAACTCGGGAAAGGAATGGTCGGCGTGGCAGGATTCGAACCTGCGACCCCTTCGTCCCGAACGAAGTGCGCTACCAAGCTGCGCCACACGCCGATCAACGGCCGACATTATACGGACAAAACGGGGTTTTTCCAGCCCCGTCCGCCTTCGATCACAGCGGACCACCCATCCTGCTTACGCGGTTGTTGGAAGTACTGAAATATCCGCCACTCGCAAAAACAGATTGCGCAGGCTGTTGAGCATGGCCAGGCGGTTGTTTCGGGTGGCGTCGTCTTCGGCCATCACCATCACTTCATCAAAGAAGTTGTCCACCGGCTCCCGCAGGCTGGCCAAAGAGCTGAGCGCGGCGGCGTAATCGCCTTTCTCGAACAGGGGAATCACGATGTCGGCCTGTTGGCGGATCTGTTCAGCCAGGATTTTCTCGGCCGCATCCTGCAACAGGCTGTCATCAACGGTTTCACCAATGCTGTCGCCGCCCTGTTTGGTCAGGATGTTAGACACCCGCTTATTGGCACCCGCCAGAGCCTGGGCCTCCGGCAGCTGGCGGAAGCTTTCCACTGCTTTAACGCGGCGGTCGAAATCCAGCGGCTGGGTCGGTCGGCGGGCGTGCACGGCCAGATAGACTTCGGCGTTGATGCCTTGCTCTTCGTAGTGGGCGCGGAAACGTTCCAGCATGTAGTCCACCACCGTTGAAGCGGTGTTCTGCTCGGTCAGCACAGTGAAGTTCTCTTCAGCCCATTCACAGCAGGTCTGCAGATCCAGCGGCAGTTCCCGTTCGATGATGATGCGCAGCACGCCCAGGGACGCCCGGCGCAACGCGAAGGGGTCACGGGTGCCGGACGGCGGCTGGTTGATGCCGAACAGGCCGACCAGCGAGTCCAGCCGGTCCGCGATGGCCACGGCGCAGCCAGTCAGGGTCTGCGGCAGGTCGTCACCGGCAAAGCGGGGCATGTACTGCTCGTTAAGGGCGCTTGCCACGTCCGGGTTTTCACCGTCGTTGACGGCGTAGTACTCGCCCATGATGCCCTGCAGATCCGTGAACTCCAGTACCATCTCGGTCACCAGGTCGGTCTTGGCGAGCATGGTGGCGCGTTTCGCCAGTGTGGGATCGCTGTTAATGGCGCCTGCGATTTTCTCTGCCAGTGCTGCGACCCTTACGGACTTGTCGTAGACGCTACCCAGTTTTTCCTGAAACACGATCGGCTTGAGCCGGTTGATCCGGTCTTCCAGCCGGGTCTTGCGGTCGGTCTCATAAAAGAAAGCCGCATCAGACAGGCGCGGGCGGATGACCTTCTCGTTGCCGGAAATCACTTGGCTGGGGTCCTTGCTTTCCAGGTTGGCTACGGTGATAAACAGCGGGAGCATCTTGCCGTCACCGGACACCACGTGGAAATATTTCTGGTGTTCCTTCATAGAAGAAATCAGCGCCTCGGCGGGAACCTCGAGGAAACGTTCTTCGAAACGGCCCATCAGTGGCACCGGCCACTCATTAAGAGCGGTGACTTCGTCCAGCAGATTTTCATCAATAACGGCTTCGCCACCGGCTTCTTTTCTGGCAATGGCGGTGACACCACGGCGGATCAGCTCCCGTCTTTCGGCGAAGTCAGCGATCACATACCCTTCCTGCTTCAGCACCACTTCGTAGTCACCAGGCGTGGGCACGATCAGGGATTTGGGACAGTGAAAGCGATGACCGCGGGTTTTATTGCCGGGGGTCAGGCCCATCAGGGTAGTGTCGATGACTTTATTGCCGAACAGCATGATGGCCCAGTGAACCGGGCGAACAAATTCAATACGGTGGGCGCCCCAGCGCATACGCTTCGGAATCGGCAACGCCGCCAGGGACTGATCCACCAGTTCTGGCAGAAGGTCCACGGTCGGGCGGCCTTTTTCAATGGTGCGATAGACCACCCAGGCGCCTTTGTCGGTTTCCATGGTGTCCAACTGATCCGGCGTAATGCCCAGCGACGTTGCGAAGCCGGTCAATGCCCGGGTGGGATTGCCGGAATCGTCGAAAGCCGCCTTGACGGCCGGACCGCGCTTTTCAACCGGCTTGTCCGGTTGAGCATCCCCCAGGTTGCGGACCCGGACGGCCAGGCGTCGGGGCGCCGCGAAGGCTTCGACTTTGCCAAAGCTTATCCCGGCGTCTTCCAGGCCCCTTTGAATTCCTTGAGTAAACGCTTCTGACAGTGGCTTGAGCGCTTTCGGCGGAAGCTCTTCCGTGCCCAGTTCGACCAGAAAATCCTGTGTTGCCATGGTTATGCGTTTCCTTTTTCCTGCTGGGGCTTCTTCGTTTTGTTGCTTTTCTTGCCGTTGGCCTTGTCGTCAGCGGCCTGGCTGGCGGCCAGCACTTCCTTGCGAAGCGCCTCCGGCGCCAGCGGGAAGCCGAGTTTGCGACGGCTGTCGAAATAGGCCTGGGCAACGGCGCGGGCAAGGGTGCGCACACGAAGAATGAAACGCTGACGTTCGGTCACCGAGATGGCGTGCCGGGCGTCCAGCAGATTGAATGTGTGAGAGGCCTTCAATACCTGCTCATAAGCTGGCAGGGCCAGGCCGGCCTCGATCAGGCGGGCGCTTTCACGCTCGTGGACATCGAAGCTGTGAAACAGGAACTCGGTGTCGGCATGTTCAAAGTTGTAGGTCGACTGCTCCACTTCGTTCTGATGGAACACGTCGCCATAGGTCACAACACCTTCCGGGCCTTCGGTCCACACCAGGTCGTAAACGCTGTCTACACCCTGCAGGTACATCGCAATGCGTTCCAGCCCGTAGGTCAGTTCGCCGGTGACGGGGAAGCATTCGAGGCCACCCACCTGCTGGAAGTAAGTAAACTGGGTGACTTCCATGCCGTTCAGCCAGATTTCCCAGCCCAGGCCCCAGGCGCCCAGGGTGGGCGATTCCCAGTTGTCTTCCACAAAACGGATGTCGTGAACCAACAGGTCCAGCCCTAAAGCCTTCAGGGAATCCAGGTACAGCTCCTGGATATCGTCCGGTGACGGCTTCAGAACCACCTGAAACTGGTAATAGTGCTGCAGGCGGTTGGGGTTTTCGCCGTAGCGACCGTCAGTAGGCCGGCGACTGGGCTGAACGTAGGCAGCGTTCCAGGTTTCCGGACCGATGGAGCGCAAAAACGTGGCCGGGTGGAAGGTTCCGGCACCCACTTCCATGTCCAGTGGCTGGAGCACCACGCAGCCGCGCTGGGCCCAGAAATTCTGCAGTGCCAGAATCAGGCCCTGGAAGGTCTTGATATCCGCGGTATTATTGGACTGTGCGCTATTGGATTGTGCCTTGTCTGTCACGACGATTGCCTGCTGGTCAGTGTGTGTCGCGCCCCGGCTTTCAAGCCATGTTTGCTGAAGGGTGCTTCAAAAAGGGGGCATTATACGCCTGCGAAGCGCATATTTCTAAGCGAGCTTCACAGGTAAAGGTTTCAATCAGAAGAAGGTCAGCCCGACCTGGAAGAGTTTCTCTACATCCCGTATCCGGGTCTTGTCGACCAGGAACAGCACCACGTGGTCATCGGGCTGAATGCGCAGATGGTCGTGAGCGATCAGCACTTCGTTGTGGCGCACGATCGCACCGATGGTCGTGCCTTCCGGCAGGTTGATCTCGTCCAGCCGCTTGCCGACAACTTTCGAGGAGCGGTGGTCACCGTGGGCGATGGCTTCAATCGCTTCCGCCGCGCCCCGGCGCAGTGAGTGAACGTTTACTACGTCACCTCTGCGGACGTGTGTCAGCAGGCTGCCAATGGTGGTTTGCTGGGGCGAGATGGCCACGTCGATGTCGCCGCCCTGAATCAGGTCTACGTAATCCGGGTTGTTGATCAGGGTCAGGACTTTACGGGCGCCCAGACGTTTGGCCAGCAACGAGGCCATGATGTTGGCTTCGTCGTCGTTAGTGACGGCGCAGAATACATCGGTGGTTTCGATGTTTTCTTCCAGCAGGATGTCCTTGTTGGCCGCATCCCCTTCCAGCACGACTGTTTTGCGAAGGTTTTCGGACAGCATCACGCAGCGTTCGTGATCCCGCTCCAGCAGCTTGACCTGATAGCGGGATTCCAGGGTGCTTGCCAGTCGCTGACCGATATTGCCGCCGCCGCAGATAAAGATTTTCTTGTAGGGCTTTTCCAGCGGCTGCAACTCGCTCATGACCGAACGGATATGGTCGGTACCGGCAATGAAAAAGACTTCGTCGCCGTCTTCGATAACGGTGTCGCCCTGGGGCGAAATGGGCCGGTCTTTGCGGAATATGGCGGCCACGCGGGTATCGATTCGCGGCATATGGGTGCGCAGATAGGAAAGTTCATGGCCCACCAGTGGCCCGCCCTTGATGGCCCTGATTGCGACCAGTCGCACCAGGCTTTGGAAAACTCCAGCACCTGCAAGGCACCCGGGTATTCAATCAGTCGGGTGATGTGTTTGGTGACCAGATGCTCCGGGCTGATGAGCACGTCGATGGGGAAGCCGTTTTCGCCGAACAGTTCTTTGCGGGCCAGATAGGCGTTGGCTCGCACGCGGCTGATCTTGGTGGGGGTTTTGAACATGACACTGGCGATCTGGCAGGCCACCATGTTGACTTCGTCACTGCTGGTCACGGCGATCAGCATGTCGGCGTCCTCGGCCCCGGCCTGTCGCAGGATCGTGGGATAGGACGCGCGACCCTGAACCGTTCGGATATCCAGCCGGTCCTGTAGTTCCCGCAAGCGGGTGCTGTTGCTGTCCACCACGGTGATATCGTTGGCTTCGTTGGCCAGGTTTTCAGCCAGCGTGCCGCCGACCTGGCCGGCGCCGAGAATCAGGATTTTCATAAGTCACACTTCTTATTCATGGCTCCGATTTCTCCAGTACGGCGTAGAAAAAGCCGTCGTGGCCGTGCGGAACCGGGAGCAGTTGTCGCCCGGCGTCGGTGTCACGGCCCCATGGCACATCCGGTTCCAACGGTTCCGCGTTATCCGTTTGCTTAAGGAATCTGCGGATTATACGGTGATTCTCCTGCGGGAACACGGAACAGGTGGCATAGACCAGTCGGCCCCCGGGCTTCAGGGTCAGCCAGAGGGCGTTCAGCAGGCCCAGCTGAATATCGGCCAGCGGTACTATGTCGGATTCCCGCCTCAGCAGTTTGATGTCCGGATGGCGACGGATCACCCCGGTGGCACTGCAGGGAACGTCCAGAAGAATCCGGTCAAACGGCCGGCCGTCCCACCATTGATCGGTGTTTGCCGCATCGGCCTGTTGCACCGTTGCGGTTAGATCCATCCGCTCGAGGTTTTCCTCGATTCGCGGTAACCGGTCGGCGGATTCGTCGATGGCAACCACTTCATCAAGACCTTCGCAGGCTTCCAGGATAGCGCAGGTTTTGCCACCCGGCGCCGCGCAGGCGTCCAGAACCCGCTGGCCGGCTGCCAGGTCCAGCAGGGTCGTGCAAAGTTGCGCAGCTTCATCCTGAACACTGACAGCGCCATCGGCGAAATACGGCAGCCGGTCCACCGGTACGGGTGCGGCCAGCTGGATACCGTGGGGTGCAAAAGGGGTTCCCTGGGCCTGAATGCCGGCGTCGTTCAGCTGCGCCAGGTAAGCGTCACGATTAAAACGCCGGGCGTTGACCCTGAGCGTCATGGGGGCCTGGGTATTGTTGGTTTCGAGGATGGTGTGCCAGTCATGGGGCCAATTGTGCCGAAGTTTTTCGACCATCCACTGGGGGTGGGAAAAATTCACGCTGTCATTCCGGGCAGTGGGCTCCCCTTCCCGTTCGGCCGCGCGAAGTACACCGTTAACCAGACCGGTCAGATGAGGTTTGTCTAGGGCGCGGCAGGCTTCGACGGTTTCATTCAGAACAGCATAGTTTGCCTGCTGGCTGTGACGTAGCTGGAACAGGGCCACCAGCATCAGATGATGGACCACTCGATCCACCGGTTTCAGTGGCTTTTTCAGGCGGCCCTGCAATTCTCCGTCAAGCCGGAAGAACCAGCGACAGGTGCCGAAACACAGAGCCTGAAGCGTCGGCCGGTGGCTTTCCGCTAGCCGGCTCAGTGCGGGCGGAAGGCATTGTGACAGGGACTGGCCCTGTTCCACCGCAAGCAGTACCTGGGCCGCGACGGCCCGCATGGGCTGGCCGGCCATTCAGTCCAGCTCCTGGCCGGGCAGAAGGATGTCTTTGCCGCTGTTGATCAGATCGCTGGCGGATTGCGGGCGGGACCCGGAGAGCTGAAGCCGGGTGACCCGGAGTACGTCCAGCCCGCAGGCGATATCAATGCCTTCTCTGCTTCGCTCAACAACGGTACCGGGGTGCCGATCGCTGGTGACATCGATCACGTCGGTGGCGTGAATCCGGATGCGAAGGTCATCTGCATCGGTAAAGGTACCGGGCCAGGGGTTGAACGCTCGAATTGTCCGGTTAATCGAGCTGGCGTCTTCGGTCCAATCGATATGGCCTTCTTCCTTGGTCAGCTTGTGGGCGTAACAGGCCTTTTTACTGTTCTGGGGCTCCGCTGTCAGGGTGCCGGTTTCCAGCGATTTCAGTGCGTCAACAATGGCCTGACCGCCCATCGTCGCCAGGCGGTCATGCAGGCTGCCGCCGGTGTCAGATTCTTCAATGGGGGTTGCGGTTTTCAGCAGCATGTCGCCGGTATCCAGCCCCGCGTCCATCTGCATAATGGTGATGCCGGTTTCCCGGTCGCCGGCCGCAATGGCTCGCTGGATGGGTGCCGCGCCGCGCCACAAAGGCAGCAGGGAGGCGTGGATGTTCAGGCAGCCATAACGCGGAATGCTCAGAACGGCAGCCGGCAGAATCAGGCCGTAGGCTGCAACGACCATGACATCGGCGTTCAGTGCCCGAAGAGTCTCCTGGGCTTCGGCGGTTTTCAGTGTCTCCGGCTGGTAAACCGGAATTCCCGCATCCAGGGCTACCTGTTTGACCGGGCTGGGCGTCAGCTTGCGACCGCGACCGGCCGGCCGGTCCGGCTGGGAATAGACGGCCACCAGATCGTGGTCCGTCTGCAGGAGTGACTTGAGCGCGGTTGCTGCGAAATCCGGGGTGCCGGCAAATACCAGTCGCAAAGGGATAATCAGGCGCTCTTCTTGTGAAGCTTTTCCAGCTTTTTACGGATACGGGTACGCTTGAGCGAGCTCAGGTAATCCACGAAAAGCTTGCCGTTCAGGTGGTCCATCTCATGTTGGATGCACACCGCCAGCAGACCACGGGCTTCGATTTCGAAGGATTCGCCGTTGCGGTCAATTGCGCGGATCATGCAGTGCTCGATGCGGGAAACGTCTTCATAAAACCCCGGTACGGACAGGCAACCTTCCTGCATGTCTTCCAGGTCACCGTCCAGCACTTCAATTTCCGGGTTGATAAACACCCGCGGCTCGCTCTTGTCTTCCGACAGGTCCATCACGATGATCTGTTTGTGAACGTTCACCTGAGAGGCGGCGAGGCCAATTCCCGGCGCGTCATACATCGTCTCAAACATGTCGTCGATCAGTTTGCGGGTTTCATCGGTCACCGTTTCCACCGGTTTGGCGATGGTCCGCAGTCTGGGATCTGGATATTCGAGAATCTCTAGTATCATGGCTCGTAAACTTCTCGTCTGGATGACTGACTTAAACCGTTATGATTTGTAACGGTGTGAAGATCGTCTCTGATTTGCGACAGCGTTCTGCGCATATTTTATCCCGAAGCTAGTATATTCGGGGTGTGAGAGCGAAATTCAACGGACGAAACGCTTTATAGACGTTATTATCTCTCAACTCGCTCATTGAGTACAAACTGCACAGCTCATAGTTAAAAACTTTCAGGCAGACCATAGAATTTACTGGAAGAACAAAAGATAACATCACAATTTGCGAGAGTTCTTCTATAGTAGTGGTATAAGCGCCAGCGCAATGGCGGAATACAAGAACATAATCTGCGGATTCAAGGCACGCGATCAAGGATTTCACAATGAGGAAACTGGTTTACGCTCTGGCAGCTGGCATGCTGCTGATAACTTCTTGGGCTTACGCAGCTCCGGAGCTGAGGTCGGATCACCCCGAGCGTTACACTGTAGTGAAGGGCGATACCCTTTGGGACATTTCTGGCCGGTTTCTAAACAACCCGTGGTACTGGCCGGAAATCTGGCACGTTAATCCGCAGGTCGAGAACCCTCACCTTATTTATCCCGGTGATCGGTTGGCCCTGGTTTACATTGATGGCAAGCCGCGAGTGACCAAGGTTGCCACCAAAGGTATTGTAAAGCTCTCCCCAAAGGTGCGGTCAGAACCGATTGATACGCCGATTCCGGCTATACCGCTGGACGCCATCAACAGTTTCCTCTCCGAGACGCGGATTGTGGACGTTGACGAATTAAACGGTGCGCCCTACGTCTTGGAAGGCGAGGATGGACGGATAGTGACCGGAGCCGGGGATAAAGTATATGCCCGGGGCGAGAAGCCGGCCGATACGGTGGGTGTTTTTCGACGGAGCCGGGAATTCCGCGATCCGGACACGGGCGAATTTCTGGGCCTCGAGGCTCGCGCCATTGGCCGCGGTGACATTACAGCGGAAAACGGCGATGTGCTGACCATGATGCTGAAGCAGTCCAATCAGGAAGTCAGGATTGGAGATCGGCTGTTGCTCAGCGAAGAACGCCGTATCACCACCAGTTTTGTCCCAAGCCCGCCGGATTCCGAGGTGGATGGCGAAATGATTTCAGTGGAAGGCGGTGTGACCCAGATTGGCCAGTTTGATGTGGTTGCGGTCAATCGTGGCGAGCGCGAGGGGCTGGAGCCAGGCAACGTGCTGGCGGTGCTGAAGAAAGGTAACCTGGTCCGTGATCCGGTGACCAATGAGACGATCGAGCTGCCGTCCGAGCGCGCCGGCCTGATGATGATTTTCCAGACCTACGAGAAAATGAGTTATGGCCTGGTGCTTCAGGCGACTCGTCCGCTGTCGGTCGGGGACATGGTGACCAATCCCTGAAATGTTGAGAGATTCATGCTGATTGTCAGCTGACGTTGAAAAGAGCCGCACGAGCGGCTCTTTTTTTATGCCATAATTTTATCTGGCGTTGCCATGGTGGCGATGCGCTTGCAAAAAACCACACCAAGGACGGACATCATGTCTTCAATTACGGCTGCCACGGATGAGCAGCTTTTCACGACAAAGACTGGCTTCTGGTTGCTGCTTTCCTGCCTGCCAAAATTTGGCGATAAACGCCAGCAGGCCGCACACCAGTGTTTAGGGCAGCTTGGCGAACTCGCGACCTGCAATTCGGCAACTTTGCGAGCGATCGGCCTTCAAATCGACACCGTGAGCGCCATTGAGGCCTGGCAAACCCGCAATCGTAACCACCCCGTCGTTGCCAAGGCATTGGCTATTTATCGGGACTGCCAGCATTACCGGATCGACCTGATGACAAAGGCCGATCCCGACTATCCGGCCCATCTTCAGCACATCCACGATGCACCTCTGTTGCTTTATCTGAAGGGCAATCGCGCTCTGCTTGCGGAGCCGCAGGTCGGCATTGTTGGCAGTCGTAATGCCAGCCGGGCGGGACTTGAGAACG
>Ga0136555_1000493_pt1 | contig 15708 bp, 15 predicted proteins | sample AntRauTorckE5432_FD_104927 | JGI IMG/M metagenome (GOLD analysis project Ga0136555, IMG submission 104927) | Saline lake microbial communities from Rauer Islands, Antarctica - Metagenome Torckler E5 #432 | ecosystem: Environmental > Aquatic > Non-marine Saline and Alkaline > Saline | place...
AAAGAACAGATGGAAATCGATTCAACGAAAGCTATTGAGCGCGCTATACGTGGCATGTTGCCTGTTAATAAATTGCGTGATGCTCGATTGAAACGGTTGAAAATATATGCAGGAACAGAACATAGGCACATGGCTCAAAAACCTGTATCACTCAATCTGAAGAAAGGAGCTAAATAATGGCTGAACATTATACGTACGCTCTAGGACGACGTAAGCGAGCAACTGCGAAAGTGCGCGTAACAAACGGTACTGGTAAAATTACCATCAACGATATGCCTGCAGCAGAATATTTTGCAGAATCAGCATTACTATTGCACGAACTTGATGCACCATTCAAAACTATTGAAGACAAGAAATACGACGTATCTGTTGTCGTCGATGGCGGCGGACACATTGGCCAAGTCGGTGCGATTAAGCTAGGTATCTCTAAAGCTCTCGTTGAAAAGAACGAAGCACTCAAGGGAACACTGAAAAAAGCGGGACTACTGTCACGTGACCCACGTAAGCGCGAACGTAAGAAGTTCGGTCTTAAAGGCGCACGTAAACAACGACAGTTTACCAAGCGTTAATATAGCGTTGTACCTACAGAAAAACCCTTGATCTTGTGGTCAAGGGTTTTTAAATTAAAATATTATTTGCAAATATTGTCAAGTTCGTGTATATTACTGATTATGAATTTATTAAACAAGTACTATAGCTTTTTCTGGTTTACCACTCGACGCGAGGCGGCTAGTTTCTAATCTCTACGAATAAGAACCAATACAACCGCCTCATATGAGGCGGTTTTTTAATATATAGCATAAGGATAGAAGATGGACAAAGGACAATATAGCGCACAGCAAGAGATAAAGCTTCTAGTTGGACTCACGGGCAAAGAAGTACTAAGTGATAGAACAGTAGTGCACAGAGCATCTGATGCAAGAGATGCTGCACTAGACGGTGAATGTAGGAACACTGCAGCCTGCGCACTATGTGCAGTAAGCGGCGTGACATGCGAACTAGTCAACCAGCTTGCATCTTTGCCGCACGATGGACTTGCACAAATAGGAGTAAAAGTAGAAAAAATAAATGGAAATAGTCCAGGATTCGTAAGATAACAATATGAAAAATACACACAGCACACTATTCGTAGTTTTTTGGTATTACGGCAATGTATATTGGCGGTATTTGCGTATGTATTAATTTAGTAATAAGAATCAGCATATACCGCCTAATTGGCGGCTTTTAAATTTAAAGGAGAAATATGAACATAACAACGCAGAAAGTTTTGTTAGATGAACACGAGCGTATAGGTGAAAGAAGGTTAGAACTGTCAGGAATACTGGAAGGAAAAGACGACAGATTAGCAACAATTATAGGGCCGTGCTCTATGCAGCTTGGGACGGATCATGTGTACGAAGCTCGTAGCTTGACTAGGTCGCTGATAAGCACAACAGACTCAGGGATAGTTCCTGTAGTTAGACTGCCTGTATGGAAACCTAGGACAAATGACGAAGATTGGCACGGACTTGACGAGTCAGAGCCAGATGCTGCAATGTATCAACTAGCGCACTCTGTGCGTCAAGGAACACCAGTAGCTATTGAAGTCGGTAATGCAGAGCATGTAAGGACTTACGGTTCACTACTGACAGCAATGTGGATTGGAGCAAGAACCCACGATAGACCAAAAAAAGAAATTCAAAAACTAATCGCAGCTTGCGGAGTTATAGCGGCCGACATACCACTGTTAGTAAAGAACGATATGAATGGTGGTAGCGTTAGAGCACTAAAGTTGATAGAAAAAATCAGAGAGGTCAGGTCTTACAGCACAGACGTGCCGGCACCAGTCGCTATGATTTTCAGAGGTGGAGCTTCTATCACTACTGAATCAGAGTGGGAAGAAGCGGTTTTACAGTCGTCTCAAGCGGCTAAAGGATCACTCATCGTAGACACAGCTCACGGAAGTGAAACAGTCCATGACCATAACGCAAAAAAAAGTGTCGAAGGGCAAATACGAGCGCTTAAGCACCTCAGAGGAATGGTGAGCGACGGTCTAGCACTATCAGGCGTTATGGTAGAAGCATCAGACGTTGTAGTGACGCTACCAGAGAGAGAAACAGACCCTAACATTCCTACTAACGTTGCTAAGCGCTTAATAAGAGAAATCGAAAAAGAACGTACTGAAAATAATAGAAAGCAATAAAGATATAAGGAAAAAATATGAAAACGATAGCAATAATCGGCGGCATGGGGCCTCAGGCCTCGGTGTTCGCCCATTCCAGTCTAAACAAAGAGCTAATAAAACAGAATAAAAGAGCCAACATAGTGCACGTGAGTCTTGATATCAAACCATTCCATAGTTCTCAGCCTCAGTTAAGCCTGTCTGACGCGCAGATGGAGCTACTTTGGCCCTATCAAGGCTGATACTGGATTTATAGCATGCAACACGGCGCACTTATTTTTTGATGTGTTTCAAAATGCCGTATCATTCAGGCTTGTCAGCATGCTTGAAGTAAATAGCATCAGCATGGATCAAACAGTCATCTGCTCACCGACCGCACGAAAGAATAAAATATTCGGCGATGTAAAGCATCTGTTGCCGACTACTGACTCCACTGTAACCAAGATAATAGGTATGTTTCATGATGAGAACAGACCTCGCAGCAATGTACTTACTAAACTGATCAGCGAACATAATATCTCAAACCCAGTATTCGCTTGCACCGAAATCAGCGCGCAAGCATCAACTGAAGGATTAAGCGGTCACGATACGCTTCTAGCTACAATCAAGAAGATAGTGAGCGAATTGTGAACTGCGCTGACCGACCTGAGTGCGAACTAGCCAGGGAGAAATTCCCCGACCAGTCAGAGTTAGTGGGTGGTAGCGTATTTCCCGACATGCCGTGTGGCGTAATCATCGCAAGACTGGCGCTTCAAGAGTTAAGAATAGAAAAAATAGCGATGCATCAATAGAAGGTTTGAGGTTTACCATATGAGAACTAATATCTTACCCGCAGAAGTGGTAAACTATCAGTAATGAGTAAAAGTGTAGTACTAACAGGCATAAGGGCGAATAACGACCTAACAATAGGAAACTATTTTGGTGCAATCCTGCCTACTATCGATATGGCGCGTGAACGGTCTGACGAATTTCAAGTCAACCTGTTTGTCCCAGATCTGCACAGTTTTACAACACCAGTTGATCATTGTCAGCTGCAGGAACAGATATTGCACAATGTGCGACTTTTTGTTGCAGCAGGACTGCCTCTAGATAAGCCAGACATTCACGTATATAGACAAAGCTATGTGCCAGCTCACAGTGAATTAACATGGATACTAGATTGTTTCACAGGGTTCGGCGAAATGAACCGTATGACACAGCTTAAAGACAAATCAGCTACTGTTGGTGAAGACAGGGTTTCCGTAGGTTTGTTTAACTATCCTGTACTAATGGCGGCGGACATACTGCTTTACGGTGCTAATTATGTGCCAGTTGGCGATGATCAGTCACAGCACCTTGAATTTACCCGCGATATAGCAGAACGACTTAACAGCAAGTTCGACCAAAACCTATTTACTGTGCCTAAAGCCGTTAAAGAGCAGCATGCTTTCTTTGGCAAAGACCAAGGGCTACGCATCAAAGACTTGCAAGATCCGACCAAGAAAATGAGTAAAAGTGACGAATCAGGAAAAGGCGTATTATTCCTTGGTGATTCGCCTGATGCTGCCCACAAAAAAATCATGTCAGCTGCAACTGATTCACTGGCCAGCATCAATCTAGACTGGGGTAACCAGCCAGGTATATCCAATCTACTACAACTACTCAGGCTGTTCACTCACCGCGATATTGATGAAGTAGCTGATGAATGGCAAGGAACAGAACGCTACGGCGACTTTAAAAAAGTAGTCGCCGATGCAGCTCACGAATTTTTAACGAACCTGCAAGCTAATCTAGCGCAAGTTGATGATGATCAGATACTCAGTAAGTTACGAAGCTCAGAAGAAGCAATGAACGTTCAGGCCAACACGACGCTCTTGAGAGTCCAAAAAGCGGTAGGTCTTCGATAGTACTGTGAGTGAGAAGCAAAAGAACAAATTTGAGACCCGCAAAGCATTCTGGCCAATTACTTGGCCGCTTGGATTCTTAGGAAGAATACTGTTTGGCTATGATGATAAGGACATAAAATGAAGCAGACTATTACGATAACTGAAGACGATGGTGTGGTGAGAGTTGATAAGCACCTAGCTGATACTTTTCCTGAGTATTCGCGGTCAGCGTTAGCCAAGCTATTCACTCTGAACCTCATCAAGTATAAGGGTGAGCCAATCCAGCCCGGTCACAAACTGCGCCCAGGCGCTGAGTTTCAATACGATTTAGGGCCTCTGCAAGAAACGCCAGAAGTTATTGAGCTACCAATAATCTATGAAGATGACGATATGCTGGTCGTGAACAAGCCTACTGGCATCATTTCTCATGCACGAGGTCGGTTTTGGCAGGAAGCATCAGTCGCTAGCTTTATCAGGGACAGAATAAGCGGAATGACTGGTGAACGTGGCGGTATAGTCCACCGGCTTGACCGCGCAACAAGCGGCGTCATGGTGTGCGCTAAAACAACAGATGCACTAAAATATCTACAGAAACAGTTCAGCGAAAGAATGGTTAACAAGTCATACACAGCAATTATTGAAGAAACTTTAGACCCAGATGAAGCAATTATCGACGCAGCGATTGCCCGTAACGAAAAAGATCCTAAGAAATTCAGAGTAGACCCACTAGGTAAATCTGCCCAAACGCACTACAAAGTCACTAAAACATCAAAAAAATTCTCAACAGTTGTCATGAAGCCCAAAACAGGCAGAACACACCAACTACGGATCCATATGGACTACGTAGGGCACCCTATAGTTGGTGATCAGCTATATAATGGAGCAGTCTATGACCGACTAATGCTCCACGCCACTGAGCTGTCCATCAAGGCTCCATCTGGTCAGATGAAAACATTTCGCGCGCCTTTACCTGCTGAATTTAATGCACTAATGCAGGAATAGCATGAACCCAAAAACGAAAATTCTCACGGATGCGTTCATATCTAGTCCTTCATCGACTGTGATATTGGAGGGGAGTCCACACTCTGGAGCAACATCCCACGCCGAACAAATACTGCATTCATTACTGGGCCAAGCGAATAAATCACGAATAATTACCGTGAAGCCTGACGAAAAAAACACAATCAGCATTGACCAGATACGTGAACTAAAATCTAAATTGGTAACTATTGCAGGAAAATCAAATACTATCTCTAGAGGAGCTTTAATCTACTCAGCAGAAGAATTAACGCCCCAAGCCCAAAACGCACTGCTAAAAATAATCGAAGAACCAGTAGCAAACAGCCTAGTAATTCTTGCTACTTCTAATAAAGATAAATTATTAGACACTATTTTGTCTCGCTGCCAAGTTATACCAGTATTACCGCTAACTAAAGTCCAGGCCAGAGATTTAGCAACCCATAAAAACATAGATGAACTTGATTTCCAAAAATTCTTCATTATGTCACAGGGTCAGTCCGTACTTTTTAATGAATTAATTGATGGAAAGCAGGGATTGATGGTAGACAAGCTTACTGCTGCCAAGAAATTTATTGGTAGTTCAAAATTTGAAAGACTTGCTCGGCAGAAAGAATTTGATATTAGAGAAAAGCTAATAGAACTCATATTCTCACTTCAAGTCTTGGCTGAAGCTGGATTGCATGGAGCAAAAGGTCCCTCAATAAAAAGATGGGAGTCAATAGCGCATGTAATAAAACAATCCTCTAATCTTCTTGAAAATAATGTCTCAACCAAGCTCGTATTTCTGCGGCTTAGTATAATGGTATAATACAAAATACATGGTTTCTTTAACGCTCATTTTGATAATTGCTTTTGCGGCATATTTCAGTAGCAAATATACTGCTAGTGAACTTTCTCCAATTCCATCAAAGATAACCGAAAAATTATCTGATCTTTGGGAAGTTGCACACCATGGCATGCGAGAGAATAAATTCGTACGCGCAGAAAAAGCACTACTCACCATCCTTAATATTGATAAAAAAAACGCAGCGGCATATAACCGTCTTGGAATCCTGTATGCTAAGCAGAAAGAGTTCAAAGATGCGATTGATTGTTTTGAAATAGCAAGTAGTATAGACCCATCAGCATCGAGTCTGCATAACCTGGGCCTAATCTATTATGAAACAGAAAACTGGGAAAAAGCGGGTACAGCTTTTGAACAAGCATTGAAGCTAGAAGATACACTGGCGGCACGGCACATAGCCTTTGCTAAAGTGCAAGAAAAACTAGGTAATAATGCATCGCTTATTAAATCACTAGAAAAAGCAGTTGAATTAGAGCCATCTAAAGAGTCTTTAAGGCTGCTTTATCAAGCGTATATCGATGCGGGTAGAGATGATGATGCCCGTAAGATAGAATCTAAAATAGGTCGCACCCGCAATACAACAAACACAATCCGTTCGAAGGTTAAGCGCTCTCGTAGAATAGTCGCTTAAATTAGCTTTTGCTCTAGCGTAAAAGTGTTATTTTTGGTAAAGTAATGTGGTTAGAAAACATTGAAGCATAAGAGCGCCACTTTAGCTCAGCTGGTTAGAGCAGCTGTTTTGTAAACAGCAGGTCGTCGGTTCGAATCCGACAAGTGGCTCCATTTTATTTTTAGGCACATTCAATATGCAGAGTTAGTGAAGCGGTCAAACACGACAGACTGTAAATCTGTTGGCTTATGCCTTCGCAGGTTCGAATCCTGCACTCTGCACCATTATTATTGCCCAAGCGAGGCTAATCGCCCAGGTAGCTCAGTGGTAGAGCGCATCCATGGTAAGGATGAGGTCTCGAGTTCAATCCTCGATCTGGGCTCCATTATTACCAATGTTGTCATTGAAATTAGATTCCATATCTGTTAATATATACTTCAATCAAATTACTAGTAACTACTTGCCCTAATCAGTCGGCAAACAGGAGAATAAAATGGCAAACAAATCAACAAAGCGTAAAATTATCGGATTAGTCTGCGAAGAGTCAGGTCACCGTCATTACTACACAAAGAAAAACACAATGAACAGTCCTGAGAAACTGCGTCTCAAAAAGTTTAACCCTGTACTACGCAAGCATACATGGTACGTTGAAACTAAGAAAAACCTAGGACGCAACGAAGTCAAACCGCGCAAGGGCTAAATGGCGCCACAGTTTAGGATGTAAGTCTTTTCGTGGCGGCAAGACTTATAACTATGGTTAATTGTCGGGCTTATAGATCAAGTATAGTGTTTATCAGCTCGGCGTGACTCCAAACGAGCGGCGTTACACCTACATGTTTCGATGTCTCTGGATTAATCTGCTCTGACAGCATGCCTGAAGGCAAGGCATTATCTAGCGCCCACTCAACGTAGTGGCTCGTCTTGTCTGTTCGGCCAGTATGTGCGTAATATTGCGCCAACCAGAGAGTTGTTACGAACCATGGATTGCCTTTATATGCTGGGTTAGATTTGAAATAATTATCATCTTCGTACCGTGCACTTCCGCCGGATGGTGATATATCAAGTAATTCTTTTTCTATAGCAACCGCAGTTTTGTGAGTGTGTTCTTCGTCAGTGAAGCTATCAAATATGTGTGCGCCGTAGAGGCTTGATACGTCGAGAGTTTTATCATGCTTTGTAGAGCCATCCGCTTGAAGGTGAAAGCCTTTGATAAATGCCTGCCGGTCTTCATCAAATAACTTTACCCCGTTATCGGCTATTAACTCTGACGCTGATTTCCATTTGCTAGCGTCAATCTGACGGTCGAGTCCTTTAGCAATAGCAGATGCAACTGACAAAGCCTTGCAGGTAACTGCAGATGTGTATGTCGATGTACTAAATTTCTCTTCCCAGAGATCATAACTTGCGTGAGGTAACCCTGTCTGTTCGTCAATGAATTCACTCATCCAGTCACAAGCTGGCTTGATAAATGAATCGTACATGCCTTTCACATAAATATAATCATGCGAATACTGTAGATACTCAGCCAACATGAATATCATAATTGCTGTTTCATCTTCTTGTATAGCTAGTTCTTTGCGTTTATTGTGCACTAGTGGGTGCCAAGTGCTACCAATAGATTTGTCTGGTTGGTATTTATGCATCATATAGCCACCGGGGTGCATAATGTTTTTGCAAAAATCAAAGAATTTGCGGGCTTCAGTAAAATAACCTAGCCGTATGAGTGGCCATATTGCATAGGCACCATCCCGGGGCCATACATAACTGTAGTAATCCCGGCCGTAGTTGTATATAGACGAGTCTGCAGCTGCTATGATACCACCGTGTTTATCAGTATGTGCATTTATAATCATTAATGATTTTTTGATGGCGGATTTGTGTCTGTCTGATTTATCCTCAATTTGAATCTCAGCGCGTTCTAACCATTGATTCCAGTGCTGCTTTGTTGCATGCAATCTACTATCAAATCCTTTACCAAGCATTTCTGAGTGCATTGATTCTAATTTATCCTGCGAGTCATTCACACATAGCCAGTAGTGAACTTTTCTGGTTGATCCAGGCTCTACAGACAGAGATACACGGATAGTCGAATCGACACTAGAATGTTCAACAGCTGCTCCTGATAGCTCACCGTCCTCTGCATCTCTAAACGTACCTTCTTTACCCTCAATTCCTGTATTGCCGGCTGCATATTGATCAAATACCTCGCCTTCTGCAGTTTCGGCGTAAGCCAGTATGCTGCAATGACCTTTGTAGTCGAGCATATAATGCCCATCAGGAACATACATTGCTGTATCGGCTCGCCCCCCAGCACTAATTTGAAATGCTTGGTGGAAGAAAACTCTTATCTCACGGCTGTGATCAGCTGTATTTTTGATGGATAGTTTACGTCCAAATGTGTTGTGATTACAGTCCACAAAATCTTCGAAATGGATTTCTACCTGCTGCTGCTCATCAACAAACGCACTGTCACCAACTAGGGCGTCGCTACTGAAGTCTATGTTTTTATTCCAGCTTTCATCTGATAACCATGAAAATTTACCGTCAATCCAAATGCCAACATAATGAGGGTTGCTGCGCGCAGTCGTTAGATTCTCAAGACCTACAAAGGGATAGTAGAAATCATGGACTAGACCATTCTCATTTAGCCCAACAGTCAATGAATTATTACCCAGTATTATATGTCGTGCCATCTTAAGAATTCTCCCCACCGTGAATTTGATTACTTTCGATTACTCTCACTGTAACATCACGATAGGCGTTCATGAAATACATGAAAGCATCATACGGTGACTCATAAGGGCTGAAATAGGCATGTACATCTCCGTCACTAAACCACTTCGTACACATGTAGTATGCGTGGTCACTTGTCAAAAGGCGACGCCAATCTTCAATCAATCCATTATTACCAGTCTGGATTATGTCATCTTGCAGTTCGTACATTGACCGCATAGCATCGTTTTGCATGTCATTGCCCATCCAGGCAGTTAGATCTCTTTCGTTATCAGCCCATGTAACTGTGTTATGCATGTCGACTCTATCTTTCGGCTCATGTGCTCGCGCTGCTTCTGTAATTGTTTTAAAACCATGACTTGCATCCTCAAGCCATTTTTCCGGAAAGGCTCGCATAAATTCGAATATGCCGCTATCTTCCCACTGGTGTTCACCAAATGTCTCATAGTCCATAAATAGATTGATGATGTCGCCGCCAGAACTATCAGCATGCGCCCATTCAGTAAAGGTATCGACAGACATCGGCCACTGAGCCCATTGCTGGTCTGAAAACCGAAATGCTATATCGTCAGAAAGCCTGTAGTTTTTCATAAGGAGTTTTATGCCATCTGTGTTGACAGGCTCATATACGTAATTCGGTGACCGCCATCCTAGTATCGGATCCCATCCTTCTGCAATTATTGCTTCATAGCCAGCTTCATCGGCCCATTTAGCAAGTTCGTTGTTGTAGGCCAACTCAGTGTTTCGAAATGCAGTCGGTTTTACGCCGAAAACTTCACTAATCCGCTGTTCGTGCATAGCAACTTGCCGCACAAACTCTGCCTTAGAGTAGAAAAAAGCAAGTGAGTGGTGGTATGTCTCAGCTACAATTTCAACTTTACCAGTAGCTACAACGATTTTGAAGGACTCTAATACATCGGGCCGCCATTGTTCGAGTTGATCGATAAGCGTCCCTGTTATAGACAAGCTAATTTTGAATTCCGGATGATTTTTTAGCAACTCTAGTAGCATACGATTCGTTGGTAAGTATGATTTTTCAGATACTTTGTCTATGATAAAACGATTATTGGTGTTTTTGTGATGAGATTCATCGTTGAAGTAGTGATGGTCGTGCCCCGCGTCGAACACTGAATATGGTTTCACTCGCCATGGCTGGTGTGCGTGGAGGTAGAGAACCACAGACTTCATACAGTTGCCCCATGTACTGACTCGTAATGTTGCTTCATTTTATTAGCAGAACTAGACCACGATTGGCTAGTGTATTCACTGTAGCTGTTTTCCCATATTGTTTTAGCCAAAGATTCATTGCTAGTGATAGACAATATCATATCCGCCATCATGTCGGTGTCCCAGAAGTCAGCCTTGAAACAGTTTTGTAGGACCTCCGCAACGCCAGATTGCTTAGAAATTATAACTGGTGTCCCAAGTCCTACTGCCTCCAGTGCAGTTAGTCCAAAAGGCTCAGATACCGATGGCATAATAAACACATCAGCAATCCTAAATGAGTCAAGTTGACGTTCGCCGGAAACCCATCCTTCTATTATGATGTTTTTTGAAAGCTGTTTTTGCGCGACTAGCCGCATCAATTCTTCTTTTTGATCCCCACCGCCGGCTATCAGGAAAAGTACTTTTGGATTTACTGCAACCACTCGGGCTGCTGTTTCGATTAAATGCGTTAACCCCTTTTGAATAGTCATGCGTCCTATGTTGGATACGACTTTATAGCCGTTTTCTTTCATTTTGGCAAGGTAGATGTGGGTTGTAGATTCTGTTATATCTGACGCATCAATTTCCATACTATTGTGAACAACATGGATTTTGTATTCGGGTACACCGTAATGAGTGACAAGCACGTTTTTCGTATGCTGGCTGACTGCAAATATTCTGTCTGCAATAGAAAATGCTTGTTCTTCTATGTGGCGTGCCATTGGGTTCCCGTGTCCACCGGCAGACTGGTCGTACTGAGTTGCATGAACATGTAGTACAAGAGGTTTGCCTGATTGCTGTTTAGCTGCAAGGCCTGCGCGGAATGTCAACCAGTCGTGGGCGTGTATGACGTCAAATTCTTTACTATGAACAAGCTTAGCAACATTGTGAGCATACATATCGTGTTGTTGACGTAGATCAAGGGGTGATTCATCCGCTAGCCATATCGTTTCAGTGAAATAGCCTGCATCATAAACACTACCAAATTTCACAAAACTTTCTGCACTTTGGTGATGGGCGGGAGTAATGTTCATAAACGGAATGTTGTGCTGCGCACTGTAAGGCAGGATGAATTCTATATCTACCTCTTTGTCAGCAAGTTCCTTACACATCTGATAGCAAGCAACGCCCATTCCGCCACTGTGGTGTGGAGGTAATTCCCACCCTAGCATCAATATTTTCATCTCAGTTATGCTTTCAATTATTGAATAATTTTATCTTCTGTTCCAGTATAGTGCTTAAGCTAGCCTGAATCAACCGCAATAACAGATGTAATTTAACTGAAAACATGCTATAGTTATGATTCAAAGCATAACGCTACTTATAAAGCCCATGCGTGAACTGAAGGAAACTACATGAAATCATCAGAAAAAATTAGAAACATTGCTATTATTGCGCACGTTGACCACGGAAAAACAACATTGGTCGATGGATTGTTGAAACAATCCCATACATTCCGCGACAACCAGTCAGAAATGAGCCAGGATCTCATCATGGACTCAGGAGATCAGGAGAAAGAGCGCGGCATAACAATAACGGCTAAAATTACTGCAGTCGACCATGATGGCTACCGTATCAATATCATAGACACACCTGGACACGCAGATTTCTCTGGTGAAGTTGAGCGTACCTTGCGGATGGCTGATGGCTGTATTTTGGTAGTCGATGCTCAAGAAGGACCAATGCCTCAGACTAAGTTTGTCTTAAAAAAGGCTCTTGAGCTTGGACTAAAGCCGATTGTGGTTATTAACAAAATAGACAAACCAGCCCGGCGGGTACTTGAAGTTGAAGATGAATTGTCTAATTTATTTTTAGAATTAGCAGTTAACGAAGACCAGCTGCACTACCCGGTGTACTACGCAATCGGTAGAGACGCTAAAGCCTGGAAAACAATGCCAGATGATGCTGACGAAGACGGAGATCTATCTGTTGTTTTTGATTCAATCACTAATGATGTTGCTTCCCCGGACGTTGATGACGCAGGATCACTGCAACTACTTGTATCATCGTTACGCTATGATTCATTCCAGGGTAAATATGCGGTAGGCCGAGTAGAACGAGGGATGTTGACCAAAAAGCAAGCGGTTACTCTCTGCGGTGAAAATGGAAATGTAAAAGGAAAAATTGATCGAATTTACCGCACAGTCGGGCTGGCTTTTATCGAGGTAGACGATGCTGTTGCTGGAGACATCGTATCCGTCACTGGACTTGCTGGTGCCAAAATAGGTGACACTATTGCCGATGCAGATTCACCAGAGTCACTTCCTCGTATTGAAGTCGAGCCACCAACATTGAAGATATATCTAGGACCAAACACATCACCCATGAAGGGCAAGGAAGCTGAATTCAATACATCACGCCAGATTGGTGATCGTTTGAAGAAAGAGCTCGAAACTAATGTAGGACTTGAAATAGAAGAGTCAGGAATCGGATTTTTAGTAGCAGGACGAGGCGAGCTACACCTTTCTGTATTGATTGAAACTATGCGACGCGAAGGATTTGAATTTGAAGTTGGCCGGCCGCAGGTGGTAACCCACGAAGAAGACGGCGTAACAGTCGAACCAGTTGAAGAGCTGACCGTTGAAGTTCCCGGTGAGCACGTAGGTGCTGTGCAGATGGAACTAGGCAAGCGAAAAGCGGAGCTAATAGCCCAAAACAACTCTAACAAAGGCGTTACGGAGCTTATCTACAAAATACCCACACGTTCACTACTAGGCGCAAGAAACACGTTGATGACTGCAACCAAAGGCACGATTATCATGAACACTTTGCTTGATTCGTATGCACCAGCCGGCGCAGCGCTTAACCAAATCCGTAATGGTGTGCTACTGGCTTTTGAAACAGGCGTGGCAACCCCCTATGCGCTTCAGAGCGCTGAAGACCGCGGTGAGCTGTTTGTTGGCCCAACACAGCAAGTGTACGCAGGACAGATTGTTGGATTGAATGTCCGCCAAGACGATTTGGAGGTCAACATCTGTAAAGAAAAACACCTTACCAATATGCGTAGTTCTTCATCTGACGGTATTGTGCAGTTGACACCATATACGCAGTTTAGTTTGGAGCAGTGTTTAGACTTTATTGAAAACGACGAACTACTAGAAGTCACCCCAAAATCACTACGCCTCCGCAAAAAAGAGCTCGATCACAAGAAGCGCAAAAGCGCCAACAAAAACAAATAACTCCTTCAGTTCGACATCAACGCACCTGATATTCCCCGTTAAGCTATGGTAGAGTCCACCTATTTCAGAGCAAGAAGACTGCTGCTTGTACCGGATCTAAATCGGAACGGCAGAGCAGCGTCTAGACTCATGTCTATATCTTGCAACAGATCGCCTAGTGGGGGCATGCCTGGTTTTGGTTTAGCTGACTCTGGCTGGGCCTCTTCTAGCAATAAAGCTGTTTGAGATAATATGTTTTTTTCTATGATTTCTTTTTGTTTCGGGCTCTTTGTATCTTCAATTAGTTCACCAAAATAGTAAATACGCATGATAATTCTCCCACATGTTTAATAAACGAGCTTTATAAAGAGGTGAAACAGATGCCCAAAGCGTTGCTCTTAAATGCTTATTATCTATAGTTTCGTTTCGTAGAGGTAGGCTGAAATCTTTGACCTTAAACGAATTTAAAGCTTTGCGTGAAAGTTTCAGACTACGGATGCGTTTAGAGTTTGCAAGGAAGAATTATACACACAATTGTCCGCATTAAGCCCTCACATAACTACTAATATAGTATCACGAAATTATTCATAGAATCCAAGTTTTTTGAGTGAATTTTCATCGGTCATGTCTAGCGCATCTACTTCGATACCGAAATCTTTTAAGTATTCTGCGACAAGGTTAGTCGGCAGGCCAACGATTGTGTCGATACGCCCCTGTATATCGAGCACATGAGGGCGGATAATCGGATGCTGAATCGCATAAGCTCCGGCTTTATCGTACATTGACTCGGTCGCAACATATTCATTAATAATGCTTTCATCTAAGCCATCGAAAAATATCGTTGCAACATCGGAGCCTACTTTTTGATAACCTCTGTTTTTACAAACTACAGCCACTGAAGTAATGATTTGGTGTGATCGGTTTCGATATTGTCGCAGCATAGTTTTTGCTACTTCTGCGTTTTCTGGCTTACCGAGCTGTCTATCATCTAAAACAACGATAGTGTCAGATCCAATCACAATTGCATCAGGGTAGTATTGCGCAACGTCTAGTGCTTTTCCTAGCCCTAGCTCATGGACCACTTCAACAACCGACCGCTTTTGGTCGAATTTTTCTACATAATTGCTTGGAGCGACATCGAACCCTAGCCCCATTTCAGAAAGAAGGAATTTCCGGCGTGGTGATTGTGAAGCGAGTATTATTTGCATGTATCTATTCTACCAGTTCGGTCTCCTTAGCCGCTACTGGCGGTTCAGCAGCAGGTCAAAGTATTCTGTACCACCAAAAGGTATTTTCTGTTTGACGTGTTTTGTGCCTTCTAGCGAATCGCCAGAATGAACAGAAAACATGCCGTAGCGGTCATTTATCTCATCTACAGCCGTGGTTATGTGCTGGTCTTTTTCAGTGTTATGAAATAGACCAATCTGGCTACGAGACGACGGCTCTAGTTTGTATAGATAGAGCCCCATGGTTCGTACGGACATGTGTTTTGGCCTTCTGTCGAATATTTTTGATATGCGTAGCCAGATATCGGCATCGGTGTGTACGCCAGTTCTGTACATCCGCTTGTCTGAAAACACTTCGCCAGACTGGAATGCCAGCCAGACTGCTACGCCGCGAGCTTCTACGTTCCTGAAGCGCAGTTTCTTGCCGGTTGTTTCTGTCAGGAAGTGCAGGCAAGAGCGCAGGTAGTCTTCGTCGCTACTAGGGTTTTTTACTACCCATTGCCGGCCCACCATACCAAGGCTGGTCTCAAAATCGTCTACTTCGTATCCTCTGAGCCGTTTGTGCCAGTGCAGGCCATTGATGCTTTTGAACACCTGCTTTCTGAGTAAGTCTTCCGGCGCCTGCAGGAACTTGATAGGTGTGTCGATTTTGAACGATCGTAGGCGGCTGCCATACCCATCTGCAATACCGTTCAGATCCTGTAGTTCTAGGGATTCATACACCTGCAGCAGGTTCTTATAGTCGATTACATCCAGTCCATCCGGTTTGTGCAATCCAGCCGCAGTTTTGGCCAAGAACCTGTTTGGCCCGATACCGACGTTGATTTTGGTGTAGTCACCGATTTCTTCTTTCACGCGGGCCTTTATTTCGTAGCCAATCTCTAT
>Ga0136555_1000497_pt1 | contig 15625 bp, 17 predicted proteins | sample AntRauTorckE5432_FD_104927 | JGI IMG/M metagenome (GOLD analysis project Ga0136555, IMG submission 104927) | Saline lake microbial communities from Rauer Islands, Antarctica - Metagenome Torckler E5 #432 | ecosystem: Environmental > Aquatic > Non-marine Saline and Alkaline > Saline | place...
AAGACTGAACAGGATTTCCTTGAGTCCGTGGTTGAATGAGTCTATGATAAAGGTTTTATCACAAAACTTTGACCCGTTACTCAAGGTGCTGATTCGCATACCCTTAGACCAACAGTAATCAAGTATCTCAAACCAATTCTCATGGATTGAACTCTCCCCACCACTCAGGTCTACCTCTTGAATTCCACACTCAGCAAGATAGTCAACACGCTCTTTGATTACCTCTAACGGGGTTACCACATCCAACTCACCTTTATAATAACAGAACCAACAGTTGTAATTACAATGTGTTCCCGTGTCCAGTTTAGCTCGGTTACAGTGTGCGCTCTGGTGATCATATTCCACTAATGTACTCATTCTATTGATCATAGTATCCCGTTTAGTATCTCTATAATCGGGTCATCCTCTTTCAGACATATACCGTCGAAATCATTCTCTATGTCATACCGTCTGAAACATAACCCGGCATCCTCATCCATATAATCAATCTTGAAATATTCAACATCCTTCCCATAGAATTTACACTCAGCTATAAATCTAGGGCTACAATCCCGGTGGTTTGGTGTTGGTGTATAGATGTAGGTATCAAATCGTTCAAACAAGTTCTTCACTGGTAACCTGACCTGTTCAAACCTGTCAGAGACATCGACATCATGGTTCGTAAGTAGAAGGAAACCCCCATCATACTCATCTTCAAGTTCAAGGTAGAATTCTGTGTACAGTTTCCTAGCGGTTTCGGTGGCATAGACAAGGTTGTTTGGTATTGACTCCCCTATGGTTTTGTATCTATCAAACAAAATCTTCTTGACATAGTGTATTGTATTATACCCTTTTCCATATATCCTGTCATCTTGTAGGACTGTAATGTTTTGTTTGGTCTGAAAGGAAAGGTCGTTACAAGGGAATGCCAGTATGTTATTGAAGGCTAGAACCTTGTTCTTCATCCCATTAAAATGACCGTCCACCAATAAGAAACTATCACCTTTAACCATTCGGGGATTGTCAAAAAACACAATGTCATCCAACATCAACTGAACCTCATCCTCTGAGAAATCGTATTTGTCTCTGATAGCATCCTCTATAACATCGAATGCTTGTTGGTCACAGATCAGCATACAGGTTCTAATGTGAGGATTGATGGTGTGGTAATATTCAATCATTTCAAACATATGACCACATATACCCTGACTTAGATTTGAGTACCAAGTGTAGCCAATAGCAAGTTTGTATTTGTCTGGTATAATATTAATCATTGCATGTTATGAGTGAAACTGTGAAGGAAATATTTGGATAGGGAGTCGGGTGGTATTATCATCAACTCTTTATGGAACATGGATAGTTCGTGTTTTTTGTTCATCACAGTATCAGTAACCATATAGTCACTGTTTAAGTATAAGTCCATCATATACTTGATGAATTTAGACTTACTCACACCTTTTATGAAATATAAAGACCTGTTTGACAACACTACGTTGCGGTTGCCATACTTGTTTAGGTCTTTCTCTAAACTAACAACCTCATCAGTGAACGTCACGTCAGCATCAACATACACCCCACCCAACTCGTAGAGTATCATCAATCTCAGTAACGCACATTTTATAGGTTTTTCTGCATACATATGCACATCAGCGACCTTCTTTGAATGAAACAGATCATAATAACCATAATCAATTAAAAAAGTATCAATCTCACTGTCACCAAAAACTTTGTGGTCAAGTGAGGTGATTATTGGTTTATTCGCCTCAAAGTAAGAATCATAAAGACCACCTGATTGATAATCTATCTGGAAGATCATTAACTGTTATTAAGGTCTTCCAGAACCCCATCAAGTTCCTCTTGAGTTTCACATTCAAGGATTCTCTTTTCCGATACCTTGATTTTATTAAACAGATATGACATGGGTTGGATTTTGTCTTTAGTTTCCAAGTAGAGTTCCAGATCGGATATTAACGACTCGTCCCCAGATTCAATGATTTCCAAATACTTTTCTTCCCGGTTCTGATCGGTTATAAAATACCCCAAAGAAGCCAGACTATTGAAGGTGTTAATGTAATTAAAAAAATCCATTGCACTGTTAATAAAAAGTTGGTAGTCTGCCAAGTTATACATTTTAGAAAGAGCGATACGTTGATTCGTTTCCAACTCATTAGTCTGTTCGATGATTATGTCAGCGAAAGTGACTTCACCTGCAACCCCCTTCGGTATGTATACCTTGTTATGCTCTGATAAAGCTTTTTGAATAAGACCAGCGGCATGACCAGTTAATTTGACAAAAAGGTCATCATTTTTTAATAGAGAGTTTTGGTATGTATCAACATATTTAACCCACAAAACCTCACCACGATCATGTACGGCGGCAACACTATAATTCATTTTTATCCTCCACAGATTCTAGTTTACTTACACGTTCTTCTAAATTTTGTATATATTTAACTAATAACGGGATTATTTGATGATAACCAACCATCTTCATCCCATTGGTATCCTCTGTGATAATATCATATTCTCCCATTGGAAAAATCTCTTCCAACTCTTGAGCAATGAATCCAAAGGATTGTCCTATCATTTCTTTGTCTTTCCATTCATACACAACTGGACGGAGACTTTGCACCGCCTTAATCACATCTTTGTCTTCCATTAAATACTCCTTATATTTCTCTTCAATCTCTCATCACTGTAGTAATTTGTACCGCAATTCTCAAAACAGACGCATGTGTAATTTAATCCACACTGACCATCACATAGGCATGTGTTCCTTAAATGACCAATCTGAGTTATAACCTCGTTGATGTGTTCATAAAGAACAGTGTCATTATCACCTACATCATATGTCACCCCACCACCCGTCATCTCATTAATAGACTCTTTGAACTGTTTCATCATAGCCTGATGATTTGCTGATGGTGAGTCATTGTCACCGTAAATAAAAGTGGCATTGTTATAAGTTTCTTCGTCTGTTCCTAACACGGCATCAAAATTATATGGGGTGTTAATCCCCGTCCAAGCTGTAGCAAGATTTCTTCTTGCTCGCTCATCCTCAATCATTGCTGATAGTGTGGTAATACTCTCATCTTGAATTATAGCACCCTCCACCACTTCCGATAAATCCCATATAGATGTGTTTGGTGGTTTAAAAGTAGGACACGAGAAAGCGTGGCATTGATTCATACAACCGGCGGCGTTGGCAAAAACCCCAGCACTATCAAAAGGTAGTATTTTCACCTCCAACCCCTCCACGGTCACATTAAATTTTCCTATGCCAGCAGACCGAGCCGCTGTTACCACCGCATCACGAATAGACACCCCACTTTTTATTGATGTGGTGATACCTTTTACTATAAGATACATTATTTTCCTCCCATGATATCCCTCAAGGATATACTCACTTTACTGAATTCTTTAAATATGTCACATTTATCTGATTGACAGGAAACATCGTGCCATTTGTCATAAAAATTTTCTTTAGCACTGTGTTCGTATTTGACTACGTTACACATAGCACAATGAGTTGCAAAACAATCCTTACACCCTTCAATCTTTGGTAGATCGAAATACTCATAATTGCGTTTCAATTTATCCAGAAAATCATCATCCGATATGTGACCGAAAGTGAAATCTTTAACATCACATGAATAACCACACCCATGACAATACAACATTTCACCACTAGTATTTATAGCCATACCGTATTTAAAAAACGAACAATTCATAGGATGTGTAGAATTAAACCAAGAAAATAAGTGATGGTGGTGTTCTTTGTAGAATTCCACCTCTCTTTTTGCTAACTCTATGAACGATTTTCGTACCACATCCATACCTATATTATCATCATTAAAATAATCAATGGTAATGTTGTATCCAATACCATCACCCAAATCATCATATATCTTTTTGATATCATCCCAACATTCAGGCATATATTGGATTGTGTCATATGTCACTGTTGATTTAAGACCGCCATAGAACCCCCTTTCACGGAGTCTGTAAATACTCTCTTTAACTCTGTCAGCAGTCCCTTCTCCATTAACCAATACACGCTTTATGTCATGGATTTTCTTACCATCATATGAAATCTGAACGTCTATTTTCTCTTTACATTCCTCAAAGATATCCATCAAAGGTTCAATGTCATACCCGTTTGTGTAAATATGAAATTTGATACGATCATCATCCTTGTATCTCTCAACAAACTGTGTAAGAATGTCAGGTCTAAGTGTAGGTTCACCACCCCAAAACCCTATCTTAATCCCCTCGTGTATAGAAGTGAACCACCGATCATTGAGCATCTTCTCAATGGCATCGAAGATATCTTCAACACAATCTAGTGTGGTAGTTTTTAAACACTCATCACCCTCAAAACAATAAGAGCATCTGAAATTACAAGCATCAGTTAGTGTTAGTTCAAGAGAATAGAACCCCTTTATATGATCACTCATCCCCACCCCCTAATATCTCAGATTTGATATCCATAACCTCCAACTTCACATCTTCGGGTAGATTATCTCTTGATAATATCTTCAAGGTTTGTTTTGACATATCCAAAAGAAGGTCAGAGCAGACCTCATTAATCTCTTTCATCTCCATCGAACATTGATACAGGTTCTTTGTCAGTTGGTATAGTTTTTCTTTGGTCATATATTTCCTTTAAATAAAAAGGGGTATCAATAAATGATACCCCTGATTTGTGTTATTTATGGTATAATTTACTTTATTATACACTCTACCAGTTTCTCTACCATTTGTAAATCAGACTTGAGAGCAACACCGATCTTTGCGACCGATTCCCCAAGTTCACCTTTACGAGCTAATCCGTCACCGGCAGGGACAATGAAGTCACCCTTCCTGACCTCACCTACCACCCGTACAGGAACTTTACCTGTCAAGGCTATAGGAAGACCTTCGCTATCACTGTTCATCAGGTAGGCAGGAGAATCGGAGACAACCCCAACAACTGACTGTGATAGTTCAAACATAACAGGAACGACTTCAAACTCTGTGTCGTCAGCAACCTCAACCACAGTTCCTACCGGGAGAGTGAGATCACATGTGTATTTTTCCGCAAGGTCAGCGTATTTGGCTGACGTAGCAGTTCCGTAAAGAATGTTGGCGTAAATATTACTTGACCCGTCACGAACAACAACGGTGTCTGGTAACAATGCAGGCACACCTAAATTACCACCAACAGAAGTATAAAGACCACCACCTGCGGTAACAGGGGCATTCTCTGTAACAGAGCCGGTAGCAGGACCAATTCGCACATAACTATTATAAATCTCATCCTTTCTATACACATATCTACTCGCTGTAAGATCGGATGAAGGTGCCGAGGGCACAACATCACCAATAGCATCATTTGTTAACAACATCCAATGAGTCCAAGATTCATTAACACCTATAGGGTCAGCAGAAGAATATCTAACAAATAATTGATCTAGTGCATCTATAGAGAGATATGGGTTTGTGGCATTATTAAGGGTGGCGAAAACCGCTGCATCAACAAAAGAATGTGTAGCGATTGGGTCACCAGTATATGTATTATTATCATCAGTCCATGATGAATAAGGACCACCAGAGAACTGCCAGTTTGTGGGGTATATACCAGTAAGAGGCGAACCACCATCATACACTAGAGTAATATCACTCAAATCACTAGCGTCTGCCGCATACTCGATTCTGATTCCAGCGGTCACTGACCCTATAGCAACAGCGTTAGACAACTTCAACCATTTATCGGTAAACCTAGACATTTTAGCCGCTTCGGTGTCTGGTAATGTTTGAGAGTATGCGTTTGAACCTGTGAGTGTTGATGCTGAAAAAGGAACAGTGTTAAGACCTTCCAACCTATGCCATTCTAAATCACCTTGAGCGATAAAAATACTGGTGAGGGGTTGACCTGCAACCACAAATGTTTTGAATGCACCACCGGTACCGATATATATATCTTCTGTGACAGTGTCCCGGTAAATCCTTCTCTCGTCTGGAGCACCACCGTATGAAATTGTAGTAGCGTCTTGAATTTTTATATAACCCTTTGAATCTATTCCATAAAACTTCATAATCCTTTCTCCTTTGTATTTTATTCTCTAACCTGTCTCCTTCTCCCGAAAGGTAGAAAGGGAATCTGAACTTAATCAGTCAGTCATTAGAGTGTGTTACTATTTAGAAACCCAACCTGTATTCGTCTTCTGTGCCGTACCTGTTCCCACACCAACACCTGTTGATGTCATATTGACTGACATGGTTGTTGCGCCAAGACCATAAGATGTTAGTGGTTCAAATTGGTCAAACGTTCCGATAGGTGTTACTGTATCTGCACCTGCTTCTTGTCTAAGTTTCGCTATATTTTTTGAAGGATTCTTTTCATCCATTTATTTTACTCCCATGTGATAATATCTATATCAGTTAAATTTACTATTGGTGGACTAGTAATCGTTACATTAGTACCATCTGATGTATATTCCCCACCACTACCACCGTCACGTACAAGTTTTATACCATCAACCCATATGTCGATATTATTTATGTTTATCGCAGGGTCTGTACCAACGGGAACAGGGAAAATCCCCGATTCCGTACCGTCAGATATAGTGTTAGATACGAATCTAGTAGCAACTCCCCCACCACTTGTTAAATAATCACTTCCTTTTGCCATGTCTTATCTCCATAAAGGGGTGAAATTAATCACCCCTTATTTTATTTATTAAGGTCGTAAAATTATTGATTTCCAACCATATGATACGCCAGTCCAAACAAGTATTGTCGTTCCATTATTCACATCAAACTCAAAGGTATCCGTTGCTCCCTCAAATGTGATAGAGTTTGTTATGACATTCTTGTTACCACCAACGTCGAACTGGGCTTTCATATCTGTGACCCAGATAGTAGTTCCGACTTCGGTTGTTAGTGTTGGTAGGGTCATCGTAATAAACCCACCCGTTCTCAAACTACTATCAATCATGTATTTAGTGTTCGATAATGCGGTGAAATCATCGGCAGTCGTAGCAACCGCTGTTCCCTCTACAATCACCCAATTTTCTGCGCCTGTTACAGTACCAATTACATTACCTGTCAAATCACCAGTAACATTACCTGTCAAATCACCAGTAACATTTCCTGTCAAATCTCCTGTGAATGTTGTAGCATCAACAGTTCCAGTAAAATAACCATCTTTAAATTTTTGACTAGTTGTGGTGCTTCCGAGGTCTGTGGTTACTGTGGGCGACGATGCAATGAAACCGTCAAAAATGCCAATCTGGCTGATGCCACCTACAGCAAAAGAATGAGTCGTGCTAGCAAAATATTCATTATTTGAACCATATGATGTCCCGTCAATGCGATGAGAATATATAGTTGATGCGTATAGTTCGGACCACCTTTTCACGGCAGACCCAAGATCAGAAACAACATCCACATCAGGAAGAATATCACCTGTTACTGTGATGTCGCCAGTGACAGCAAAACCACCTGTTGCAGATGCCACTGTTATATCAGCAGTGCCATCAAACGACACACCACCAATAGTTCTTGATGTAGCTAATGAGGTTGCTGTGTCAGCGTTACCTGTAAGATCACCAGTAACATTACCTGTAAGATCACCTGTTACATTTCCTGTTACTGCGCCAGAAACATTACCTGTCAAATCACCAGTAACATTACCTGTCAAATCACCAGTAACATTACCTGTAAGATCACCAGTAACATTACCTGTCAAATCACCTGTGAAGCCCGTACTTGAAACAGAAGTCAATCCCGACAAGGTTGTGGACGAAGCACCCAATGCGATATCAGTTGTACCAACCGTCACTGAACTGTTATCCAACGCTCCATTTGGTATGCTGGTCAATGATGCACCTGAACCAGAGAAAAGTGTGCTTGTCACCGTATCACTGAAATTCCAACCGCTAGCATCATTATGCCATGTGATTGTCTGGTCATCTATACCACCAACAGAAGTTAATAGTGTGATACCACCACCATTACCGGTGATAGTAGATGGTGTTGCCACGTTACCCAAAATAACGTTCTTATCTTCCACCAACATGTCTTGTGTATTAATTGTTGTGGTTGTTCCGTTTACAGTGAGGTCACCAGTAATGATAGCATCATTGCCAACAACGATATTACCGCCGGTGTAGACGTTACCGTTAACACTGAACCCTGCACCACCCGTCCCGGTGACACCACCTGAAATCCACAAAGCACCTTCACCTATAGCGTTTGCGGTAGTTGTATTTGTTACCTCGACCTGTGTTCCTTTGGTAAGATCACCAACAAAACCAAGGTTAGCGGTGATAGTGTCAGCTTCGACCGTATCACCGATCAAAGAACCAGTGACATCACCCTCAATGTTTCCTGTTATAGAGGCACTCACGTTCACGAATGTAGGTGAATCGGTAGTAGCAACACTTTGATTCATTGCTCCAACCCAACCCCATTGTGAAGAGTCGATTGTGGTGGCATTAATACTTTGTAGTTGTGTCAGTTCCGCCGCAGTCAACCCACCAATTGTTCCGCTGGTGGTTGAAATGTTTCCTGTCGCCACCAGACTACCAAAAGTAACGGCATCGGTAGTAGCAAGACCTTGATCAGTTAGACCAAGATAACCCCACTGTGTGGTAGAGATTGTGGTTGCATCAATATTATTAAGTTGTGTTAATTCAACAGCAGTCAATCCACCGATTGTACCACCAGTTGTTGAAATGTCACCAGTTACGATCAGATTATCATCTACAAGTAAATTCCAACCTGTTAAAACTCTTACGTCACCAGAAGTCACACCACCAGATAAAACTAAATCAGTAGTAGCATTATATGCTTTGACCTCATCAACCTCTAACCATGTATCTGTTATTTGAAGGTTATCAATAATCATTACATGACCTGCCCCTGCACCAGAAAGTGTTAGGTTAGCGCCATTTGTGAAAGTGGAAATCGAGTCAGTCCGTAGGCTTTGGGATACATCAATGTCTGCTGATGTTGTTGTTCCACCAACCCAAAGATTCTCTGTAACACCAACACCACCTGCAACAACCAAGTCACCAGTTGAAACACTTGTTGATGTGACACCACCTGTCATATTGGTCTGACCACCGATTGTGGATGTACCGTCAACCCAAAGATTGTCTTGTATTGCTATACCACCCAGAGTGACGATATCACCTGTGGCATTATCTGTGGTAGAAACATCACCTCTTGTTTCCACTTTATTAATATAAGCAATATCCCAAGGTTCTGCGGTAAGACCCAAATCCTCCGAAACACCAGAAGGAACAATAGGTCCTGTAATTTTTGACATAAAGGTAACGGTATCAGTATTATCAGCCCCGATTGTCAGGTCATCATTAACAAGAACCGTACCATTGAATGTGTTGTTACCAGAAGAGGTCACCGTTAAACTCGGACCATCAACCGTTACAGCACCTGTTGCGTTAATATCAAATAAACCACCACTATTAAAAACCGTGTCAGTTACGCCTGTTGAGGTTAGGGTGATACCTGAGGCATCAAGTGTCGCTACCCCAACAGCATCCAAGTTTAGAATGCCAGCACTAGAGATATCAATATCAGTAGATGACGATGTTAGTGTGGTACTTGCGCCGGTAAGATTCAATACTGAATCGGTTAACACCTCTATGTTACCACCTGTATTAAGAAGATCAAATGTTCCTGTGGTTATGTTAATATCAACAGGAGCATTGATTGTAGTAATATCGTTCATTGTAGTAGTACCATTGAATGTAGATGCGTCAGTGAATGTTGAAGTGCCAACGACACCAAGGTTTCCGCCAAGGTTAACGTTACCCTCAACACCCAAACCACCGTCTTGAATGATCACCGCACCAGTATCCTTGTCAGTAGAAGGAATTGCACCTGTGACAGACAATTGGATTGTCGATGTGCTTGACGCTGTTAGTAACCCATCAATCGAAGCATTATCTTGAACATTAAGAGAATCACTAATTCCAACACCACCTGCAACGACCAATGCCCCTGTTATCGGAGAACTTGATGTTGTGGTACTTGTCACGTTAACAATGGTTTTTACTAGATCACCATCTAGATCACCCGTGAAACCACCAGTTGCGGCTATCGTTGTTGCAGTAATATCATCCACATACATAGCATTCCAAGGGGTTAGTGTAGCACCAATGTCATTGGTAGCTGTTGGGATAATATCGCCCGTGATAGTGACAGCCCCGTCGAGAGTTATAAGTTGATTCACATTTAAATCGTCTGTTGTAGCGGTTGTGGTTGTAGAAGATGTAGATGTAATGTCTACAACAACAGTGTCACCACCAACATTCAAATTCTTCGCTACACCTGCACCTCCATCAACAGTTAAAGCACCATCGAATGGGGTTGTCGATTGAGTAAGACCAGTAACTTGTAGAGTATCAACCTGAAATAATCCAGTTTGAAAACTCCCACTGATAGTTAGGTTACCACCGACCAGAACATTTGAACCAAAAGTAGCGATACCAGATGCGTCAATAGTGGTAGCATCGATAAACCCACCTGTTTGACTACCTGTTATATCACCCAGAACATTACCAGTAAGATCACCTGTTACATCACCGGTGAATGTGCCATCCAAATTCCCATAGAAAGTTGTGGCATGAACCGCCGACCAAGGTTTTGCTACCGTTCCAAGTGTGTAGACACCCAAACCATCATGTGATATTGTTGAAGGAACATTTAACCAATCCAGACCCGGTAAAGTGCCAGCAATAAGACCACCAACAGTAAGGTTACCATTAATGAATACGTCTTGTGCGACACCTACACCACCAGCAACAACCAACGAACCATCAGTTGATGCCGTTGAATTCACTGTCGAATTCATAGTGACAACACCTGACACGTCTTCAAAGATAACTGTGTTAGAATGGAATGATGTGTTAGCCGCAACAAGGTCACCTGTGATATCACCAGTAACCGCTCCAATAACGGCACCGGTGAATATACCAGTGAAATTATTACTTGCCATTGTTCCGGCAGTCAGTGTTCCAGTAACCCCAAGGTCACCGTTTATATTACCAGTTAAAGCTGTAATTGTCGTTACATGTAGATCACCCCAAGCATCTCCCACAGCACCAAGATCATACCCAGCAGAAGGGATGAGATGACCACCAATTGATATGTCTGAGGTCAAATTTCCTTGAAGATTGTCGGTTTTGATAAGACCAGAAGTAATATCGCCTGTGACATCACCTGTGACTGGTCCGATAACTGCACCAGTGTGAACACCTGACGTGTTACCTGTCACAGAACCAATAACACCACCAACCAGATCACCTGTGAAACCGCCAGAAGCAGACACCGTAGTTCCGACCACCGCTCCTGTCACGTCACCTGTAAGATCACCAGTGAAACCACCAGAGGCAGACACCGTTGTTCCTATTACCGCCCCTGTCACGTCACCTGTAAGATCACCTGTAACGGCACCTGTATGAATACCTGATGAGTTACCAGTTAGATCACCTGTAACATCACCTGTATGAATACCTGCCGAGTTACCAGTTAGATTACCAGTTAGATTACCTGTTACGTCACCTGTTACGTCACCTGTATGAATACCCACTGAATTGCCAGTAAGATCACCTGTTACATTACCAGTTACATTACCAGTAAGATCACCAGTTACGTTACCAGTTAAATCTCCTGTAACATCACCAGAGACATCGCCTGTCAGTGCACCGTAGAGGTTTGTTCCGTATATATTTGTCCCGTGGATTTCAATCCATTCCGAACCGATTTCACCTATTGTCTCAACAATACCAACAGGGATAAGGTTACTGTCAACAGAAGTTGTTACAGAAAGGGAATCGGTTGTAAGAAGACCATCTGAAGTCACGGTACCACCTTGAACATCACCAGTTCCGTTTATATCGACAAACCCACTAAGGTTCCCTGTGCCCACACCTGTCACATTCACAACTGACGTAAGATCACCAGTTATCACAGTGCTACCAGTTATGGAAACATCGTCTTCAAAGAATGAGGTGCTTTCGGCAGTAAAATCACCACCAACGAAAAGGTTCTTGGCAACCGCCATACCACCTAGTGTGGAATAAGAACCTGTGATATCAGTTGAACCACCATCAACAATCGTGGTATCATCAGTATTTGTAGTGTGAATCGCTTCACCATTGTAGTCACCACCCGGTATACTACCGGGGAATTTACCTGCAATTTCAAGCAAAACCTCATCTAGAAGATTACTAGCGTATTGTCCTGCACTAGCACCATCAGGGTTCAAGACAATATTAGTGTCTTGGAGAATATTCACCCAAGCAGTATTGTCACCGTTTCTTACATAAAATTTATAGTCATTAGCCATATGTCAACTCTCCGAAAATGTATTTTTCTATAAAAGTATTTATAAAAAAAGGGCGACCCCTTTCGGAACCACCCTTCTTGTTTAATACTTGATTTTTTTGAAGATTTTTGAAAATATAGATATATTTTCTAAATACTTAGTTACTTGAAAATTTTCTCAAGAACCATCATGTCTTTAGCGCTCAATTGAACATCACCAAAAACATCAATATCAATGGCTTCATACTCAACTTCAATCTCTGTGTTCAACAACTCATTGAACTCATCGATGAACTGTTGCATTTTGTCTTCTGGGACTGTGACCTGACCGTCTTCGCCAGCAGGGTCACCTAGTTTCTGGACCAAACCAATACGAAACTCTTCAATCTCACCCAACTCCTTATCAAAAGTTTTAACCAAACGATTAAGTTTCCACGCCGCCTTGATAGGAATTTGTTTATCAATCAACCCGATCAACGGGTCTTTCATACCTCTAATTTCACCTAGTGCAAATTGCATCTTGTAACCTCCAACAAATTAATTTATTTACTACATCTTACATCATTATACCATATATGTAAACGTGTTATTTGAACTTATCTCTCATCTTACTATTTTTCTTTGTAGTGGTTTTGGTTTCCACTTCAGCAGGCTCAGCATCATCGTCTGACTCTGTGAAGATGGAAGTGATCTTCAATTTAACCTTCTTCTCTACTTCTTCTTGAACTGATTCTTCTTCTTGAACCGGTTCTTCCATAGAAACCATCACTGATTGCTTGACACGAATCTGTTCACCCCAAGGTTGCATAAAGAACCCACGGTCACCTTCTGTGATAGCAGATACTTCCAGTTTGGCATTATAGACACCTGCTTCAAGACCTTTAATTACATTATCAAGGGAAGGTATCACGAACTTAACATTATCGCCTCCACGCTCCGCTGGGAACCCGTAATCAACACCATTATGTTCAATGACAAACTTGAATTTCAGGTGTGACTGTTCAATCCCCTCTACCAAGACTGGCATTGATAAGGTTTTAACTTTTCTCATTTCAAACGTTAACATTCTTTTCCTCCAATATTCAATGAAAGGTCAATGACCTTCAATACAGTAATATTTATATTAGAATGATAGTCCTCATCCTTTACCAATTTAATTTTTACTTTTGGTATCTTCTTTTCAACGGTAACAATAGACGCACCACCACCACCTGAACCACCTCTATAAGTGCCAGCACCACCACAATCATTTGTTAATGGTATGAAATAAAAAGACATTATGATTCCTTAGAATATAGTTTTTACTGCCCCACCAACCAAAGTGTAGGCATGGGTGACCTGTTTTACTGCACCACCCACAAGAACATACATCCCCGTACATGTTTTTACAACACCACCCACAAGAACACGTGCAACGGCTGCTACAGCAACAGGGATACGAATATCCTTTGCACCCCATTGTGAACCTGTTCCTGTTATTCTACAATCATGTGCATACCAATTAGAAACTGCCATAATATATCCTTATAATTGAGTTGGTGTTATGAAGTTAGTGATAACCCCATAAACATCAACATTAGGCCCAACAATACAATATCGTTGAGCGAGGTCACTGTTATTAAACGTGAATACTGCCTCACCTGATTGAACGGCAGGAATTACTGGATTTGCTGTATCAGCGCCAGTTTTAGTGCCGACTGTTCCGCTTAATTCAAGTGCGCCGGTTGTTGCATTGTAGCAACGAACCAAAGTACCGTTTGCATAAGCAAGGCCAGCAAAGTCATGCATTTTAACTCGGATTTCGGTTGGGTTACCAATGTTTGTTCCAGAAAATGTAAAAGTATCAAGCCCGTAGTCGTTGTTCCACGTTGTACCTGATGAGGGCATCGTCAAACGAACACGAACCAAAACTGAGGTACTTGCTGTATCGCCCCCCGCCAACGCAAAGGTTCGTAACGCCCAAATATCTGAGCCATCATCGTCTACCTTGTTTGGGTCGTCGGTTCCACCGAATGATGCACCTGAGTTTACCCAACCAGCGCCGTTCTTGTTAATTTGAACTTGGCCAGTAACGTTATTATCATCACCACGTTGATTGGTGTAGAATGTCATTGTCCAATCGTACAAGAAAAAGTTCAGCGCAGTATCAAATCGGAGATAGAAAATATCATTGAATTCGCCGGGATTCGACATTTCAGTGTAAAGATACCCGCCCGAACCTCCTTGACCGGAAGTTGGGCCTACACCGTTTGATGGTGTACCACCAATGTTCCAACACCACCGTCTTGTAGTATTCGCTGCCTGTGGTAGAGTTGCGTTTGTTACAACAGGGTCGGTATAAAGAAATCTATCCGCGTCTGCGCCAGTTTGTGTCGCAAATGTAAAAGGGCCGTGAACTAAAGGCATAATTTACACCATTATTGCACCTTCATATGTTGGCAACGATTGCAACCACATATAAAGAGCAGTCCTAATATTTTCATAGGTTAATGTATTAACAGTTGGTGGAATTTCGTAAACGAATAACTTCGTATCAATTGGGTAAATTTCCAACAATCGTGAATCGTTGTCAACATACATGCCAACAACAATAGTACATTCTGAATTTTCAAAGTCAAGATTCGCCAAACTGATAATGCGGTGATATGTGCAGTCAACACCTGTTCTCGATTTAATTGTTTTTTGTAAAGCCATATATTCTCCTTATGGTGTATAAACTAAGATTACCCCACCGTCACCTAAGAAGTCACCAGCAACAGGTGTAGTAGTCATTAGTTTAACATTTCTCATTCTGTTTGTCGTATAATCAGTACCACTATTTGAAATTAAATTTCCTGTCATAGTCTGACCACCAGCAGTTTTTACAATAGTCGTATCGTAACCCTGAACAGTCACACCAATAGAAGCACTCTTTAGTATAGTTGCATCATACGCTTCCACGGAGACACCAATATCAGCATCCCTTAAAATGGTAGCGTCAATCACTTCATAACGTGCGTCACCCCTCGTATCATTGTGATACTGAGGATGGTCATCGGCATTCAGTAATGTGAGTTCACCGTGAGTTGGTGTATATAATGGTGCAAGTTTTTCGTTGCCACCAAGACTCATGGTTTCAATAATTCTTGCCATAGTTACATCAGTAAGATCAGTTGTTCCTTCTTGTACAATCAACCAACCCCTCAATATTGAACCATAAAGGGCATAACTCGTTTCTAATCCAATAATAGGTTCCGATGTATGTATACCATATATAGCATCTTGCATTGTATCATATTCAGATTGACCGTAAAGAATATCAACAACA
>Ga0136555_1000499_pt1 | contig 15607 bp, 20 predicted proteins | sample AntRauTorckE5432_FD_104927 | JGI IMG/M metagenome (GOLD analysis project Ga0136555, IMG submission 104927) | Saline lake microbial communities from Rauer Islands, Antarctica - Metagenome Torckler E5 #432 | ecosystem: Environmental > Aquatic > Non-marine Saline and Alkaline > Saline | place...
GGATAATCTCTCCTTTTTGAAGCGTCGAACCAACATGATTATCTACTGCGGCCTGTACTTCTGCTTTTTTGGAAGCAGGTACCTGAGACATGAGCGTTTGAAAAAATGCATTGTCTACATCACTAGAAACACGAGACTCTACAAACTGAGATCTAGCTTTGGTTTTCTTGACTGGAACTCTGCCAGGAATAAAAAAATGCTTGTAAAGTGTTTCGGCATTAGATTCGCCTTCTGGTGCAAAATCAAAAAATGCAGATTTTCCTCCTGTAATTTCCTTGAAACTGTTGGCAATTTCAATCAAAGCACCTGCAAATGCGATTTCTCCTTCCTCGTTGCTAGCTACAATCTGGCTCCAAGTATCTACAAATGTTCTTGCCGTAAATACCTTTTTTTCAAAAGCGGATTTAAACTCTAGTCCAATTTGCGAGAAAATAGCCTGTTTCAGCGATTCACCACCATTGACAACCTTTTTAGCGCTCAAATACTCTGGAGCAATGTCAAAAATATAATCAACAACAGATCTCTTGGTCTGTGTTCCACCTGTGGCGGGGCGCAAGTACGTCATAAAGTCCTGATCTTCGTCTTGGCGCTGAAGACTCGTGGCTTTGGGCTTGGGCTGCAGCGGGCGCACCTCTCCATTTTCGTCCCACAGTCCGCAGTTCTCAATGGCATTCTCGAGCGTAATCTTGGTCATGTCGTCAATGTCCTGATTGTACATCAAGATGGAACGATGGTCTGTGCGGTACTGGCTGTAATCCGGACAATCGTCAATCATGGTCGTGTACTCTCCAATCTGACGGACGCGCGTGAGCATTTGCGACTCGGCTTCGCTCACATTTTCGACCTGAAGGTTTTTGACAATGTAAACGGGCACGTCCTGAATCATGTGGCGAGGCTCAATGCGCTCGAGAGCGCCCTGTGTGTTGCCAGAAGCGAGCGTGCCGCGCGATCCGGGCGCATTGTTGACGCGGTCGGGGCCGAGCTGGCCGGCCAAGTAGTAGTCCGTCTTTTCGGGACGGACAATCTGCGTAAAGATGCTAATCTCTTCGGGAATCAAGAAGCAGTCGGCCTCGCCGCGGTACGACGACATTTCCTTGTTGATGAGCAAGTTGAGTTTCTCCAAGCCATTCTTGGTCTTTTGGGCAATGGCAAAGCGTTCGCGATCCTGCTCCAGAAAGTACTTGAGCTGCTGATCCTGAGGCATGCCAGCTTCGCGCACAAACTGCTGCTGGTAGCGATGGCTCGTTACTAGCGCGCGCACAATCTCGGCGTTCATCGTTTCAATGACACTGCGAGAAATCTGGCCGAGGGCGGCCAAGAAGCGCGTGCGTCCCATGGCCGTGCGCAGGAAATCATTCTCAAACTCGGCCATGATACCGTGGCGCACCAGCTGGGCGCGGCGGATCTGTCGCTTTTGAGTGACGGCGTGCGAAGTGGTCTGGTAAGGCGTCAAGTCCATCAAGTGGGCATTGGCCTCAAAGTGCTCCCACTGCATGTTCACCTGATCAGTGGCAAAGAGTGGCAGAATGCGCTGCGTCAAGTACGTCTGATTGGATGTAAACATCAAATCTTCGACAGTGTCGCGCAGGTACAAGTTTTGGCCCTTGTAGGCCTCGGGCATCTCCCACGTCTGCACGTTGCGCTTGGCGTAAGAATCGGTGCGTTGCAAAATAGGCAGGGGCCCAAGATAGGCCGAATAAAGGTCACCCACGCCCGTGTAAACACCGGCGCCAATGGGGTCAAGTTGGCTGACTGGAAGAGAAGTATCCATCGTCTTTTTTTTTTAGCTCTAATCAAATAAATTTGTTAAAATAATTTATAGTCCAAAACCGCTATTTTTTGCGGCGTTTGTCGGGCCGGGCATTTTCCAATTCCTCGAGGCGCTCGCGGCCCGTCACATACGGCACAGTCTGCAAGTGTTGTTGGCGCGGACCAACATTAATGGCCTGCTCTTTGACCAGATCGACCATTTCGCGCGCATATTCCACCCTAAACTTTAAGTGCAGCGCTTGCAGGCGCTTTAGCTCATCGAGCGACTTTTGTTGCGACTTTAAGATGCGCGCAAATTCGGCGTCCGTATTATACGTGCCCGTATCTAAAATCTGGCGCGTCTTGCTCAAATGCTGGTCCAGCACGCCGAGCCCGTCTTCTAAAATACATTGACATTTAAAATACAAGAGGGGTTGTTCCACGCGTTTTTTCGCCATGTCAAACTCTGAAGAATCAGACAGTGTCTTGCGAGAGATTTTCGACTCGTCGGAGTTGGATTCTTCTTCTGCCTCGGAAGAGGCAGAAGAAGAAGAAGAAGAGATGCCCGAAGAAGACCTCTTTTTGCAGCGCGTAGACGAAATTGCGGCCATCCGACAGCCCATTGTGCACTATTTTGAAGAAGAGATTCCTGACGCGTACGACGAGGGCATTCCCGTGCTTTTCTACCACAGCGTGCAGTACATTGTCGCCTACTGCAAGTATAATGGCGAGTTGGGCGTGCCTGACCCATTGCGCGACTCGGACGCTGTGTCGGTCGAAAAGATTTACTTGGAAGGCTATCAATATTGCTATCAGAAATTCAAGGGCGTCATTGACAGCATTGCTACCACGTTTTACAATGACGTGTTTGACAAGATGGAGGAACACTTGCACACAGTCGATGATCATCCACTCTTGTTCTTCTTGGAGGCCATTGAGCGCCACAAAGAACTGCACTGTCGTCACTTGAAGACGGATCCCGGCGTAGCGCGGTCGCGTGCCGATGAGATTCGTCCGACGTATAATGCAGTGACAGGCGAGTTGTATGACTTTGAAAATCCCAACCACAAGTCGTGGCGTTCGCTCATCATCAATCCGCTGCCGTCAGACTATGACTATGAAAAAGTCGATCCCAAAGAAGGCGGCAAAGATCATCAAATTATGATTGAAATTGAAAAACAAAAGGGCACGTACAATGTGCCCGAGCCCTTTAGTATTGTGGTGACGCAAGAATGGGAAAATATGTTTCGCAGTCTGCACTCACTGATTCACTTTGAAGACTACATGGTGACCAAGGTGCTCAAGTGCATTAGCAACAAAGAATGGGAGCACACTAAGCGCATGGACTTTGCCGACACGTGGAAACACGTAATGACGGAAGAGTTTTACGACAAGCCCATTGCCAAGCTGAGCGGTGGCAAAAAGAAGATTCCATTGCTCGTTTCGACGCTCATGGAAATGCGCGAAATGATTAAGCGCGTCATTTTGTTTGTGGTGATTTAGTTTATTTTAGATAAAACTTTTTTTCTTTTAACGTCCGTTGGTTCGGTGGTCATGGTATCTCTCATCAATTGTGCGGTTCCTGTCAAATGACTTAAAAATGAAATCTTTATGAAATAATTAATGCGTAGGTTGATATGCGATTACGATGGGTGTGTAACTAAAATCATATGTTACAACTTTTTTGCCTTTTGTTGCTGTAACACCATCTTCTTGATTCAATCTGCTCATTGCGCATTCAATACTTTTGTAAGAAATACGATTGTCCGAATAATCACGCCATTCCGCAGCCAAACTACCATTTTTAAAAGCAATTACTAAGTCTGCTTGCATGGTTTTGTACACCTCACTGCATTCTTCTTCTTCCTTATCCTTACGCACATTGGCCGCGGAACGATAATATTTTTTATAAAGCGAACTAATTCTCATATTTTCAGAAAAAAAAAACGTTCACTCTTGTCGTTTCGCCCCTAGAGTGAAAGTTTTTCTTATGAGCAGGGTCGCATTTTCTCAGCACTGTGAATTCCACGGGGACATTCCCACACCTGCACGTGCGGCCTTTACGCAAAATGAACAGGCGTGGGCGCTGCAGGCCGATCTCGCCAAAGACTACGTAACGCCACCGCCTTTTAAGACGCCCGAAAAGTGGATTCCTATTGGAGTAAGCGGCAAGATGGCCATGGGCTTTGGAACGTCGCTAGCACCCGCTCATCGCCAGCGTAGCATGCTCTTGGAGCAAGATCAGTTTGCCAAGGTGTGGATCAATACGTTACTACGCACGCGTTACCGCCAGCAGTATCAAGCCATACACGAGCGCTTCTTAGGCATGGTCAAAAAGGATCCCTCGCTCAAAATGGCGGCTGAAATGGTTTTGCGATGCGCGCAAGTCTTGGAGTTTCGCGATAAACTACCGACAGAAAAGAGCGACGACGAACAAGAACAAGGCTTGGACAATGCTATTGCTGCACGACATGACGGACGCTACCAGAGCGCAGAGTACACGGGTCTTGCGGGACCGCCAGAAGACGAGCAAACGCAAAAGGTGGCGCTGTACACGCTCGACTATCGTGACGAGACGGCGGCTACTTGGAAATTGGCCATGATTTTTAAGTGTCAATACGACACGTTGCCTACGGCGCATTTGACGGCCGACAATCACTTGTATGTCGCTTACTACGTAACGGAACACGCGGTAAAAGTGATGCACTTTGACGACACGCAAAAGGTGGTCGATACGTGGTACACGGAAGAAACGGGCATGCGTGGTCCACTTACGTGCGACGTGGACGTAGTGACTGACGGGCACGTGGTGTACGAAAAGTGCGGCCGCAAGCATTGGATTGAAGAGGATATGATTATTACAAGCGTGTCGCGCGCGCAGAATGGCGACTTGTACTTGGGCACGTTTGCCGGGCACGTGTACAATGTGACGCAAATGACCTTTATTAAGACGCGTGACCCGCTGGCCGTGCTCAACATTAAGACCAGTGGTGGTGACAACAAGTACATTGTGCAAACCATTAACGACGTGACGTTTGACACGCGACTCTTGAATATTGGTCGTCCGCTTGCTAGCGCCGTCAAAGGCACCATGGTCGTGACGCTCAGCAAGTATGGCGTCATTTCGCTATGTTTCATGGGGGCCAACAGCTTTTATCCGCCGCCAGAGGGCGTGACGTGCAATTTGAATGGTATTTTGCGCTACTACAAGGACGGCGTGTGGGTCAGTGACGACGCGTCTGAAATTGTCGTTATGTATCCCGATGGCCGCGTGGCCGTCAAGCATCTTTAGTCATGTAGACGTGAATACAAAGAATCAATACAAATCCACCAATTCCAAGCAAGCTAACAATGGCGTCGGGCGTCAACATGATTTTTTTTTGGCTATTTATTGCGTAAAAAAATTTAAATAGACAAAAAGTAGTATGATTGTTCAAAGCACCAGGCACGCGCTGCGCTTGGCGTGGAATGAATCGGTAGAGCAGTTTCGTGAGAATCTGCCATGGGCCATGATTGCGCTGGCCATTGTGCTGGGCACGTGCTTTGTAGTCTTTTTGTTTATTGCGCTAGGTGAATGCTGCTGTCGCTCCAAGCGCGACCGTATGCGTCGCGTGCGAGCGCGCCAATCGCACTCGTGGGTGCAATCGCTGGGACGCGTCGGGTTTTTATTGTTGTCTTCGGTGATTGCAGCGGGTGGGTTTTGGATTGCGGCCACCACATTTGGCGTGTCGTTTTGGAACATTATTTTCAGTTATGGTATTGTGACGCTCTTTATTGGGCAAGTGTTTGGCGTATCACTGCAAAACTTGGGCGCATACATTCAGGTAATTTTCACAGCTAAAGTGGTCAATGACATGTACGTGAAATTCTTGCGCACGCCCATGGAAGGGCGCGTGACCAACATGAACATTTCGTGGTTTGAATTGGAGCGCACCATGACGGATGGACAGACGCTGTATTTCTACGTTCCAACGCGCGAGTTTATTGCATCGCCCTTTATGGTCATGGGCGAAGAACCGCAGAGTTTTGTTGCGCCAACCAGATTGAAAATTAAGTAAAGGGCTAAAAACTTATGCAACCATTTATCGATTCTCGCGTGCGTCGCATCTTTGAGCGACAAATTGCGCGTGCGCTCATGCGTCCCAATCTCTTTCACCCCGAGCTGCTGCCCATGCACCGACTGTTTTGCTTTTACGGCCAGCCTGGCAGTGGCTTGGACGACGCCGTACACAGCCTACTCAAAGAGTACGACATTCAGTTTGACGAGTTTACCGCTACGCGCGATCCGGCACCCATTCGCCGCGCGTTTGAGCTGGCCGCCCGCGAAGACGTGCCCAAAGTGCCCGTGCTGTGGATTCGCAAGGGACACGTGCTACAATACCATCGCGAGCTCTTTTTGCAATCGCTAGAGTTGGCCGAAACGGTGAAACGCAACCTCTTTGTCATTGTGACGGGTGAAGAGATTCCCGACCGGGAGCACCCCTTTTACGAGCAGTTTGAAGTGGTGCAAGCGACGGGCTTGCCCAATCAGCAGTATCATCGCAAGCTCATGCAGTTTTACTTTGACGAGTGGAAAGCGTACTGGACGCAATCGGAAATGAAGCTCACCGACGACGATTTGGATTGGTTGGCCGTATCGTGCGATTTCTGCACGCCACTTGACGTGGAGCTCTTTGTGCAAAAGGTCTTTCGGCACGTCCAAGAAGCCTACCCAGAGCAAAAGGTGGACATTACGCGCGAACTACTGGAAGACAAGAACAATCGCTTCATGTATGAATCCCTGGGCGTGGCGGGCATTTACTGCATTACCGATCGGGACGCGCAAGCCTTGCAGCTCAAGTACGACCCGGAAGGAGCAACAACGGCGCCCAGTGTGCAAGAAGCGAGCGAGCGCGAAACAAAACGACAAAAGAAGAGCTCAGAATGATTTTTTATTGCGTTGTCTATCACCATAGAGCATGACGACGGCAATGAGCACAATAAAAGTAATGCATCCAAAATAGATTACGGCGAGTTGGGGCTCCATGATTTTATGGAAGAAAAATGAGCAAGACGTGCGTCTGTGGCAATGGGTCGTAAGCAAGAGTAGCGTGTGGAGCAAATTGATGCCAGAATTGGTAGTGGTTGTGTATAGAGTTATTTCACTGTTCTACGTGCGAGAATTTCGTGCAGGCCTCTACGTTGCAAGTGACCATGGTGTTTGGCACGATATTGACCAATTGTAAATATGACTCAGAGTGCATGCTGCCCGTGCTCTATAACCAGCCGTTTCCGCCAGATTATGATGGCATATTTGAAGGAACACATGCGGCTGGTTATGGAGTATATTGACGAATGGAACTTTGAGGACGATTATCCAGAAGAGCGCTTGGTGCTGTGGCGAACGATTGAAGATTTATTGTTGTGTTGAAATTAGTTAGAAATTTAAAATTATATATAATGTGCAATAGTTTACACACAAAACATTCATAATGTACAAGCCTGCTTTTGTTCACGCTTACAAATCTTCCAAGTCGTCGCTGCCCATCAACGTGTGGGCCAAGGCCATTGGGCGCCGTTTGCCGCAATTTCGCAACGAAGAGGACATTTACAGTCCCGTGCCGCTGCACGTTAAAATTGCCGGCAGTCTCAACGACTCGAATGGCGCCGTCCGTCTGTCGGTCATGCCCACCCAGTCCAACTGGTACGCCGACTTGACCAGTGCACTGTGCGAAATGACGGGCAAGCGCGACTTGCAAGTGGTTTCCTACTTGGGCCAGCCCATCAAGGACATGACGCCCGAGCAGCTCATGGCAGTGGGCGAGTGCGATTGCGTGCAGAGCGAGGCGCTGGATGCACCCATTCGTCTGGCCAGTGTCGTGCCGCCCCCGCTGCACTTGTCGACCAACAAGCAGGCCGAGCTGAAAGAGTGGTGGAACAACCAGCGCTCTGTTTTGGCCGAAAAGATTGCCGTGCAGCTCAAGGGCATGACCATGGCGGAAATTGCCCAAGCGACCATTGCCAATGGGCCCGTACAGCAGACGATTGAGTCGTATTTGTGCCAAAACACTCTACACGACTTGCAGTGGGACAAGTTTCTGGCCGCCTATGGCAATTCGGGCAGCACGAGCGCTCAGGCCATGTCCAACAAGCTGCTCGATGCCGTGCGCCAGAGTTTGGTTGCCAACGAAACGCAGATTCGCACGCATCACGCGTCCGTCGGCAGCGAGGCGGCCCTCTGGAAAAATCAGCGCAGTGCGCCCGCTTCGCGCTACAAGGACGACTTTACGCTGTACCGCGACGTCATTGAAGACGCCATGTACCACCCGCTCGTCGGTCAGGAAATGGTACACGCCGTCTTGTATGGCACGCGCACTGTGGACGGACGTCACAGTAAGAGGAAACATAAGAAGAAGAAGAAGAAGAGAAGCAGCAAAATGGGTCATCCCATCAACGCATATTACTCGGATTACCATTACGAGGTGCACGGTAAGCTACCAGGTCACCGTATTGCCGCGCTCAACAAGCCTGCATCGGTTGACGCCGAATATCCGGGAGACGCCGAGCGTGCAGTCGACATGTTTAACTTGTTTAGCGGACGCGCCGTACAGAACGTAGCGCCCCAAGAAGAGCACGTCACTTCCTCCAAGTTGATTCCACTGGCACAGGCTGTGGCTTATGCGGAGCAGTACAGTGGTGCGCGTTCATCCATGGCCGAGTTGATTCCAATTAGTAACGATATGCACTCCTCATCGCTGCCTGAACTCATTCCTATTGAGTCTCGCGCGGATCGGGCGATGCCTGAACTTGTTCCCATTCAATCCTCATCTTCGGCTTTACCCGAGCTCATTCCTATCGAGTGCGGCGCGTGCTCCGCGAAAAAGGACAAGAAAAAGGACAAAAAGGGCAAGACGCGCAAGATGAACAGTCAGATGCTGCCCGAGCTCATTCCTATTGATCAGAGCATGCCTCCTCTGATTCCTATTGCGCACATGAAGCACACGCGCGAGCCGCTCGAAGTGCCTAGCGTGGCCGATTTGTGCGAACCCATTTGGGTGGACGACTGCCCCAATCTCATGGACTTTTTGAAAAAGTGATCTATTAAACACGTAAAAAAATTTGCATTTTTAAAAAAAGTATGCTGAAACCGCCGTCATCTGAAAAGACACACTGGGTGCCACAACCCGGCAACCCCAATTTCTTAATTGCTGTGGACCCACCAGACGACACGACGCCGCGCGATAATGAAGAGGAAAAAAAAGAACAGCAACCCTTTGTTCCGCCTCTCTCGCCCATTAAAAAGCGCGCCAAAATGACTGTAAGTATAATGCCTACTGTATTTGAAGAGCACGCGACGCAAGTGCTGGAAGACGCGCTGGCACCGCTCTATCAATTTGTAGGCATGCTCGAGGCGGAAAGTGGTAAAACCATTTACTATCGTTACTTGCCGGGCGCTCGACGCGAAGACCAGCGCGTACCCATTAACTATGGGTCAGAGTCACCAGAAGAATTTAGCGCAAACAACCCGCATCTTTCAACTCGCTTAAAGTCGCATCTCTTTAAACAAGAGCTAGAGACCCCGCAAAAAGACGTCAAGCCCGAATTTAAGCGCGAACGCGTCAAGTTGGAGCAGGCGCTCATTGGCTACAATTACAACATTCGCGACTATAGCATTTTGTATCCCGACTGGTTTTGGGCGCAAATGGACAGTCCCGTCTTTCGCTTTCTCCTAAATGCGCAAGATTACGGCGCTATGCAGTTGGCGGCCAATGAGCTGGGCTTTCCGCTCAAGGACTTGATTTACAGCCCGCACACAAATTACATGTTTGCCCAGTATTGCGCCAAGAAATTTATTTCCCCCAAGACTAATGCGTATGCGGCGGGCGTGCAAGGCGGTCAATCCGTGTATCGCGTGAGCTCTGGATTCAATACGTCCGTCATGGCTAACACCAAGTGGCTCATGGGCTGCAAGTTGTGGTTTAAAGACGTCTACTATAGCGCAAATCCCGTCAAGGCCACTGATTTGGACGCTCAGATTGCCGACAAGCAGACGAAACTGACAAACTTGCAAAATGAGTTGCCGCGCACAGAAGCCAAACAGGCGCAAATTGAACGCGCCAAGCACGAGTTGAAAGAATTGGAGGCGCAGCGCGACACGTATGCCGAGCGCATTTTACGACACAATTAAAAAAATGCGAGTATATCTATTTTTGTACAAATTGCACAAAGCACACAATTTGAAAAAAACTATGCAGCATCAGCAGATTATCGGTGATTCTTACTACGAGCTCGAGGGCGACGACATTCAGGACGACTATGCCCCCGTGCAGTTTTCTCCTTCCGAGGCGCTCGTGTCGGGTGCTATTGACCCCGAGGGCCATTTGCAGGCCGAAGACCTGTGGGGAGTGCAGACCAAGCGCTTCTTTATTACGACGCCCGAGGGCGCTACGCTGGAGAAACTGGCGGCCAATGCCAAGAATGGCGTCAACTGGGAGATTCCACAAGAGATGAAGCAGCTGCTGCGTCAGGTGAACAAGAGTCAGAACCGCTCGCTCGTGTCTGCGAAGGACCTGGACGGATCGCTTAACAAGGCCCTCTTTGTGGGTGCCAATGTCATTTCGTACAACTCGGACTGCCCCAAGAATTTGGCGCTCGACATTCCCGGGCTCGTGCCTACCGTGTACACCAATACCGGTCGTCACAACTTTGTGGTGCCTGCCAACTGCGGCAACACGGTCGTCAAGCAGAGCATCTTTGAGCCCGACAATTACTTTACGCGCTACATGTATGAGCACAACCAAAAGTGCGACCTGAAGACGCTTGACCAGCAGATTCGCTTTGACATGGACCCCCAGAAGCAGTACGCTGTGATGAACACGCACGGCGTGGGCTGGAGGGTGCTCTTGAACAACATGGTCGACCCTGAGAGCCAAATTGCCGGTGCTTACGACGCCATTTGCGCCAAGAATGAGCACATTATGACCAATCCCGACCCAGTCAATGCTCAGCTCGCTCAGGTGCCTTACGACGTGGCCAAGCTCGTCTACGATTCAATTGCTAAGCCGCTCAAGGAGATTGAAAAGGCCTACGTGGACTTTGACAACTGGCGCCCCAAGTTTACGCCCGCCAATGGCGAGGCGTGGAACAGCATTAACGGACTGGTCAAGGACTCGACTGTCTTTGGCACGGATTCGTCCGCCTTTGAGACGGAAGCCAAGCTCAATACGCCATTTAACGCCGCCGTTGAGGTTGAACTTAAATACGTGCTTGGAGAGTGAGAAACTCGCCGCGAAGCGATGAGTTTCTCACAAAATAAACAACGGTAAGATTTATTACTAAAAATTTAAAAAAAGTATGAAGGTCTCTGAAAAAAGACAGCGCGTTATTGATGATCAATCTCTCTATGGGGATTCTCAAACTGGCGAATTCAAGGGTGTAAGGTGGGAAGCATCTCGCTGCTACGGTGGTATTTTGCCTACACCGAAGAGATGGAACATGAAGACGGCACCAATCCACCATTGGTGTGCTTACATTTGCGTCCCTGATTATGATGATGCGCTACAAGATCATTATCTGAAGTGTTTTGTTCGTTCTGAATGCACGTATCAAAATGGTAGCACGTTGGGATTTGATTGTGGGCACTCGCATGATGTATCTGTATATAGGGAATTTCCATATGTTCTGAGCATTATTCAGAATACGATTGACAATTTGATAAAGTTGGCTTCACAAAAAAAAAATAAATAAAAACAGCAAAATTCATTACTAATTATGAAAATTAAAAAAACATTATGGAGGGGTCGACTACTGGAAAACCAATGCGTCCGGAGCAGATTGCCGAGGCAAAAAACCTTGCGATACCAGGACACGTGTTTGATGCATTTAATACATGCATTACCAAAACATACACAAATGGTCGGGCACAAGTGTATCAGAAAGATGTTGTCGCAGAAATTGCAAAAACTACTGAAAATCCGCCCATTGAGTGGTTGGACGTGGAGGAAGCGTACCGAGAAAATGGCTGGGACGTACAATACGACAAACCCGCGTATTGTGAAAGCTACAGAGCATTTTTTATTTTTAGTAAAAAGGGTCTTTCTTAAAATGAATTCAGCTCGTAATTTTATGCCTCTTGACGCCATTGATGTAGTCATTTATCACAGCCCATGCAACGACGGTCATGCCGCCGCAGCTGTTTTGTATCACGGAGTGAGCAAAGACATTACATTTATTGGAATGCATCCGAAAGATGTGCTCGATATATCACTCATTGCCGGTAAACACGTAAAATGTCGCTAGCCGACTTGGAAGATTTTCTTGTGGATGTTAGAAAACCAGTTACTATTAAAGAAATTATCTTGCTTTAACAATTTTTTTAAAAAAAATGGAAGGGGTTGCCGTTGAACAATGGTTTTGGTTGGTTGTAGCAGTCTGGTCATTCTTCCTTTTTTTGGCAACGTGTTTAGAAAAAACAAGAAAACCACTTCTCATTTTGGACATAAACAAACTGTTAGTGTGCCGCGCTTTTAAGCCCAAGATGCAAGATGAATTTCCTTCCCATATGGGTTACATTAAAGATGCTACCTTGTTAGGTCAGCACTACACGTGGAAACGTCCGTATCTGGATGCTTTTCTAGAGTACGCGTTTCAACACTATGACATTGCCATATGGTCATCTGCTTGGCGTGAAAATGTAGACAAACTATGTGATTTTATCTTTACACCGGAACAACGATCACGCCTAGTATTTGAATGGGATCAAACCAAATGTGATGCAGTGGAACCGCATCCTGATCCAAGCGAAAGAAAGCCTTTGTTTGAAAAACCGTTGAAGCGCGTGTGGAAAGAATTCCCCGAGTACAACAGGCACAACACACTAATTTTTGATGATTCGCAATTGAAAATGAGAAACAACCCGCCAGAGTGTGTATATCAGCCAAACTCGTGGATTGTTACGCAAACAGAAGATTATGAACTCTCGCCAGAGGGTGGAAAGATTTTTAAACAATTAAATTAAATCATTTACTAAAGATTTCGACTATAAAAAAAAAATCAATTTTTTTTAACGAGAACAACGGAAAAATGCTGCTGTTGCTATTTTTTTGGGGGTTTGGCGTTGCATGTAATCAAGAAGATAAAGCTGTTTTTGCTCGCAAAGGAAACTCCTTTCCCGCGTTGTTTCGTAGCTTTGGTGGGTTGACTGTTGGTAAAGACGCATACGTTTCCCGCATACAATCGGAAGTCGGTCTATCTGCCGCCTGTGCAGAGTGTTATGGTGCTGCATACATGTGTGGATGGGTCAATTGTAAATATAGTTGTATCACGGCGGGGATATCGTGCGATGCATGTTTGCTGCAATACAAGTGCATTAGCGTGTGTAATAAATGCACGGGGTTTTACTATTATTTTAATTCCTCATATTTTCTTGTAATTTGATTAAACCAGTGCATCACTTCTTCTTGCGTATTGAGTAAAATATCCATTGGGTGCGTCAGATACAACTGCAACACTTCTTGCGCCACTCGCTCTGGCGGCAGCTGGCGCGCCTTTACCACTTGGTCCACACGTTGCGTCAGGCGCTTTGTACCACTCATCCAGCGCAGGCAATCAAAGTAACGTTTTTCCAACACGGAATACTCGTAATACGCGTCGCACAAGTAGTTTGCCACATACTCAACCAACTCGGGCGGTAGACACGGTGGTGCACATTGCCGCCACGCGAGCTGTTCAAGCTGATTGGGAACCCATTGAATCATTAATAAAAAAAATGTCAAAGAGGGGCTGCTCGTTTCCACAACCGCCACGCTTTATTGACTATAAAGCATATGAGCCTGGTTTATCCTGTGACGAACGCGTGCAACGCTTAGAGGCGTACGATGCTGCCAAGAAGCAGTACCACGCACAGCTCACAGAGTATGCCAAACAGCACGATTACACAAAATTGCCAGCCACCAAGTTGATCGCGCTGTTGGCGGTTAATTTAATCCAATCTACGGGTTGCAAGCGCGTGATGCAATGGCGATGGCAGCAGTATTGCGAGGACAAACCCGTTGTTCGGTCGCGCAATTATTTAAAGGAGTGCGGGTTGCCCGAGTATACGCGATTTCCACCAGTGCCAGGTATGGGCTGTTTGGGCATTCCGCTCAATGTGTGGGAACATTACATTTTCCCCTTTTTAACAAATGTCGCGCTCTGGCACGTCATGCTGACCTGCAAGCAGTTGCAGGCGCGCGCGCACATTGTACTCATGAATCGGGCGCAACAAGCATATGGAAGAGGTGGTACACCCATGGCCCTGTGGTGTGAGTGGAATCCGTTTCGCGTATTGCACAATAGCGGTAAATACAATTTGTTCACGTGCATCAAAAATACGCTTAGAAAATATGGGTGCATGGAACATTGTCGCTCCTTTCCAGAGTTTGATCGTCGGCAACAAAAAGCGAAAGAAAAAGACCGCGAAATGGAAGAGGCGTTTGTTGATGAAGTTGTTTTGCGCATCAATTCAATTGTATGCAACGAATTGCAAATCAAGCGATACGAAATTTCAACTGGTATACACTGCAAATGGACCATGTTTCCCGAGTATTATCAACGTAAATTCAATTGGATTTACGCTGATTATCTCAAGGCATGTCAAACGCTAATTAATGCCAATGAGGAAAACGTGCAACGGATTGAAAAGAAGTTAGCCACATTTAAATCGACGCCCGTAATGTCGGCAATGATCAGATTGACCAACCGTTACGACTTGAAAAAGGCCAGAGAAGACGTAAGGATTTACTTTTTTGACATTATTGAACATCAAGCAAGAGAGAGAGGAGTCGGATGGTTGGATCAATTGCTGAATGTAAATGAGTACAACTTGAATTACAACGGTCCTCTGGTGTGTATTGTATATACAAACAAAATAGACGTGGAAGTATTGCCAATTATGCCCAAAGATGAAGATTATGAGCCTCTGCTATATGATATTCTCGACAAACTGGGGTCTAATTTTTATTTTGATGAACAAGTGCAGGCTTTTATTGAATTGGAAGAACCAAAACTAAAGAAATTAAAATGGTAAATATCGCGCTGCTGTTAGGTCAGAGACAACTTTTGATAATTTTTTGCAAATCAGAAATAGACCCAACGATGCTATTAGAAACGTTTAGCAAAAATGCGTCACGATATTCTTCTTTAAATTGATCGGGATATTGGCCTAAAAGCATAATTAATTCGTCAATACTAATTTTGCTAAATAATAATTGATTAAAACTTGCAAAATTGATAATACTGTGTCCTCTACAAAGATCTCAAGGACGGACTTCATTTAAAGTACGTTGACGGTGACTGGGTGGTTAGTGAATAAAGAAATTAAAATCCTAATGTGGGTTTCTTTGGAAGGCGGTGTTGCGGGCGGCAAGACGACATTTATGGAAAAGGTGCTCTGTCACTTGGATACGCCTTACCAAGTTGTGCCAGAGCCCGTGGAAGAGTGGGAAAATAGCGGTATTTTGAAGCGGTCGTATACGGACCCGAATTTCAAGTTTGCCGCGCAGTGTGTGTTTTTTACGAGGTGATTACTACCCCAGACCTTACTGAGTCGATGTATTATTCTAATCTTTTCCAATAGCCGTATCCGCAAGTTTCGAGAAAAGTACAATCCTAGGTGAATTATTTTATCCTTCAAAAACAAACCCCATTTCGCTTCGCTCATGGGTCTCTTTTTGAAGGATTCCCCTCCACATCTCCGAGCGCTCTCCCTTTTCCGACAAGCTCTTTTGGAATGTCAACTGTAACGACGACGCCGAGTTGCACCAAGCCTACATGGACATGTGGCAAGAGTGGCAACAGCTCTTGCCCATGCGCCGTCCTACGCTCTTTATCTATCTGAAAA
>Ga0136555_1000504_pt1 | contig 15510 bp, 13 predicted proteins | sample AntRauTorckE5432_FD_104927 | JGI IMG/M metagenome (GOLD analysis project Ga0136555, IMG submission 104927) | Saline lake microbial communities from Rauer Islands, Antarctica - Metagenome Torckler E5 #432 | ecosystem: Environmental > Aquatic > Non-marine Saline and Alkaline > Saline | place...
ACCAAACGCTCCGTTCTCCGACAAACACATCTGGCGATATGACAAAACGAAACCGTCGTATGTCCGCCTGGCAAAATAAAACTTCTCAACGGCTCCAAAACTGCCGTCATTGTATCGATTTCTGTTTCCAGAAATTCAATATCCGCTTGAAAAACATCTGGCGTAATCATTTCTTTGGACGGGTCAGACGCCAAGTTTGAGCCGATGGTAAATAACCTGTCTTGTACTTCCTTCAAGGTATTTCTTACGTCCTCGTTATCCGCTGCGTCGCGCACCAAACCAATGTAAGAATTGAGTTCGTCCACCGTTCCATACGCTTCGATTCGGATATGATTTTTCGGCAATCTCGCCCCGCCGAAAAGCGAAGTTTGACCTTTATCGCCTGTTTTTGTATATATTTTCATTGCTATTTCATTGTTTTATTGCTTCGTTGCTCATTGTTAATGTGCGGGTTTTTAAAACCCGCAAGGTCTTTTCGTTCAACAATGAAGCAATGAATTTACCTTTCTCCGGTTGTCATTATTTTTTCGTTATACGTATCGGTTTCCACCAAACCATCTCGCAAACGCACGACACGATGCGCGTGTTTTGCAATATCAGGTTCGTGTGTTACCAAAATAACCGTATTACCTGAATCGTGAATTTTTTCAAATAACGCCATGATTTCGATAGACGTTTTTGTATCCAAATTACCAGTTGGCTCATCTGCAAGGATAATCGCAGGGTCGTTAACCAATGCTCTCGCAACGGCTACACGTTGGCGCTGACCACCCGAAAGCTCATTCGGCCTGTGATTCATTCTATCACCCAAACCCACTGATTCCAATACTTGACGAGCTTTCGCCAAACGGTCTGCCTTGCTCACACCAGCATAAACCAGCGGCAACGCCACATTTTCTAAAGCAGATAATCGAGGTAAAAGATTGAAAGTTTGGAAGACAAAACCGATTTCTTTATTTCGAATCATTGCCAATTCTGCATCGGTCAAAATACTCACATCTTGATTATTCAAAATGTATTGTCCCTCAGTCGGCGTATCCAAACAGCCTAAAAGATTCATCAAAGTCGATTTGCCAGAACCCGACGGGCCCATCAAAGCCACATATTCGTTTTTATTAATTAATAACGATACCTCTTTCAAAGCGTGTACCGTTTGCGTACCCATGTAATAGGTTTTACGAAGGTTTTTAATGTCAATTATAGGTTCCATGGTTTCATGGTTTCATTGCTACATTGTTTCATTATTAAGTTCTGAGAAGGAGGAATATTCCCGCCGCCCTACCTGACAATCGAACAATGAAGCTATTTGTCAATAACTTTCAAAACTTTGAAATAGTCATCATCGTGATTTGGTGCATTTTTTAGGGCTTCGGTTTTCGTAATCGGCTGCTTGACGACATCTTCTCGCCATGCTTTCGGATTATTTTCCATCAAATGCCGCAAAGGTTCGACCCCTTCCGTATCTAAATCCTCCAAAGTCGCAATCATTCCCAAAATATTATTCAAATCTTTGGTAATGTTTTCCCGTTCCGCAACCGAAAGCTGCAACCGAGATAACTTTTCAAGTCGCAAGATTAACGTTTCATCTATCGTCATCATAAAAAATTAGAAGTTCGTTATAAAAAAACTGTTGAATACCGAATATTGAACAAGGAACTTTGAATACAGAAGGTGTACAATGTCTAAACACTTCGTGTCTTTTTATGTCAATATTCAATATTCAAAACTCCTTGCTCTACATTTATTACTCTTTAACACTTTTCAAAGCAGCTTTCAACATCGGGTCATTTTGATTCATAACATAAAAATATCCACTATCCTGAAACGCTTGACGAGCAAAGTAAGCTTTGATTCGTAGGCGTAAATTTTCTTTGGCTTTCGCCAATTCTACAGTATTTATTGTTGATAATTTTTCTTCAGATTTAACAAAATTGACGAATTCGGTCATAATTGCATCGGTTATATTAAATTGATTATTAAAGACTTGCACCGTTTTATAACCCTTTAATTGCGTTTTGTAACCCTCATATCTTGAATAGACAAAACGAGGAACGTATTGCAAAGCTGTTGCATAAAAAATATTGGTAAACAAAGTCGTATCAATCGGAATAAACACGTCAGGCATAATACCGCCGCCACCATAAACTATACGATTCTTGGAAGTATAATATTTTGTCGTGTCGCCCAAATGAATGCTATCTTGACTCATCAACTCGCCTTTTTTGAAACGATTATACGATTCTTCGCCATAAGCGTCCATATCTTCATACGATTTTTGGATGCAGCGACCCGAAGGCGTATAATATCTCGCTACCGTTAAACGCAACGCTGAACCGTCACTCAAATCATATTGCTCTTGCACCAAACCCTTACCAAATGACCGTCTGCCAATAATAACTCCTCGGTCATGATCTTGAATTGCACCTGCCAAAATCTCACTTGCCGAAGCCGAACCTTCATCAATTAGTACGACAATTTTATTAATTGGAAATAATTGGCGGCCCGTTGATTTATAATCGTTTTGGGAATACGTCCGACCTTTTGTATAAACCAATAATTTGCGTTCCTCAAACATTTGGTCTAACATTTTGGTCGCCGCAGTCAAGTAACCGCCCGGGTTTCCTCGCAAATCAACAATGACATTTTGCAAACCTTCGCCAACCATTCGCTCAATGGCTGCCATATATTCCTGATACGTCGTACCGCTGAAACGGTTGACTTTGACGTAGCCAGTTTGATCATCAATCATGTAAGCCGCATCAACGCTATAAAGTGGAATCACATCACGAGTAATCGTGTAGCTAATCACCTTTTTGCTTTTGCCACGTTGCACGCCGATTTTGACTTTCGAGCCTTTTTTGCCCTTTAATTTATCGATCACATCATCTGTCGTCAAGCCAATTCCAGCCACAATCGAATCCTCAATTTGAACAATTTTATCTCCAGCCAAAACACCCAACTGGTCAGCAGGGCCACCAGAAATCGGTGTAACCACAAAAATCGTATCATTTAATAATGTAAACTGAATCCCAACGCCTTCAAATTTTCCGCTCAATTCCTCATTGACCGATTGCAAACGAGATGCAGGAATATAACTTGAATGTGGGTCGAGTTCCTTCAAGATGTTGTTAATAGCCGTTTCTACCAATTCGTCACGGTTCACATCATCTACATATTTCGATTCAATCAATCGGATTAATTCTTCAATCGAACTTGGATTATTGTGATAATTCTCATCGGTTGCTACGTTTCCAGAGTTTAATTTGAAACCCAGTAACATTCCAATTACTAAAATAAACGACAACAATAACGGCAACCAGATATTCAGTCTTTTCAACGGATCTGGCTTTTGATAATCATTCATATATTAAATTTTGATAATTTTTGGTATAACTGTATTTAGGTATTTTAATACCTAATCAATATTTTTTGTTTCTTTGTAACAACGTTGAAATAGAACTGTTTTCAATACTTGTTTTAATTATTTACGAAAAGTCAAAATTACATAAAATGCACTTAATTGCAGATAGCGGCTCGACAAAAACGGCTTGGCGGCTTATAAAAAGCAAAAATACAATTTTGAAATTTGAAACCATTGGATATAGTCCGCAATATATTTCAACCTCTGAAATGATTGCAGATTTGATGGCGGTCTTGATTCCACAACTAACGATTCATTCTGATGAAGTCACCAAAATTCATTTCTACGGGACTGGCTGTTCCACTCCTCGAACCGTCGGTATTATTCAATTGGCATTAGAAAATGTGTTTGAAAAAGCAGCGGTTGAAGTCAATCATGACTTGCTGGGAGCGGCAAGGGCATTGTGCGGACACTCGGCAGGCGTTGCCTGTATTTTGGGAACTGGCGCGAATTCTTGCTTATTCGATGGTGAATTTATTAAAGATAATATTCCATCGGTTGGTTTTATGTTGGGCGATGAAGGCAGCGGTGGATACTTGGGCAAAAAGCTCATTCGTGCCTACTTTTATCGAGAGTTACCAACAGATTTGGAGGACGCATTCACGAAACAATACCAACTTACTCGGGATGATATGTTATTAAATGTCTATAAAAAACCGATGCCGAATACTTATTTGGCAAATTATACGAAGTTTTTGAGTCAGCATTTGGAACATCCTTTTATTTGGCAAATGGTGAAATCGTCGTTTCAAGATTTTTTGGATGCTATGGTTTTGAAATATGAAAATATTGAAGATTTACCCATCAATTTCTTGGGTTCAATCGCCGTACATTTTCAAGCAGTTCTAAAGGAAGTTTTAATTGAAAATAATTTGAAATTCGGTCGAGTTGTGGATAATCCTGTGGAGGAAATGGTGGTTTATCACTTTGGATAAGCGAGTTGAGGATTGAAATATTTTGATATGAAAGATACAGTCATAATCAGGAAAAATTGCCATACAGAAAATACGTTTTTTTTAATTCGTATAATTCTAAAAAAGAAAAGCCTTCACTCACTTTTGAGCAAAGGCTTTTGATGTTTTAAGATTCTTTGTTATGTATCGAATAAATAGCCACAAAAATCCGACGATAATTTCCGAACCTAAACCAAATTATGAGAATTTATCTTACCGTAATATACTTACTGTAAAGAATATCGTTAACCGCTATCGTAATGATATAATTACCACGCACCAATTCATTCAGGATATATAATTTTCCGAAATTATCAACGGCTGTTTCTGTTTTTTCATAAAAAACACTACCATTTTCATCCGTAATTTCTATGTTTATTACGGTTTCATTGATATTAATCATTTGAACGCTGACCGTATTTTCTTTAATCTTAAATACAGGTTTTTCAATCGTTTCCAATAATCCTAAAGTCAAATTATTGTTATCAATTGTTGCATTCTGTTTGACGGTTTTGTTATTAAATTCTACTTCGATTAAATATTGTCCATCTTCAAGAATATGTAAGTCAAAAACTCTCGCATAGTCTGAATTTTTGATGACTTCGTAATAAACAATTTCACGATTATCGTTAAATATTGACAAAAATGAAGCTTGCTCGCTCATATTTTCAAAGCTCAACTTAATCTTTTCATTCGCAACTCGCTCGAAATTTATTTTCGGCGTTGTTTCGTCCATCGCATTTGCAACGGTCACAAAACTGACCAATACGATTACAGATAAAATACCTTTCAAAGATTTTAAAAAATTCATTTTTACTGTTTTATGATTTAAAAATTTAAAAATGTCTTGATACATCAAACTCTGATAATTAAAAAAACTATTCATCGTTTTTGAATTTTGTTAGTCTGTTTTTATGGATAAAATCTAATTTTTAATAACTGATTGTTAGATAATTATCGTTCTCTGTTCATCTTATGATGATTGGTAAAACACGACTAATTGTTAACTAAATAATTGTACTCTGATTCGTCATAACCGTCGTTACAACTTTTATTTTCGTAATGCCAATTTGAAATTTAAGTAATTGATAGCTATCATCTTTTTAATTCAACCCATAGAAATTTAGTTTCCGTAATGCTGATTTCAAAAAAATCGCATACAGATACACTGAACCCGAAGCCATACAAACAGCTCCACAGTTAATTCTCTAATTTGGTTGGTAATTAAAAAGTACTAACCTGCTTGGTCTGCAGGTTTTTTCATTAGGAAAATTTGAAATAAAAAATCAATAAAAAATCAATACGAAATTATCTTAATTATTTCACCTCACTGTGCATCATTTGTGTAGTTTTCCCCTGATGCAGACAGTATTGTTTACTCAAAAATTGGCTATTTTACTTTGCTCATCACCGTTGCCTTTTAGCAACATTTGTAAATTCACTTTTTATGTAAATCTTTCTTAGTGTCTTTTTTACACTTTGGATATTATAACGCAAAGATGTGTGATAAGTTCAAGCCACGCAAGTTTTTCATACAAAATTTTATTTCCTCAACGTTATGATTCGTATAAAATACCAAACTATATACTGTTGAGGTCTTTTTTTATAGGTTTTGAAGACTAAAAACAGTCAAAAAATTGAAAAATGGCATTAAAACCAAATCACATTTTGATTTTTTTTAATGTTAAATTTTCGTCAACTGGAGGTTTATTTTTTGTTGATAATGGTGTTTTTTCAAAAAATGAGTGGAATTTCTATCAAAAGCATCGCTTTGATAAGTTTATATTCTGAATTTTTATACCTTTAAAAGCCTATAAAAGTAGTTTATAGGTCTGTTTTCGTTTTTTTAGAAGGTATTCGGTGATTGTCGTCAATTTGGATTTTTTTGTATTATTGGCTAAAAGCCGTTGGTATAAAAAAAGGCTCTTTGACAATTTCTGCAAAATTCGAATAAATTGAGATTTTCGTAACGGCTGTCTTTAGCTGCCGCAAGGATTTTGAGACTTTTCGGAAGCTAAAGTAGCCGCTACCTGCAGAAATTGTCAAAGAGCCTAAAAAAAGGCTATAAGTTTCAAAAACTTATAGCCTTTTTGATTTTTTGTACTGAATTTTAAAACTAACGATGGTAAAAGCGGTGCCGTTTACCCTACGGGATTAAAATTCGTAAATACTTATTCTCGTTTAAAACGTAGGTTTTCGGTCGAGTGACTACCTGTAAAATTAAGCCCAGACTGGCGGCAGTTGCTGAAATAATTCCTGCTCGAACCCAACTCGGATTGTTACCCATAAGATCGTCAACGCCTGTAAACATAAGCCATGCACCACTAAAAAGATATAATTTACTGGCAATCCCTCCACCTCTACGAGGATATTTTATTGCTTCAATATCTTTTAATTGAATGATATTGTCACCAAAAAAAATAGAATTACCCTGTAAGTTGGTAATTTTGAAGGTATAAAAATCGTCAGAATTTTTCATCCGAAAAGTCAAATCATTACCAACTTGATAAGTTAAAACTTTTGTTCTACCGGGTTTGTAAAGGTTAAGTTTCCTTTCATCTAACTTTTGTGCAGTCGCTATTTGACAAAGAAAAAGCGTTATTAATACGGTAAATATAAATTTGTAATTCATGGTGTGATAATTAGGAATTAGGAGATAGAAATTTGCAAAAAACGAATACCTATCTATTAATTAAAAATCCTTTCAATAACTTTTTTCTCTTAACGATTTTCAAAACGAATTTTTCGGAATTACACGATTTTTTTTTTATAAAAAGTAAAACCTACATAAAAACGGTCAAAACCCGTAACTCGTCAAATCCATTTCACGCTTCTTTCCAATTCATACCCAATTAAATGATTGTGGTAATAATAAAGTAATTTCAAACTATCGGTTACGAAATTACTTTGATTATCCTTTTTTAGCACCTTTTCGGGGTGATACGTCCCCAAGTGTTTGAGTCCATCTTTCATTATTGCTTCGACGTCACTATTTAAAATTATTTCGGATAATTCTAAACGATTGGCGTTTGCCAATTCTAAAAGTTTGGTGCGTAAATGATTGAAAACCAATACAAATTCGTCTTGTGGGATTTTACAATCTTCAGTTCTCAACCGCAAAATACCGTAAATATCTAAATTTGGATGTTTGGCTTTGATGATGTTGAAAGCTGTAAAAGCCATCATTTGGCTGGATAAAACGATGTTTTCGGCATGAAAACGCTTGACCATGACTTCCGTCAAGAGTTTGGTATATTCTCCATCTCGTTGAGGATCTTCGACCAATTCGCCATTAGAAGAAAAATAATCTTTAAGCTCGATGAGGTTTCCTCGTTTATCAAAACTTGCTCCATTTTTATCCACAAAATTTCCAAAAACATCAATCGGTTTGCCGAAAGAAACCATGATTTCAGAGCCTGAACTAAAGAACTGGTAAACGAAACTTGCACGGCTGCGAATGCTGGTAAATTCATCATTCGGAACGAGGTATTTTTCCTCACCTGTTTTTTTCAAATGCTGCTCAATCAAACTTTTAGCTTCCAAAACAAAATGATAACCCAAAACCGTTGGTACGATAAACACTTTATCTTCTCGCCCTTCTTCAAAAATCATTCGTTGTGCTTCAATCGTCGTACCGACCAAACCTTTTTTAAGCTCTTTTTCAATCAAACCAGAACGAGAACGAGTGCCGCCTGGAAAGAATAAACTGTGTGTGCCTCGCTTGATAGAAAGGGTAGAGTAGGCTTTCAACGTTTCGATATAAATTTTACTTTTTTTCCGTCTATCGACTCGGTAAGCACCCAAACGATTCATAAAAAAAGCTAAAATGCCGGTATTAAAAAGGTTTAGACCTGCGCCGTAAGAAACCGCTGGAACGCCTATAAAATCTACCGTTAAGCCAATTAAAATGGAGTCCAAATTAGAAAAATGCGTTGGAACGATGACGACTGTTCCTTTTTTTGATAATTCTCGGATATGCTCAATTTCGCCAATTGCTTGTATTTTCTGTTGCAATTGATATCGGCGGCTAAAGAATTTTAATGCGTTTTTTCCTGCAATGGAATTCAATAATCGAGTAAAAGCAACGGTCAGAACTGTCCGCGCGAATAAATAGGTTTTGATGTGAAAACGCCCGACTATTTCATTCGCATAACGAGAAATAATACGGTTTAATATTTTTTTATTATTTTTTAAAACCTCTTTTCTATCTTCTTCTGTTTTATCCAAAGATTTTTTTACTAATGACTTACTAATACTATCCCAAAATTTATTTTCAGATTTTGGATCGACTCGCCAAGGTTCTTCCTTCGTCCGTTTTTTTTCCAAAAAAATTGTTCGAGCAATCTCATCGCTAATTTCATCTTCTGAAAAAATATCCAACAAATAATCAATCGTATAATCATTCACTTCCGCCAAAAAATTCTCCTTATCATTGGATAATTTTACCAAAGGCCAATTCTCTAAATTTGGCACAACGTAAGGGTATTGCTCTTTCTCTGGATTATATAGCATCAGTTTGAGTTATGTGTTATGGGTTGTGAGCTATGAGTTGCGAGTTTTCGTTCTAACGTAAAAAATGATGCTATAAAAAGATTGTTTTGATACGTCAAATATACGTTTGTACGAAAACTTGCAACTCATAATTCGCAACTTGAAAACTAATCATACATGTTATAAAAATGTTCGTTGATGGTTTCAAATAGTGCTAAGATTTCATCACCACCTATTTTTTTATTGGCTGAAGTGACAAAATTTTGTGGCATTTCTTCCCAAGTTTCTAACATTTTTGTTTTAAAATCTTCAATATTTTTTTCGACTGCATCGTTTTTACTTTTATCTGCTTTTGTAAAAACAATAACAATCGGCAACCGTACTTTTCCTGCCCAATCCAAAAACTCAATATCGACCTCTTGAGGCGGAACATTACTATCAATCAAGATACAAGCACAGGCTAAAGAAGAGCGTTGAAGCAAATAATTTTCAATCATTTGTCGCCATTCCTTACGTTTGCTTTTTGAGATTTTGGCATAACCATAACCTGGTAAATCCACCAAATACCACCGTTGATTAATATCAAAATAATTAATCATTTGTGTTTTTCCGGGACTTGATGACGTTTTTGCTAACCGACTATTATTCGTTAGCATATTAATTAAAGATGATTTTCCGACATTTGACCGACCAATAAACGCATATTCTGGCTTATCTGGTGGTGGACATTTAGTCACACTCGGAAAACTTGCAACATATTTCGCTTCTGTTATTTCCATTATTAGTTTACTTTTATAAAATTTCAATGCAAAAATCGTAAAATCTATTGATATTATTGGATTATTTGTTATAAATCGCTACCGAAGTCGTATGAAGCTCTAATTTGATAGAATGTTTCTCATTACTTTAGACTAAAAAAAAATCTAATCCTGAACTTAGTCTTATTTTATTATGGCAAAAAACGTTTACGAAGTAAACATAAAATAGAATTCTGTCAATTCAACTTTTTATAGGAAAACCCATTAGTGAGTGGTACGATTTTTGGCCGCAGCGGTGTCGGTTCTCCGAACCTTAAAAAACAACTCAAATTTCCATTTTCTATAAACCTCGGGGTTTGTAGAAAAGTAATGTTATTAATGATTTTGAGGTTCGGAGAACCGACACCGCTCATCTTAACAAAATTCGTACCGCTCACTAATGAGGAAAACCCTTAACGACGATATAATTTTGGGGGAGAAATGGCAACCGATTTTTAAGGAAGCTACAACCGACTTATGGCGATTATTGAGCGAAAGCGGAAAATGGTTGGCAAAGAAAAACTGGTCAATGAAACGGTTTTAATTGATGCTTTTGATTTATTAATTTTATTGGAAAATGTACTTTCTGGTGCTTATGTTTTTAAGTGTCAAGATGAAACCTATCGAGATATTTCAAGTGTTCATGGTTCGCATAAACGGGAGATTCATTTGGTCAATAATCCAGATATGGTATTGGCGAAAAGCGAAAATATTATTATTACTTCTGATGTGCGGATTTTAGATGAATGTGTGCAATGGTTTAATTTGGGGCGTTTGATGATTGATATTTGATATTTATTGAGCGAAAGCAAAATTATATTTACCTCGATTTTTCTTTGGAAATATCAAAACGAATACACTCTTATTACCTTTTAAATAAAAAATACTTTTAAAATGAATATTTTAATATTCAGACTTTATTATTCTCGAATAAAAAATTTCAACGAAAAATAAAAATAGATGAGAATTTTACCTTTGCTCAAGAAAAATTCAGAAACAAATTTCAAGTATTTTGTTTATATTTGGATATCAAGCATAATAACCATATTAAAATGAACTATTTATGAGTAAAACTTTGAATACCTCGAAAACGCTTTTGGACTTTTTCTATCAATTTGAGAAGGAGAGAGCGAATGAAATTTATTTGAGGCAGCCGATTAATGGCACTTGGAAAACGTACACTTGGGCGGAAGTCGGGCAACAAGTGCGGAGTATGGCAGGGGCAATTCGAGCGATGGATTTACCTGAAAAATCGCATATTGGTCTTTTATCAAAAAATTGTGCGCACTGGATAATGGCTGATTTGGCGATTATGATGAGTGGACACGTTTCTGTCCCATTTTATGGGACTTTGACCGCTGAATCTTTAGAGGAAGTTATTGCTTTGAGCGACACGAAAATAATGTTTTTGGGTAAATTAGAAACCTGGGAACAGCAAAAAGCTGGTGTTCCTGATGATATGTATTGTATTACCCTCCCGCATCTTCCAGGTAATTCTGAAATTACTGGTTACGATACGTGGGACGATTTGGTAGCGAAAAATAAGCCACTTTCTTATGAATATTACCCAACTTTAGAAGATTTATATACGATTATTTATACTTCTGGAACGACTGGAACCCCAAAAGGGGTGATGTTGGATTATGGTTCGGTTGCTCGGTTATTGGAAAGTGAACGCCAAAGTAATATGCTGAAACTGTTTGAAGGCAACGAACATCGCTTTTTTTCCTATTTGCCATTGAATCATATCGCAGAAAGAAATATCGTGGAAGCGGCAAGTCTTTCTACCGGTGGCTCGGTTTCGTTTGCGGAATCTTTAGATACTTTCGCACAAAACTTAAAAGATACCGAACCGACGCTTTTCTTGGCTGTTCCTCGTATTTGGACAAAATTCCAGTTGGGGATTTTGGGCAAAATGCCACAAAAAAGGTTAGACTTTTTATTGAAAATTCCTATTATTAATAATATTATTTGCAAAAAAATTAAAGAAGGTTTAGGCTTGCATAAAGCCAAAATTTTGATAACGGGTGCTGCTCCAATGCCGGCACATCTATTAAAATGGTATCGAAAAATAGATTTTACGGTGCAAGAGGTTTATGGAATGACCGAAAATTCTGCCGGTTGCACGTTGATGCCTTCGAGCGGAATCAAATATGGAACGGTCGGTAAACCTTTGAAGGGTGTTGATTTGAAAATCGAGCCGACAACTGGGGAAGTATTGGCGAAAGCACCGTGGAATATGTTGGGTTATTATAAGGCTCCCAAACAGTCCGCCGAAGTTTTGCGTGATGGCTGGATTCATACTGGCGATCAAGGTGAAATTACATCAGATGGTTATTTGAAACTGACGGGACGGGTGAAAGATAGTTTCAAAACGGCAAAAGGAAAGTATGTAATTCCGTCACCGATCGAAGCAAAATTTACAATAAATAATTTTATTGAACAAATTTGTGTGGTTGGTTTGGGATTGCCGCAGCCAATGGCATTGGTGAATTTATCTGAAATTGGCTTGGCAGAAAGCGATGCGACTGTGAAAGAAAGTTTTGAGGAATTATTGATTTCTATCAATGGAAAGTTAGATAGCCATAAAAAAGTTAAAAAAATAGTCGTGATGAAGGAAGCGTGGAGCGTCGAAAACGAAATTTTAACGCCAACTCTAAAAATCAAACGTAATGTTTTAGATAAAAGGTATTTAGAACAATATAATGATTGGTACGAAGAGAAAGCGGTGGTGATTTGGAAATAGTTTGCAGTCAAAAACGGTTTAGCGAAGCTAAACCGTTTTTTTTATATTAGACTTGCAAAGTGTTGCTATTAAATGATTTATTGTTTTATTGCTTCGATGTTATTAAAAGATTTTCCTATAAAAAAATGACTTTTTGACAATTTCTGCAAATCTTATAAACTTCTGTATTAATAGTACTTCGAAAGTATTGAAAACACCGAGTTAGTGAGCAGGTGACTTCAAGTCACCTGCTCATTTTTACATAAATTGTCAAAGACCCAAAAAAATGACAAGCATATTTTTAATATTTTACGAAGTAAATATAAAATAGAATTCCGTCGATTCAATTTTTTATAGGAAAACCCTTGACGTTATTATTTTTTTTGTTGTTAACAAAATTATAACTTACTAACCATCAATTAATTACGATGTTCATATTTTGATTACCAATTAATTATTAATCAATTGGTGATTAAAATATTAAAAATGTAGAATAATGAATATATTCACAGTTGTTTTAAAATATTAATGATGCGAAATACAGTGATAGCAACATGTTACAAGTCTATTGGTGATGAGTAATAAATAGCTTGTACTGAAATACTTTTCTTTTTGCTTTTATCTAAAATCTTTAAGCCATTTAACGATTTCTTCACCGATTTCGTGAGGATAATCTTCTTGTATAAAATGTAAACCTTCACCAAGGTCAATCATTTTTAGGTTTTTCATACCTTCTCTAATAATCTTTACATCCTTTTCTTTTACAGCTACACCAGGAGAAACATAAAAGCAAAGTTTGGGTATTTCTGATGCCATTAACCATTTATTCCATGACGAAACTGCTTCCGCAACATCTTTGGGATTGCCACCATCAAAAGCAACTGCTCTTGGCCAGGCAAGAAGTGGCTTTCGGGACTTAATGGTTTGATAAGGAGCCGCGTAGTAGTTCATTTCTTCTTTTGTAAGCTTTCTTAATATCATATCAGGAAGCATTTTTTTGATGAACATATTCGCCATATTTACCATTAGCCAACCAAAGAAAGGCGCTCTCATCATCTTAATCGCTATTTTTATTGAAACTGGCATATCAAACAAAGTTGGAGCATCATACATTGCCTTCATAAAAGTAATGGCTTTAATATTATCTCGATTCAAATTAGCATAATGAAATCCCATACCCGAGCCCCAATCATGTAATACAAGGGTGATATTTTTCAACCCGAGTTCTTTAATAAAGGCATCCAAATACGCATAGGTATCATGAAAACCATAATCTATATCAGGCTTCCCCGATTTACCCATACCTATTAAATCGGGTGCGATACATCTACCATGACTTGTAAGATATGGAATAATATTTCTCCACAAATAACTAGACGTTGGGTTACCGTGTAAAAATAGAATTGGGTCGCCATTACCTTCTTCTATGTAATGAATTTTACTTCCTTTAACCTCAATATATTTTGATTCAAAAGGAAATGCAGCTGATATTTCTTTCGTAGTATTTTCCATGATTTTTAATTATTTTTGGTTATTTTTAGTTGTTTTGATTTTTAATCGCCTCGACTTTTCTTGGGTGAGGTTCTCCATTTTCTACGTAATATTTCAAATCCTCGGCTATTTCTGACGCAGATTTCCCAATTCCTTTTTTAATTAGCGGCGTCATCAAAAAACCTAAAAGTCCTTTTGTCGTCATATCAAATTCTAAAATCACCGTGGATTTATTCGCATCAATAGTATTTAATGACCAAACGGCACTTGCCTGTTTTGCAATACCGGGTTTGCCTTTGGTAATATGATAAGCGAGTTTATGCGTGGTCGAATCGAATGAATCTAATACTTGTATCGTTTCCCCTCTGTTTGTTAAGGTTATTCTTTCAGAATATTCCAACCCAGCGAATGTTGAACTTCCGCTTGGTTTTGAAGTTTTAAAATTAGTTGACCATTGATCTACTTGGGCAAATTGTTTTCCCATTATCTCCCAAACGACTTCGACATTCTGACTAATTTCTAATTCCTTTTTAATATGAATTTGCTTTTCCAAAATAAAATTTAGACCGATAAGCACTCCGACGATAACTGCAAGAATTAACATAATTTTCTTTTTTTTTGTCATGATTTAAATTTTTAAATCCCTTAATTGTAGCGTTTTTCCTCTTTATTTATAAGTTAGATACATGGGAAGATGATGTGTGACAAAACTTTATAAAAAAAGCCACCTCAAGTCTATTGAGGCAGCTTTTTAAAATCCAATTTGAACCGTTCTGTTTTAGGAAAAGAATAATTTTAAATTTTTATCATTGATGATTTCACTAAGAATCGTTTCAGAACCGAAATCTTCTTTGGTAGGGTGCTGTTGATAAATTTCGATATACTTTTTATCTAATGCATCGCTAACACCTTCATAAGTACTTTCTGCATATTCCGCAATTTGATTGACATAAGCGGGTTTAAATCGGAAAGTGGCTTCCGTCAGTACCCCTTTATTATAAAGTGTTTTAGCTTTTTTTGAACATCGACATGGATTATTTTTATTGACAAGTCCACATTTTTGATTCATAAAATTGTGTAACTCTTTTCTGGCTCTTGATAGTTTTTTTCTGAAATTATCAGGCGTAACTTTAAATATCTCTGAACCCACAGTGTGATTTATTTCAAATAAATCGCCAAGGATATAAATCAGCCGTTGCTCTCTGCTCAAGCACATTAGCATACCAGACATACATCTCAATTTTGCTTCTCGAGTAAAGTCTTTTAAAATCAACGCTTCTTCTGGAGTTGGTAAACTATCTGGAATTCCATTCAGTTTTTTCCCAAAGTCATCAAAATCTTCGAATTGATCTTCTCTGGATTTACGTTTGGTTTGCAGGAATTCATTGACAACGATTCGATACAGCCAAGTTCTAAATGAACTTTTCTGGCTAAAAGAGGATAATTTAGTAATGACCTTAATGAGCACTTCCTGCGTTAAATCATCGGCATCTGATTCCTCATTAGTCATTTTCCACGCCACATTATATATAAAAGGTTGATGTAATTTGACCAAATCCTCAAGTGCCTTTCGATTTCCTTGCGTAGCTTTTGTTATTAAATTTAAGTTCTCTTGTTCTGAATATGAATTGG
>Ga0136555_1000509_pt1 | contig 15355 bp, 15 predicted proteins | sample AntRauTorckE5432_FD_104927 | JGI IMG/M metagenome (GOLD analysis project Ga0136555, IMG submission 104927) | Saline lake microbial communities from Rauer Islands, Antarctica - Metagenome Torckler E5 #432 | ecosystem: Environmental > Aquatic > Non-marine Saline and Alkaline > Saline | place...
TAAATGGCCGCGAAACCAAAGCGCTACGAATGGGCAGGGGTCAACTGCAGGGCGCCTACGTCACAGTTAAAGGTGATGAGCTGTTTCTAATCAACGCCGCTATACATGGGTCGAACGGTATCCCAATACCTGAAGATCAAGTCACCCAAGCCCGCAAACTGTTAGCGAAGCGCAAAGAAATAGACCGTATCATAACAGTCAAAAAACAAGGTAGAACCATTGTGCCGACGGCTATTCTGACGCAAGGCCGATTTATAAAACTTCGCATGGCGCTGGGCAAAGGCAAAAAAGATTACGACAAAAGACAGTCTCTGAAGAAAAAAGACGACACTAGAACCGCTCAGCGCGATATTAACCGCTCATTACGGTAGAGTCTCTCTGGGAACTATTAATTTATAGTTGAATAATTGATATAGCCGTCTGCATAGGCTCGTGGCCGGTAATGCTCGCTACGACATACCCACCGACAAGTATAGCCGCACCGATTGCTGCTTCAGTCTTCTGAGAAAACTCGATTGGATGATACGAATCCTTGTTGCTATTCTCATTCCCCGTTCTGCTGATTGGTGGAGTTGTAGCGAATAGATTAATAAGCCTGACGCCTATATGTCGCCCCACAAAAGCAAATCCTTCTGTGAAACCTTCTCCTATCAGACTACGTCCGTTATCTGGCGCAGGGGTCGGGTTACTTGCATTATCAAGTTTGTCAAATAGACTGGACGTAAAATGAACTATTTTTTTGATTCTGTTTTTGTTCACTAAAGCTGTAATCGCGTCTGGCGTGAATTCTATACTTGGCTCATTTTGTTCAGATAGTTCGCAAGTCTGGTACAGGGAAGGGGCTATGAAAGGAGACCCACCGTCATCCTCATAATGTCCGAAAACATCTCCCAAATGAGATACTATTTGCTCAAACTGTAAGGTTTCTGCAGGACTTAGCCGCGTTTCATCTGAAAAATTCTCTCTCATGTACTTTTACTATACAATTGAAATGAATTATGTTCAACTTATTTTGGTGCCGACGTGTTCGCCGTTGACTATTCTCATCAGGGCGTCTGGCTCATCAAGTTTGTACACAATAACGCTCATATTCTGTTCAGCTGCTAGACCAAGCGCTGCTTTGTCCATGACTCTGATTTCAGGATTTTCGATAGCTTGCTGGAACCCTATTTCTTCGAATTTGACCGCATCATCATATTTGGCTGGGTCTTTGTCATAGACGCCATCTACTTTGGTCGATTTCAGTACAATTTCACAGTCTAACTCTAGGCCAATTGACACTGCCGCACTGTCATGAGTGGAGTAGGGGCGGCCAATACCACCAGCTACTACAAGGACTCTTCCGCTTTCTAGGTGCTTTTCAGCCAATCGGTATGAGTAATTTTCGGCTACTTGCGAGGCATAGAGGTTGCTCAGACATCGGGTCGGTACGCCGTTTGCTTCAAAGATATCCGTCATTGCAACTGCATTTATAAGTCCGGACAACATACCCATTTGGTCACCTGTAACGCGCCTGATACCATGCCCAGCAACTTCCGCGCCTCTGACCAAATTACCGCCGCCAGCAATAACGATTAGTTGACACCCTGATTCGACTATTTTTTTTGCTTCTTTTGCTATCCACGATACAACTTTTGGGTCGATCCCAGTGCCGTATTCACCTGCTAACTGTTCACCAGATACTTTGAGTAGAATTCTTTTATACATCTTGTTTGTAAACCTTTCATTAGACTGATAAATGATGAGTGACTATGGAGCCATGGTCTGTGTAATCTAGTAACCGTTAACTGGATTCATTGCCAGGTATTATAGCAGCTTCGATAGGTATAGTTGCTGGATTGATTACAAGCTGCTTTTTTGGGTATATGTGGTCGATGAGAATGTTATTTATATGTACAAATGCGAGAGACATTAATTTTGCTGGCGATAGATGTGCAGCAGCTGGAACAACAGAAGGAGGCTCTTCGCCAAATTCGACGTCGCCAAGCCAAAATATCGTTCCTGATCCAAGCATTCGCACACGCATTCCGTTCAATCTATCTTCTACCGGTGTATGTAGGCCATCACCTGATTCATCCTGAAACCAACGCACGCTAATCCCGTCGAAAGTCACATCGTCGCTTGCGGCTTTGAGCCAAAAATCTAGTGCGCGCGACTTTCTGTCCCACTGCAATTTTCCAAGCATGTCGACTTCTTCATTTTCTCCGCATAAAGTTCCGAAGTTCATATAATTACTGGACTCTAAGACTCTAGCAGTCAGTTCAAATGGACTAGTTTCGTAGGAAGGTCGGCCAGGTCCGCCAAGTCTCGATCCTACGGATAGGGCCTCAGGAGCTACTGAAGTAGTGTATAACATAATTATTACTTATTTTACACTATTATTAATATAATGTCAATATGCTACACTTTTGTTATGAAACTATATTCGTGGAATGTGAACGGTATTCGCGCCGTATGGAAAAAAGGCGCTCTGCAGAAATTGATTGATGAACACGAGCCAGACATACTTTGTTTGCAAGAAACCAAGGCCAACCAAGACCAGTCAGAATTCGACTATGCTGAATACGAACAGTACTGGCACGACGGTGAGCGCAAAGGCTACTCTGGAACAGCAATATTCACCAAAATAACCCCGTTGAGTGTGCAGCAGAACTTTTCTGAAGAGATATTAGGTAGGTATGATTTTTCTGATGAGTTTGGGGATACGTCCAAAGAGGGCAGAGTGATGACAGTTGAATTTGATGAGTATTACGTAACGACTGTTTATACCCCCAATAGTAAGGGCGATTTGGGGCGCCTACATATGCGAGACAAAGTCTGGGGGCCTGCCTATCAGGACCACATAAAAGAATTACAAGCTAAAAAACCAGTATTTGCCTGCGGTGATTACAATGTTGCCCACCAAGAAATTGACCTGGCTAGGCCAAAAGATAACAAAGGCAAACATGGATTCACAGATGAAGAACGCAGGGATTTCACTGAACTTTTGGCCACTGGGATGATTGACACATTCAGATTCAGATACCCAAACGTGGATGAAGCATACAGCTGGTGGACGCATTGGGGTGGTGCGCGTGAACGGAACGTGGGTTGGCGTATAGATTATTGGCTGGCATCAGAGCCACTCATAGACCGAATCAGCGATGCTACCATACACCCAGACGTTATGGGCTCAGATCATTGCCCGGTCAGCATAGAAATCAATTAGATACTGATAGGCTTGCCGGAAGTAGTTATGTATCTAATAAGCCGATCCATGCCAATACAGCCAAGCATGCCGATGCCAACAGAAATATTCGGATGGCTATCGTATGCGTCCAGCACCGCAGTGATACCGCCGCCCACGCCTATCGAGCAAGCTGCCGATATAGAAAACTCTCCTAATTTTTCAAGAACAGTCTTCGATGCGCTTTCGTACGGGTATTCATTAATGCAATCGTATAGCTCAGGAATATTTGTTTGTTCACACATATTCTAAACATTTTATATCTTAGACTCGTCAAACTAAAGCATGAGCGTTATACTAGAATTCAAATGGTGGTAAAACATGAGTAAAAAACAGTATGCGGTGTTCGATATAGACGGCGTTATCACACGTAGGAGCCTTTTGCAGCTAACGGTGAACGAACTTGTTGCTCGCGGCAAAATAGATATCGGACCTGGACAGAATATTGAACTGATGTTGCACAATTTCCGCCAACGCGTTTCTACAGAAAATTACGGCGACTACATGCGTAAAATAACTGAAAATCTATTTGCATCTATGCCAAATGGGCTAAGAGTTGAAGAATATGACGCCATAGTTGATATTGTTGTCAAAAAAGCACTGGCTGATACTTATGTCTATACCCGCGAATTAATTGCTACATTGAAGCGAAATAATTTTTTCCTAATAGCCATATCTGGCGCGGAGCTAAAACCAGTGAGTACCCTTAGCCGCGCTCTAGGGTTTGACGCATGGGTCGGGGAGGCGACGTTCACCCCAGATGAGTCTGGCAAACTTTCAGGTGGAGTGCAGATCCTAACCCAATCTAAGGCGCAGATACTGCAAGCAATAGTGCAGAAGTTCGGGCTGCAGTCTAGCGGATCAACTGCTGTGGGTGACACTACTAGTGACATAGAGGTACTAGCCATGGTCGAAAGCCCAATTGTGTTCAATCCCAACCAAGAACTATTCAAAACTGCACGTGAAAAAAAATGGATGGTTGTATTGGAGCAAAAAGATATGGTGTACGGCATGGTAAATGAAAATGGTCAATATGTACTCAAGCAGGTCAATGCGAAGTAACCGGCCGAATAATAATAAATTTCAAGCAAAATTTGGACATGGATAGCTAGCTAGCTATACTGAAAAACATGACAAAACGTCTATCTGCTGGGGATGTAGTACCGTTCACTGAAGCCGTCGATACTGATGGTAGTTCTGTGTCGTTGGCAAAAAACGGTACAAAATATACGCTACTGGCATTCCTGCGTTACGCCGGGTGCCCATACTGTAACCTCAGTGTACACCGCCTGGCTATGGAAAATGAACTACTGAGGCAATCTGGCTGTGGAATAATGGCGTTCATACAATCAACGCCCGAATCAATCAAAAAAAACATCTACGGAAGGCATGCCGTAACGCCAAAGTTTCCGATAATCCCAGACCAGAAAATGAACTACTACAAACAATACGGTGTATCTCCGTCGCTGAAAACGAGCGCAAAAATAATACGTGACATCCCACAGTGGGTCCACGCAGTGCGACACCACGGATTCAAACAGGGCAAAGTCGATGGCAGTTTATTCATGGCGCCAGCAATATTCCTGGTACATAACAACTCAGGCAAAATCATCGTTGCCGACTATGATTCAAATCTGTTCAATCATGAAACATTTAGCCCGCTATATGATGCCATTGCTGAGTACGATATCCACTCCGAACATCACACTTAATCTTTCTGCACTGTTGAAGGTAAATCTTGTAAGCTTGAGACGGTTCTTTCCCTGAGCATATCCAGGAAGTCTATCTTGCCGAGCTGACAACCTAATTCACTCATAACATCAAATTCTTCTATTGCTAAGCCTGCCGATGCTAGCAGATATTCAGTTTGCGCACCGTTGCTGAGGTCATTTGGATCTCGGAGCAGTAAAAGACCTAATAAACCTCCTATGTAATGACCGGTTGACTCTATGCATGCGGTTCTTATATCCCCCGTGCAGGATTCACAGCTATCTAATTTCATGAGCACAGTATAACAACAGTAAGCCACATAGACATAACAGGCGGCGCGGCGCTGGCGAAAAAGCTCAATAGGCTGGTATTCTATACGTATGGCCAAGAAAAAATTTATTGTGTTCGACATTGATGGAACATATTTCAGATCACATTTGTTCTGGGAGGTAGCTCTATCGCTTGCACGGAAAGATTCGCTGCACCCAGACATAGACGAAGAAATCCTACGTCTATATGATGACTGGAAAAATAGAAAAAGCGCGACCGCATTCGAAGATTTTGATTTTGGTTCGATAACTAAAATAAAAAACCTGCTTACGTTTCTAGACCCAAAAGCCTATGATAACGAAATGAAAAGTGTCCTTGAGCAGGTCAAAGACCAAGTTTACATGTACCCAAAGACCCTCAAAGAGCATTTACAATCAGAAGGATACATGGCGATTGCCATTTCAGGTTCACGTATGGAAGAGGTTACTACGTTTGCTCAGCATCATGGGTTTGACGATTGGATAGGACAGACTTTTCATCGGGATGCGGAGAATAAAAACTATACGGGTGAGGTTCATGCGACCTACAAAGATAAAGACATCCTTCTAAAAACGTTTGTTGAAAAACATAATTTAACGTACAAAGGAAGCTATGGTGTCGGTGATACCAGCGGTGATATTGGTATGCTTAGCGTTGTTGATAATCCGATTGCGTTTAATCCAAATCATAGTTTACTAAAACATGCTCGGCAACAGGGGTGGAAAATAGTTATTGAACGTAAAAGTATCAGCTACACGCTGGAGCAAGGCAGTGATGGAACCTATCAATTGGTATAAACAACTAGCTGGAGAGCCGCTCTACCCAGACATTATCTGGAGCTTGCCTGAAAATAAATCAAGCTCAGGAAAGCTAACTATTATTGGTGGAAACCAATTTGGGTTTGGCGCACCCGGCAACGCCTACACAGCAGCTCAGTCGACTGGTGCCGGGGTTGTTCAAGTGCTGTTGCCTGATGGAATTAAAAAAGTCGTAAAGACGATTCTGCCTGATGCAGAATTCGCTCCGTCCACGCCAAGTGGTAGTTTTGCACGAAAAGCGCTAGACAGCCTACTGTCACTGAGCAGTTGGTCTGACGGTGTATTGCTGGCGGGGGATTTAGGTCGGAATAGTGAAACCGCGATGATGCTCGAAACATACGTTGAAAAATACAAAGGACCTCTCACTATTACCCAAGACGCGGTTGAGTATTTCAAAGAAACGCCGCTGCAATTAGTCGACCGGGCAAATACCTTAATTGTGCTATCGCTAGGTCAGTTGCAAAAAATGTTCATCAACACACCATCTATAATCCCGATTACGCTAGGCATGGGGTCATTGCAGCTGCTTGAGGCTCTTCAGAGCTATACTAAGGAGCATTCTTGCATGATTGTCACCATGCATAACGATTTGCTATATGTGGCTAGTGGCGGCGACGTCAGCACAACAAAAACGACCAAAGACATCTGGCGTGTAGAAACAGCAGCGGTAGCCGCAGTGTTGTGGATGCAAGTCCCGAGCAAACCATTCCAAGCAATCACAACGGCAATGCTACCAGAACTAGCCGAGCTCAGATCTGCCTAGCCTACAGATAGGTGAAGCCGATAATAAGCAAGTGATAATACAAAAATAGCCCAATCTGCAGCGGCATAAAATAGGTTCTATTAACACGGCGAAGATACGTACCCAGTGCGATCATAAGTGGAAAAGACACCCAGGTTATAGTCACTAGATATCCTGGTGCACTGTCTGATGCTGCCAAAAAAGGCAAGAGACATATGGCAGCCGTGCCAGACAACCTGGCGTACCAGTCATGCCAGAACTGACTTTTACGCTCAGAACGTATAGTAAATGTTGTCAGCATCTGCGTTATGTAGGAAAACAAAATTAATACTGCCGCTGAATAATCGACATCATACTCGGGAAACAACCAATAGATACAGAATAATGCATAGCCCGTGAAACTGATGACCGAAGCTAACTGATAGAGCTTCTTAAGATTTCCAGATGTTACATACTCGCTAATTGGTACTGCTGGTCCACGCCAGCGGGGGTAGACAATATAGCCAACGACCGACCAGTAGAGTAAGAATGATAGTGGTCCAATTTGCTGCATAGTTAGTAGTATAGAGCACTTTGACCTTGCACCGATACAGTAGCCACACTATAATGGCGGTTACATCGATATTGTTTGGGGCCGCCTTGGCGCGGGAATATTCATACGAAGTATGATCATTAAAAATTACAAGTCAGAGACATTTGGGGCCGCCTTGGTGGAATTGGTAGACACGCCGGACTCAAAATCCTGTGAGCATTACGCTCGTGACGGTTCAAGTCCGTCAGGCGGCACCAAATGTTTCTGACACGCTAAGGCTCAAAATCGCATTCTTTGACCAGCATTACGCCCCAAGGACGGTTCAAGTTCCGCCCGATCGCCACCAAATGCCTTCGACAAGTCTCTGGCGGGCTTTATTTGGAGTATCATGACTTAATTGCGACATATATAATTAAACTAACTGAAAATAAATAACGATAGTTGTGGTGTATATTCAATCAAATGCTCTAGTTTTAAGTATAAGCTTCATAACTGATACCACTTTCGCTATACTGTAAAGCATATGCCATCAACCGACCCAAATAATACTAGCAAAAATGATGATTTATTAGCCGAGCTAAGAGCTAAAACTGCTGAGCTGGCTAAGTCTGTAAAGGGCAAAGATGAGCCCAAAAAACGAACGCTAGAAGTTGAATCCGATGAATCTAACGACCCAGATTCTGCTGATGAGATGGCTGTAAAACAATCCGTCACTCACGCCCCGCAAGGGAAGGCCACAGAACCTAGTAAAAACCATGCTGTTGAAATGGTACGTAGTAAGCTATCGCGGTTGTATGCAAAAGAACCAGACGCAGGAGTCGAGGCGGAGCGTGTCGAAGAGCTGAACAGGCAGCGTTCACCCCACCAAGAATTCATGCATAATCTAACGAACTCTGGTAAGTCCCTAGCCGACATTCAGACGCAGTGGCATGAATACTATACGAACCTACCAGACAATGAAAAGCACGTCGTTTGGAAAGAATTCTACAGTATGCAGCAACATACATCTGAGTATGCCAAGTCACAGATGCAGAAACCAAAACTTCCTGCTAGAAGTAAGATGGCGAGCGTTATTGATTCAATTGCGATTCCGCGAAAATCAAAACCGGACAATCGGTCGGTTGTTGACGTCAAAGCTGAATTAATCGACAGAGTGAATGCAGGCGGCAAACTTAAACCAATCCACCATTTCAAATCATTATTATTTGGGCTCGGTCTGGCAAGTGTAGTGGGTATGATAATCACCTTTACGTTTTTTAACGAAGTGTTTGTTGCACCGTTCATTTCGCCCAGCCAAAACGTCAGCGCGACTCCAATCATTGGGAATTCTGGAGATGTTGGACCAGAGTCAAAAATAATTATTCCTAAAATAAATGTTGAGGTGCCGGTTGTATTTGAACTAGGCAGTATAGAAGAAGACGATATACAGGACGCACTAGAAGATGGCGTGGTGCACTACGCAACAACGCCCAACCCTGGAGAAATTGGCAACAGTGTCATAGTAGGGCACTCCAGTAATAATATTCTGAACGCTGGCAAATACAAGTTTGCGTTCGTGCTTCTTAACAGGCTTGAGAATGAAGATATTTTCTACGTTCAGCGAGGCGGCGTACGCTATACTTACAAAATATACAAAACAGAAATCGTCCAGCCAACAGAAGTATCTGTGCTAGACACTCAGGAACGAGCCAACACTATAACGCTTATTACCTGTGATCCACCTGGTACGTCAATAAACAGGCTGATCATTACCGCAGAACAAATAGACCCGGACCCTGCAAGTAATTCAGCGAGTACAGCGCCACCGCTAGAGGATATAAATGGCGCAAATGAAGAAGAAGCTTTGCCGTCTAATGCGCCATCATTGTGGTCACGTATTTGGCCATTCTAAGTTAACTAAGTTCAGAAAAGATTATGTGTTTATAGGGCCTATAAAAGGCATGACATCCATAATCATTCCTCTATCTATCTGCTGGGGTGCGCATATAAGTGCGCTGCAAGACGTAGGTGGTCTTGGGCTCTGCAGCGGCATCACTTAAGGCCTCGGGGGTAGCTGGAGCTGATTTTTTAATCATCGTCACTAACGTATCAATATCTGCATCAAAATAACTACCGAATCCCGGCAGAGAATCAACCAGGTCGTACTGGTTACTACCATCATAATCAATCATGAATTGCATCCCGCCTGAGCTCAATGTGAGATGACGGCCATCAAGCCAACGGATCTTGTGCCCCTGATCCAACTCTTCTTTGTCTATAGAGAAGGTATATGATCGATCTTCTTCGATTTCATGAGACGCAAAATCAGTACCACTACGAGCCAGAATAACGGACGAATTCGATGAAACAGTAAGCTCCTCTATATTTTCAAGCCGCAGCACAGTTGTCGGAACCGGTAACATTGAGAAATCGTTTTGGGCAATCCCACCAATAGGATCGTAGAATACGGTTACTTTCTCTTCTGACGACGACCCAACCCCAACTAAGAATTTGCTTTGATAATCGGACAGAGTAAGAAAGTATTCATCAGCAGTATTTAACTGTTTGATGTCATATGATTCATCTGATGTTTTTAAGACTACTTTCACGTTAGATCCTGCTTTGGTCACGTATACAACATTATCGGATTCAAACGTCTCGTAATCAATAACCCCCGTAAGTAATGGCTCAGTTGTTCCATCGATTGAGGCGGTTTTCAGCACTCCAGTTGCTGAGTCATACAGATGCAGAGACTCTTTATCTCTTCCTCTCAGAGAAATTTCGTCAAAGACTTCACCTGCGAATAATCTTGATAGATTTAGTGACTCGTTTGGTTTGTCACGGTTAATTAGCGCGTACTCTACTAAGTCTGTTGTAGTGAACACTGCTAGAAACGTTTTATTATCATCAGCCCATTCCAATATTTCCCATGTACCCTCGTTACGGGTCTCTAAGATGTCGACAGGCAGAGCTATTTCTGTTGCTATCAAAAAGGAATTAGATAGGTCGGTTGCCTGCAACACGAGTGGATTATTAGGGTATGCTGCGACAAGCCATCTTTTGTCGATACTCTGTGACACACTTGAAGGCTCTAGCTCTTGAGCCCTTACGTCCACTGCGGTTAAATCTGTTGGGACGAGCCGGGCGTAGTTTACTCGCCGGACACTAGCCCCGTCTAAAGTTAATTTGCGGGTCCAGTCACGATACCCGTCACGCTGTAAACTCAAGTCGTAGATACCTTCAGGGACCACTAACCGAGCATCTGTCCTGCCGCCTTGTTCTTGGCCGTTAAGGGATATTTTGGCTGATTCAGGCTTACTATCTACATAGATCAAGCCATTTTGAATAACCTGGCCACTTTCTCTATCAAAATAATAGCCACCTGTAATATTCACGAGTAATACTGTTGCGATAGAGATAGCAACACCAAGAAGCACATACCCAATCATAATTCTGCTTCGTTTTTGTTTTTTCTTGACAGGGTCTAAATAATCCATACGCTACCCATTGTATACTGAAGTCGGTTATTTTTCATTCTTGTTTTTAACTTGCTTATGGTCCGTATATCAATGTAATATGATAGTTATAACCGGGTAACAACAACACACTAGCTACAGTTAGTAGTTTCAAGAAGGGCCAATAACCAGTGCGCACACAGAAAAATGTTATAGAGATAAATGGCAAAAAATACGATGCAGCAACTGGTGAGCTTCTAGGCGACTCAGCATCTAAGTCGCGACAACAGGCTGGTGGCGGTTCGATGGATGGAATGACATCCAGCAAAAATTCTCCAGCTCTACCACCAAGTGTAGTCAGGGAAAGGGCTGCTCACGCTCAGAAATCTATGCAAAAGTCACAAACTCTTATGCGGAGTGCGGTCAAAAAACCAACGTCTGTTCCTGAAAAAACTCCCCCAGAGTCTAAGTCTGAGCTAGGTGCCAGTCGAGCACGCCATTTGAACGCTACGAAGACCAAAAAGAGTCCACATGTAAATCGCTACGCTGCTAAATCTAGCCACCGCTCAACTATCATTACAAAAGTCCAGCCACTACAGGTTCAGCAGCAACCAAATCAAAGCAACCAAGCAGCTACACAACCACAGGCCGCAACTCTGCAGCAGGGCAAACCAATGTCGCCAGCAGCCAAAATGATAGAACAATCACTTGCTAATGCGACGGCACACGAACATCCACGCGGTAAAGCACCAAAAAAACGCAGTAAATTTGGCAAAAAATTTGGTGTTAGCGCTAGAGCAATTGGAATTAGTAGCACCGTATTGGCGGGAGTACTATTGGGTGGATTTTTTGCCATACAAAATGTCCCAAATCTATCCATGCGTGTTGCTTCCGCCAGAGCAGGATTTAATGCTGAAATGCCTGCATACAGCCCGTCAGGATTCAGCTTCAGTGGTCCAATCAATTACAGCCCCGGACAGGTAAAAGTATCCTTTAGCTCGAATACTGATGATCGTAGTTACGATGTCACCCAGCGGGCAAGTAACTGGAATTCATCAGCACTGTTGTCTAATTACATTTTAGGCAAAGACAAACAATACCAAACCTATATAGACAAAGGACGCACGCTATACATTTACGACGGCTCTAGCGCTACATGGGTTGATAATGGTGTATGGTACCAGATTGAAGGTGAGTCTCAGATGACCACTGATCAGCTCGTACGAATAGCTTCGAGCATCTAAGGCGATGATATCCAAATATAATTCATGGATGTAGACAAAAAAGTACGCTTTAACTACGGACTTGTTCTATCACTTATTATCATCGCCATCCCCATGTTTGGCTGGAAATTCTGGTATCCATTTGCAGGCATCAGCACAATCGATGCTTTTTTGATATCATTTGCCAAAATCGGAGCTTTTGGTGGATTTGCAATGTTTGCAATGTCGCTGATACTGAGCGGCCGCTACGTATTCTATGAAAAACTTTTTGGCGGTCTGGACAAAATGTACATTGCTCACAGGCTGTTTGGAACGCTTAGTGTTGCTCTGCTATTTGTACACCCGTTTGCGCTTAGTTTGCTCAGTGCGGACGCAGGAATTGCCAGCGTGGCTGCGGTGTGGGTGGACGTGCGGGAATTAAGCATACTACTAGGAGCAATTGCACTGTATGGGCTGGTTGGGTTGATTATTTGGACGATTGTTGCAAAAACAAGGTATGAAACTTTCATCAAAGTCCACCGCGTACTAGGGCTATTATTTCTAGCAGGAGCCATCCATGCTTTCATGGCGGGTAGCGTACTTGGCGACAGTGCATTCATGCAGATATACCTGTTAGTATTAACTGTATCGGGGACAGTAACGTTCGTAAGCTATTCCATCCTAGGCGATATATTTCACCGTCCTTTGCCTTATCACGTACGCACCAGTCGTGAGCTACCTGGAGACATTGTTGAAATTGTGCTGAAGCCGCGTGTGAAAACGATTCGATTTAGCCCAGGACAGTTTGTGTATGTTCGGTTTCCTGAATTAACTAACAATGAATACCACCCATTTTCAATTGCTTCTGGTAAAAATGACGGAGAATTGGGATTAGTAGTTAAAAAATTCGGCGACTTTACAACTGAGTTGAGTAATGCCGCCTCTGAAATGCACGTAGATGTAAAGGGGCCATACGGCGGATTCACATTCTTTTCAGCACGGCACAAAAAACAGTTATGGATCGCTGGGGGAATTGGAGTAACACCATTCCTTTCAGGAGCTCGTTCGCTACGGCAATCTACAGAACTAGGTAAAATCGAAATGGTGTACGCCACCGCAGACCCAAATCCGTACGGGCTCGTTGAGCTAGAGCGCATAGAGGATCAAAATCCTTCGTTCAACGTCACCCACTTGCAACAGGAAAAGTTTGGTCATGTATCGCTGCAGATGCTGCAGGATCAATACAAGGATTTACACGAAAGGGTAATCTATCTTTGCGGACCTCCACCAATGATCAACGCAATGGAAAAAGAAGCAGAGAAGCTAGGACTTACTAAAAACCTTCATTTCGAAGTATTTAGCTACTAAATTTCTTATAAACCTAATTTTCGTTTTCCTACGATACTTTTTGATAAAGTATCCAAAACATGGGGCTAGGAAGAATAGTTCATGACGTATCTGTTGTTAAGAATTACATGACAAAAGCAAGGCGTCCGGCCTGTACCGCAGGGTACGGCGGACTTCCTCCACATGCTTTTTTATCATGTAATTTTAACTAACATCTAAATCAGAACATTCTTTTTTAGGCCCCATACCCTGGGGCTGCAGTGCTACATACTACACAAGCGAACACTCATCATCTAGTCCTCGCAAACCATTCGACAAGAATCATTTATTTTTAATCATTTTCATCGTTTTCAGGGTAGAGGCTCGGCTACAATAGCTGCGCAGGTACAGCTATGTGACTAATTGAATTTTTATTATTCATATACACTATTGATTAATAGTCAATATTAATATATAATGTATCAAAATATAAGGGATCTTCATGGAGTCAACTCAAATCAACTCAACTATAGAGCTTTTATTAGAGCTTGAAACAAGCCAAATCGAAACTAAACAACAGCTCGCGAATCTGCCTGATCGAATGAAGCCTGTCGCAGAAATTGCATTAGCAAGCCTCGGAGGGCAAGTTCAAGATGTTTTTAATGATGAGTCAGTACAGGAAGCTATTAGCTCTCAGAGCGAGCAATTAGAGCAAGACACAGCACAGATTAACGAACTAGTAGACAAAGGACTTGTTCCAAGAGAACAGGCAGATACCTTATTAGGAGAGGTGGTTGACAATGAAGACTATGAACTTCTACGGATTGTGTGGAGACTTGGACCATCAGTCGGTGGTAGTCTTGCTGTATCTGAAACAATCCAAGCTACGCATGCGCCCGTCAGTGAGATTGAAGATACCGATACAAGCACACCATTAGCAGATGAAATTATTGATGCACTACCTAAAACACCCGCTGAAGAACTCGTAGAAGCAAGCGATGTTGAGCCAGAAAGAATCCCAGCAGCATTAAAGCTGTTTACCATGAGCGACGGGTCTATAGAGTTCAAAGTCGGTAGGAATCGAGGAAAAAGACATAAACTAGGTAATAGAAAATCTCTAGAGTATAAAGACTATACCAAAGAAAGAGAAGCTTTTATAAAGCTACTCGTTGGTAACCAAGACTCAACTTTCATTCTTAAGGGTGAAGAGGTTGCTGGAATTCAAAGCACAGTTATTGCTGATCACTTAGATTCACAAGGCCTGGGTGTAGATAGGAATTCGTTCTATACAGTACGTAGTACTTTGATGAATATCAAGTTTCTTGGCAAGGATTTATTTGAAAAAGTTGGTGGTGGGGCAAATGTAGGCTACAGACTGAACCCAGAGTTTGAAGCAACTTTAGAAGAAACAGCTGTTGAAGCGCGTATTAAAAAAACAACTCAAGAAGTAAATAAAGATAGACCTGCGAAGAAAAAGTTAACAATCGAGTCAAGTGTACAAAATGATATCACACCTCTAAGAGAGTCTAGCGTGCTTGCAGCAATCATAAAAGACCAAAAACACCTACTTGAAGCTCTTAACATACCGGAACTTGATCCCAATATTGCTTTGAGACTCGAGCAAGCAAGCCTTCACGAAGATCAACAACAGGGCATTGAACGTTCAACAACAGATGCAAGAACAATCCTACAAGAACGAACTGAGACCGCGCAGCAGTTTAGGGCCGTTCTAAGTCAAGATGATCTTTTCAGTAATTTTTTGGACAATCTAGATAGTTCTAGCCCAATATCTGATTTCATGGATTATCTCAGTGACCTTACACCAAACCAGTGGGACACATTAATTAATGGGTTCTTAACAGCAACATATACCTCGCCAACAATGGACACAAAGAATGGAAAAACTGTTGAAATTGCAAACATCCCAACTATAGGTGTATTCACTATAGAGACAGATTCGAAGGGGAACACAACAGTAGAGCAGCTACGAATTGCGCCAGATTTCACTGTTGATGAGTCTACTGCCGACCAACCTACCAATAACAGTGGCGAGGAA
>Ga0136555_1000510_pt1 | contig 15353 bp, 14 predicted proteins | sample AntRauTorckE5432_FD_104927 | JGI IMG/M metagenome (GOLD analysis project Ga0136555, IMG submission 104927) | Saline lake microbial communities from Rauer Islands, Antarctica - Metagenome Torckler E5 #432 | ecosystem: Environmental > Aquatic > Non-marine Saline and Alkaline > Saline | place...
AACATTAGACATTTCAAACGAAGAAATCGGAGCACTAATCGATCAAGTTAAAAATGTTGAGGACGTAAAAACAATCATCGAAGAAATCTCTCAAATGAAAAAAGCTTTTCGTGTTTCAAGAATTGTTGAAACTGTTATAGCTGGAGCAATTGCAACTGGAGCCAGTGATATTCACGTTGAGCCAGAAAGAAACAACGTTGATATTAGGTTCCGTCTTGATGGAGTTTTAGTAAATATTGTAACTATCGATACTGAAACTTATGGTCTTTTGGTTTCGAGAATTAAACTTCTTTCAGGAATGAAACTAAATATTAAAAACGATGCTCAAGATGGAAGGTTCACTGTTGCCATTAAAGATGCTGAAATTGAAATTCGTGCCTCAACACTCCCCGGTTCATACGGAGAGTCTATTGTTATGAGACTTCTTAATCCAAACTCTATTCAAGTTCCTTTTGAGACTCTAGGAATTCCAAAAAGGCTTAGAGAAATTTTCTTGGAAGAAGTTTCAAAACCAAATGGAATGATTATTAATACAGGGCCTACAGGTTCTGGTAAAACAACAACTCTTTATTCTTTCCTTCGAATGAAAAAAAGTGGTGAAGTTAAAATTATTACCATTGAAGATCCTGTTGAGTATCATCTTCCTGGAATTGTTCAAACACAAGTTGATAGAAAGCGTGGGTATGACTTTGCTAGTGGACTAAAACATTCTCTTAGACAAGATCCTGATGTAATCATGGTTGGAGAGATTCGTGACTTGGAAACTGCAGAAACTGCAATCCATGCTGCCTTAACCGGCCATCTTGTATTTTCTACTCTCCACACAAACAATGCCGCAGGAACATTTCCTCGACTAATTGATCTTGGAGTAAATTCAAGAATTATTACTTCTGCAATTAATCTTGCTATCGCGCAAAGGCTTGTTAGAACTCTTTGTAAAGATTGTAAAAAAGAAGTTTCTTTAGAGGGAAAAGATCTTGAAGATGTTAAAAGTGTTTACGACACAATTCCAAATCCTGAAATTCCTTTCACTGAAACTATTTATGGAACTGTTGGTTGTGATAAGTGTAACGCCTCTGGATACAAAGGACGAATTGGGGTCTTTGAAGCCATTCGTGCCGATAAAGATTTAGAAGAAGTCTTGAGAGGAAGTCCAAGTGAAGAAGATATTAAAAAAGTTGCGGAAAGGCAAGGAATTTTGGATATGTCACAAGATGGAATAATTAAAATCCTAAAAGGATTAACCACTTTGGAAGAATTAAAGCGTGTTGTTGATATTAAAAATAGAACTGGTCTCTCTGGAGGGTCTCCCAAGAATCTTTTAGAGGATTCTCAAGATAATGAGGAAGAAAAAGATGCAGATGATTTTAATATTGATGATTTTGTTAAATAGAAAATAAAAAAACCAACCTGACTAGTTGTGATAAAATATAAAATGATTATGATGAGAAGAACATTGTTCTTAAAATAGAAAAATCGAGAAAATACATCTCTAAGCAAACTTTCGAAATTAATCGGAAGTAGACATAATCGTAAGGATAGCACTAGAAAACCAGGCAAAGCCTGGAACCCGGTAACGTCCTGTAAACAATGCCTAAAGGTGTAAGCCCTGCTTAGAGATGTATTTTCTCGATTTAGTTGTCAAAATTAATCTGTATGCGACATAGTATCATATATTATTCAAATGTCAATACCTCAGCCTAAACAAAATGATAGTAAGAAAGATCCGAATTATTTAGATCAACAGCTTAGGCCCAACACTTGGGACGAATATATTGGTCAAAAAACCATTAAAGACAATTTGCACATCCTGCTTGAAGCCGCAAAAGAGCGAGGACACTCACCAGAGCACATTCTTTTCTATGGTCCTCCTGGGCTTGGAAAAACAACGCTGGCATATCTTATAGCAAAACACACTGGAGCGCAAATCAAAATTACCTCAGGTCCAGCAATTGAAAAGGTTGGTGATTTGGCTTCGATTTTAACTAATTTAAATAAAGGTGACATTCTTTTTATTGATGAAATCCACAGATTAAACAAATCTATTGAGGAAGTTCTTTATCCTGCCATGGAATCTGGTGTTTTAGATATTATTATTGGAAAAGGTCCTTCGGCTAGAACTATTCAACTTGAGCTTCCTCCATTTACTTTAATTGCAGCCACAACTCAAATTGCGAATCTTTCTTCTCCTCTTCGCTCACGTTTTTCAGGAGGAGTTCATAAGCTAGAATTTTATACAGAAGAAGAAATAGAAGAAATCATTAAACGTTCAGCAAAACTTTTGGAAGTTAGCTTAAATGAAAACGCTGCGGGAGAAATTTCTAAAAGAAGTCGCTTTACTCCAAGGACTGCAAACTATTTATTGAAACGTTGTCGCGATTATGCACAAATCAAAAAATCTGACTTAAATAAAGAAACGGTCGATAAAACATTGGAAATGCTAAGTATCGATAAGTGCGGTTTATCAAAAGCTGACAGAGAGGTTATGAATCAAATCATTAATAAATTTAATGGAGGACCCGTTGGACTTGGAACGTTAGCCACTTCCCTTTCTGAAGAAAGTAGCACGGTTGAAGAATTCCATGAACCATACTTACTTCAACTTGGTTTTATTGAGAGAACTCCCCGCGGAAGAATTGTTACAACAAGAGGTTATGAGCATTTAGAGATTGATGTGCCAGAGAGTTTGTAGAAATTGACTCACGGTTTGTTTTTACTATAATCGTAGATACAAATGGCTTCGGCTCGACTCCACAGAATTTGAGACAAAATTGCCACACTTTTACTATTTCTGGAATAGAAATGGAAATAGTGTTTAGATTCTTTATTGTTTATAAATTTCTTTAGATTGTGCCAATTTGAGTAATCTTTTTTAATCATCATGTCGATATTAACATTTCAGTCCTAAAGGAATTCTAAATTTTTTCTTGAAAAATTACCTAAATTAGATTACTCTAATGTTAATTACCACTAACTACTCAAAACATGTCAGGACATAATAAATGGTCAAAGATTAAGCATAAGAAAGGAGCTGAAGATGCAAAGCGAAGTAAAATTTTCTCACGTCTTTCTAAACTAATTACAAACGAATCAAAGAAAGCGAATGGTGATGTTTCTTCTCCAAGCTTAGCAACTGCAATTGAAGCAGCTAAAAAAGAGAATATGCCAAAAGATACAATCGATCGCGCAGTTAAAAAAGGAACTGATTCTGGGACTGCTCACATGGATTCTGTTATGTATGAAGCATATGGACCTGGTGGATCGGCATTAATTATCGAAGGGTTAACCGATAATAAGAATCGTGCAGCTGCAGAAATTCGACACATTCTTTCTAAAAATGGGTTAGACCTTGCTACTCAAGGTGCGGCTAGTTGGGCTTTTACAAAAAGTGCAGACGGATGGACAGCAAATACCATGGTAGATCTTTCTGATAATGATTTAGAAAAACTTTCAAGACTTGTCGATGCTTTCGAAGACAATGACGACGTGCAGGGAGTGTTTACAAATGTTGAATAAACTCGATTTGATACAATAGACTTATGAAAGTTTTATCAATCGATCCGGGATATGAACGCCTGGGAATTGCTATTTTAGAAAAGAAAGACAACTCTTCAAAAGAAGAACTTATTTATTCTGATTGTTTCAAAACATCTGCAAAATTGGAACATCACGAAAGACTCGCTCTAATTTTAGGAGAAATAAATAGACTGATTACAAAATATTCTCCCGATGCACTTTCTGTAGAAACTCTATTTTTTAATAATAATCAAAAAACTGCTTTGAAAGTCTCGGAAGCTCGCGGTGCAATTATTTCAACATGTTCTCTTCAAAAATTAGATATAAAAGAATTTACTCCACTTCAAATAAAAGCATCTGTTACAGGAAACGGCCGGTCCGATAAAAACGGTGTAATTAAAATGATTCCTCTTTTAATAAAAATAGACAAGGAAATAAAATACGATGATGAATATGATGCGATTGCCGCAGGACTAACTTATTTTGCATACAGTAGAATTTAAATAAAAAACGACTAACAAAAAAGCTTGCGCATTTAAAACAAATAATTTATATTCTTATTTATAAATTATTTATTAAAAGTTTTTAAGATTATTTTGTAAATTTATGTTCGAAAACCCAAATCCAGTAGGTGTAGATGAGTTAGAGGAGTTTTCTGGCCCAGATGAAACTGAAGCCGAAAAAGCGGATTACGATGAATCTGAATATAACGATCAAGATAACTTCTAAAACTAAACGGACTTAAACAATCACCTTAATAAACCTTCTTTTTCCAACCTTAATTACTCCTGACTTTTCTACTGTCGCATCAATTCCAGATATTTTTTGATCTTCAAATTTAATAGCTCCTTCTTTTTCTAATCTTTTAAATTCTCCTTTAGATTCTACTAACTTATTCTCAAGTAAAATTTCTAAAACAAGCTGTCCTACTTCGGCCTTAGTTTCTTTTACATCTTCAGGAGCTCCTCCTTTACTAAAAGTATTTATAAAATTCTCTTCTGCTTTTTGTGAATCTTCTTTGGAATGATAAATAGTTACAATTTCTCGAGCTAATTGCATTTTTGTAGATTTTGGATCGGAAGAAACTTTTGATTCTAGTTCTGAAATTTCACCAAGAGAAAGATTTGTGCACAAAGTAAAATATTTAATAATTAAATCATCTCGAAGTGACATAACCTTTCCATACATATCATTCGCAGGATCAACAATATTGATTACATTGCCCCAGCTCGTAGACATTTTTCTTCCGTCAGTTCCTTCAAGCATTGATGTAGTTAAAACGTCTTGTTGTTTTTTATTGAAATGTTTTTGAATAACTCTTCCAGCTTTTAGATTGAAAAGTTGATCGAAGCCCCCAATCTCAACATCGGCATTAATTGCAACAGAATCGTACCCTTGCATGATTGGATATAAAAATTCTCGAAGAGAAACTTCATCTCCTTTATCTAATCTATCTTTAAAATTTCTTCGGCTTACCATTTGAGAAACAGTAAAAGATTCTGCTAGCTCAGCAACTTCTTTAAAATTTAATTTTTCGAGCCACTTGCTGTTGTAAACAAATTCAGCTTCCTTTAAATCAATAATCTTTCCAACCTGCCTTTTGTAATCTTTAAGATTTTCTTTTATTTTTTCTCTAGTAAGCATTGGCCTCTTCTCTATCTTATCGGAAGGATCGCCAATAACAGCGGTGAAATCTCCAATAAGAAAAATTATTTTATGTCCTAAGTCTTGAAATTCCCTAAGTTTGCGAAGAACGATAGCTCGACCAATATGAATATTTGAACCAGTTGGGTCAAAACCTAATTTGATCCTAAGTTGTTCTCCTGACTTAAGTTTTTTCTCTAAATCTTCTTTAATAAAAATCTCCTCAACTCCTCTAGTCAGGAGACTCTGGATTTTCTCTTCATTTGTAGAAATAGTTACCTTCTTTAGATTAAACATACAAAAAGTCTAGCATGATATGAGTTTTTTCTGAAGAAAAATTAAAATCAAGTTGGACTCGCAATTTTAAACATTCTACTGTATATTCAGCACCATATTTATATGAAAAGAATGTATAATAATTTCATACAAAATTTAAAGAAAACCGCTGCTGGCCTTTTTTATTTTATTGACTGGTGAGAAAAAACATGAAAAAAATTAAAAACAAACCAATTTTTAGAAAGATATCTAAAAAGATTAAATATTTCTATAGAAAATTTGGTCTTAAAAGTATTATACTCGCTTGTATATTAATATTTTTTCTTTTTGGTGGAGCATTCATTTTGTGGGCAACAACATTCAATCTTCCAAATCTAAATAATTTCTCAGAAAGGGTGGTTATTCAATCAACCAAAATTTATGACCGAACTGGTGAAATAATTTTATTTGATGTAAATAAAGATATCAAAAGAACCGTTGTTCCTTTGAGCGAAATATCTCCCTATGTAAAAAATGCAACTATAGCCATTGAGGATTCTAACTTTTATAACCACGGAGGAATTGAACCAAAAGCTATTTTAAGGGCTGTTTTAAGTAATCTAAAAGACGGAAGTTTGCTTGGAGGACAAGGAGGCTCAACGATTACTCAACAAGTAATTAAAAATGCTCTTTTAACTTCTGATAAGAAACTTTCCAGAAAATTAAAAGAATGGGTTTTAGCCCCACAGCTTGAAAAGCATTTAACAAAAGATGAGATTGTTGAAGTTTACTTAAATGAAGTGCCTTATGGTGGAACTGTTTATGGTGTTCAAGAAGCTTCAAGAAGATTCTTTGGAAAAGATGTGAAAGATTTAGCACTTGCTGAATCTGCGTACCTTGCCGCTTTACCACAAGCTCCAACGTTCTTTTCTCCTTATGGAAATAATACCGACAGACTAGACGCCAGAAAAGATAAGGTTTTGAACGAAATGCTTACAAATAATTTCATAACCCAAGAGGAATTCGATTCTGCGATAAACGAAGATGTTCATTTTGAAAAACCAGAGAACTTTCAAATTAAAGCTCCTCATTTTGTAATGTATATCATCGAACAGCTTGAAGAAAAATACGGAGTTGATGCTGTTGAGCAAGGGGGACTAAAGGTTATAACAACACTCGATTGGGAACTACAAGAAAAGGCTCAGGAAATTGTTTACGACACAGCTATTGCAAATAAGGAGAAGTTTGATGCTGAAAACGCATCTATCACAGCAGTGGAACCAGAGACAGGGCAAATTCTTGTGATGGTTGGTTCAAGAGATTATTTTGATAAAGAAATTGATGGAAACTTTAATATTTCAACAGCCGAAAGACAGCCGGGGTCAGCTTTCAAACCTTTTGTTTACGCAGAGGCTTTCAATCAAGGATACCGTCCAGAAACGGTTGTGTTTGATTTATCAACAGAATTTTCTTCAGTCTGTGCATCAGGAGGAAGTTGTTATCAACCTGTAAACTACGATGGAAAATTCCAAGGACCCATTTCCCTTCGAAACGCTTTGGCTCAATCAGTTAACGTTCCAGCTGTAAAAGTTCTATATCTAACTGGAATCAAAAAAGCTCTCGGTCTTGCAAAAAGTCTTGGGATAGAAACATTAACAAATGTTGATCAATATGGACTTACTCTTGTTCTTGGAGGTGGTGAAGTTCGACCGCTAGATATGGCTGCAGCATATGGGGTGTTTGCGACAGGAGGAATCAAGCACGACACTGTGGGAGTATTAAAAGTAGAAGATCAGAAAGGAAATGTTTTGGAAGAATACGAGGAGAAAAAGAATAGGGTTTTGCCAGAGCAAACAGCTTTACTTATTTCTAATGTTTTAAAAGATAATATTGCCAGAGCTCCAGCATTTGGATCAAACTCTGCTCTTTATTTTGCAGGAAGAGATGTGGCCGCAAAAACAGGAACTACTAACGATTACCGAGATGCTTGGATTGTTGGATATTCTCCTAAAATTTCTGTTGCAGCTTGGGCAGGAAACAATGATAATCGATCGATGGATAAGAAAGTTGCCGGATTCATCGTTGCTCCAATGTGGAGAGAGTTCATGGATGTTGCAATTGAAAAATATGAAGGAGGAACCTTTACTCAACCACAACCGTTCATAAATGAAGTTAAACCAATGATTGCAGGTTTTTGGAGAGGTGAATCAACAATCGTAATTGATTCAGAAACAGGAGAGCCAGCAACAAGTGAGACACCGCCTGAGAGACGCAAAACCGTATCAGGTGGTGGAGGAAATGGCATTCACTCAATCTTACACTCAGTAAATAAAAATGATCCCCTGGGACCTTCTTTATCAAATCCAAACAGAGATCCACAATACTCAATGTGGGAGTCAGCTGTGCAAAACTGGGTTAGTCGACAAGGAATTATTCCTGCCTCTGGAGGATCTTCAAACAGTGGTTCAAATAACCAAGAGTCTGCTTTGAGTATTTTAAGTCCTCAAAATGGAAAAGATTATTTGATGGATTCTGTTCTAGTTATTGCAATTGGTATTCAAGGAAAAACATTATCTGGTGGAACTGTTTTCTTAAATGGAACTGAAATCGGAACAATCGATCCAATCACTGCTTCTTATAGCTTCTTCCCTAAAGACGAGCCTTTAATTAAAAATTCTAATAATTCAATCAGAGTAACGGCTCGAGATACTGAAGGTAATGAATATGAAGAAAATATTAGTTTTGGAATTTTAGAATAAAAAACCACACCGATTAAAGATGTGGTATGTGATCCAAGCTCACTGACTAGCAGGACGGGTAAATGAGCCACCTTCTTTAAGAAACTTGTTCAACTCTTGTTTGATATAAATAAAGATCTTCAAAATATCTTCAAACCAATTTTCTTCATCACACTCTGTGATGTGCGCTGTGAGACCGGATGTATCAAGTATCACAATCACCTTATCATGATTACTTATATCAACTAATATATTCGCGTAAGGATAGACTGATCCTTCCCGGCGTATTACTCTAACTGAAACACGTGTCACGGAACATTCCTTGTTTTCTACATCTCTTTTGTTTGGCTCTTTATCGTTATCAGAAAGACTCTCTTTCAAATCAGTCCACCTTAGAACAGCCATGAATTTGCCTTTTTCGAAACGTCGAGAAGATTCACAAACAACATGCCGATTTGGTTCATCACAAACACTTATGTCCTGAATTCTATCCCAGCTTACATAAAAGTCTCTTGAGATCAATGAGTCTCCCAGAACACTCACTAGTGGGATCGGCTTGGTTTTAGTTAATGTTTTCATCTACCTACTTATTTATCATGAAACATGATTTGTGTACAGCTTTTGTGTCTCTAAAATTTTTATCTAAGTTTTGTAAAGCTATCGTCACTTTTTCCTAAATTTTTAATAATTTCTTTTTGAATAGAATCTTTATTTATAAAAAGTTCACTATTTTGAGCTCCAGAAACTCTGATGGTGACAACTCCCTCTCTGTTTATTTCTATATTTCCTCTTTCTAAAGAAATATTAAATTTTTCTTCAAGTATTTGAATTATTTTTTGTTTAAGTATCTGATCCTTAAAACCAAACTCTTTAAATTTTTCTAGATAGAGGGTTATGTCTTTCATGAATCTTATTTACTCTGTTTATTTATTCAAAGGCATTACCAAATACATGAAGCTGTCGTCGTTTACTCCACGAATAACCATTGGCTTATTGTGGCCGTTAAACATAATGGTTAAGCTGTCAGAATTAATTGAATTAAAACAATCTGCAATGTACTTATGATTGAAATTAATTTCTACAGGATTTCCACGCAAGGTAGCATCAACAATGTTTCGATGTTCTCCTTTGTCTAAGTTTTTAGAAAGAATTTCAAAAATTCCATCTTCTGGTTTAATAGTCATTGTCACTTGATTAAAATTATCTGAGAAAATATTTGATAATTTAAGAGCTTGAGCCAAGTCTTGTTTAAGAACAACAACCTCGGTTGTATTTTCTTTAGGAATAATTTGTTTATAATCTGGGAAAGTTCCATCAACAATTCTTGATACCAAATAAATTCCATCTGTGCTAAATACAACCTGATTACTATCGAATCTAACTTCTAAATCACCTTGTGCATCATCAAAAATACGAATTATTTCTTGAACATTTCTAAAAGGAATTAAAACACTCTCGAAGCTTTCTGATTGCTTTGTAGCAATCTTCTTTTCTCCAAGTCTAAAAGAGTCGGTAGCAACAAAAAATAGGTTTCCGGCATTTGGATACATGTAAACACTTGAAAGTTCTGGCTTCATACTTGAAATAGACGCACTATACCAAACAGACTTAAGGCCTTGAATTAAATGTTCTGAATGTATAACACATTTCTTTTCTGAAGATAGTTGAGGAATAGTAGGAAAATCCTCATGAGAAAGTGCTTTGATTTGTGTTTCGTTTTTTGAGCTTGTAACTAAAAGATTTTTATTTATTGATTCCAAAACAATTCCTTCCTCAACACCAATGTTTGTTAAGTAAGAAAGAAACAAAGATCCTGGAACAGCGATTATTCCTTCTTTTAAAACTTTAACCGGAATAGTAAATTCAATACCCAAATCTAAGTTTGTTGCTCTAACAATTAATTTAGAATCTTTTGCTTCTAAAACCACGCATGAAAGAACTGGAAGTGTTGCATTCTTCCCTGTAATTTTTTCTGCCTTAGCGACAGCTCTTTGTAGTTTTTCTTTTGAACACTCTATCTTCATATAATTATTAGTTTTTATTAAATAAATACTTATTACTATTATTAAGGGCTGTGTATATGTTTATAACTCTCAAATAATATGGTTATATATACTCCCTGCCGAAATCCTTGATGTTAATAACTTGGTGATACTTTTTGATTACATGTTGGTAACTTGTTTTTTAAATTTTTTGACCCAAAGTTATTCTTTTTTATACAGTACTAACCTCAACTTATCCAGCCACTATTCAACTCTTTATCAACACAAATCCATGTCTTGTTAACTGGTTGTTAACAGTTGTAAGTTACAACATAGAACGGATTTGGTTAATTTGTTGAACAAGTAGTTGGTCTTCTTTAACAGCTTTTTTAATCTTCTCGCATGAGTGAATTACTGTTGTATGGTCTCTTCCACCCATTTTGTCTCCAATTGTTGGATAAGAAGTGCTAAAGTCTTCTCTCAATATATACATAGTAACCTGCCTTGGTCGAACAACTTCCTTCTTTCTTGTTTTATCACAAATTATATCTGGGTCAATACCGTAGAAGTCAGCAACGATTTTAATAAGGTCTTTAATTGAAACCATTTTCTTAGGCTTTGTATTGTTTTTGATTAAATCTTTAACTTCATTTAGGTTTAATTCCTTGTTTTTAAGTTGACTTTGGCAAGCTATTGAATTTATAACACCTTCTAATTCTCGAATGTTTCCATCGATTGTCGAAGCTAGGTATTCAAGGATTTCATCACTTAGAACGACCTCATTTTGTTGTATTTTTGCCTTCAAAATTGACACACGAGAGTCCTGAGCTGGTTTTGGTATATCTACAATCATTCCTTGGTTAAAACGCGACTTAAGGCGTTCCTCGAGTCCTGGGATGAAGTTGGGGTGTTGATCGGATGAGAAAATAATTTGTTTATTATTGTCATACAAATTGTTAAACAAATGGAACAACTCTTCCTGAGTTTTTTGCTTATCTGAAAAGAACTGAATATCATCCATAATCAAAACATCATACTTTCGATACTTCTCTTTAAAAGATTCCATTTTGTTGTTTTGAAGAGCGCTGTATAGTTCGGTGGCGAATGTTTCGGATGTTAGATAGAATATTTTTTTGTCTTTTTGTTGTTGTTTTATTTTGTTTCCTATCGCTTGAATAAGGTGAGTTTTTCCATGTCCAGTTTTTCCATAAATAAACAGTGGATTATAGACAATCCCTGGTTGTTTGATAATCGCCTGAGAAGCTGCAAAAGCTAATTCATTAAATGATCCAACTATAAAGTCATCGAATGTGTATTTAGGATTAAGGTTATCTTCTTTATTGATGTAATATTCTGAAAGAGGTAGTTTCCCTATAGAATCCTTCTTTATTGGCTTGCTTTGCTCTTTCTCGAGCTTCTCCCTGTCGATCTTAGATACTGAGTATGTTACTGATTTTACCGTTTCGCACTGTTCTCGAAGCTCTTTAAGGATTGTTTTATGAAACTTGTTTGTTAGCCAGTCTTTAACAAAAGTATTAGGCACCCCAATGATCACCAACCCCTCTTCTTGCTTCAATACAAAAGTATCTTTAAACCATGTTGTGAAGTTTGCTTTAGAAACATCCAATTCTATTTTTGAAAGTGTGTTGTCCCAAAGAGTTTTGTTATCAATTAGAGTCGTCATGTTGAAGACTATTATACTCTAAGTGGACAATGTAAAAACTTGTGAAGTTTTTGTTTTTATGTTAAAAAGCTGTTCATAACTTGTGTATAAGAATAACTTGAAATATAATTACTTTCTAAAAAACAAACATGTCTCAAACATATAAACCTAAAAAAAGAAAAAGAGCAAAGAAGCACGGATTTTTATCTAGGACTGAAACTCCTGGTGGAAAAAGTGTTATTAAGCGACGACGACAAAAAGGTCGAGCTCAGCTTACTGTGAAAACCACTAAGACTAAATCTAAGTAATTTAAATAAAAGAAGCATTTCTATGTTTCCAAAAAAACAAAGACTTAATAGAAGAAGCTTTGAAGAAATTTTAAAAAAAGGAAAAATCCTTCATAGTGATTGTAATTATTTTTATTCTAGATATGTTCTAGATAAAAATAAGCCAACTAAGTTTTCTATAGTTGTTCCAAAAAAAATAGAGAAGAAAGCAATTTTAAGACACCAAACAAAAAGAATTATTTCTAAACTTTTAAAAGAGATAGAAGAGAAAGGAAGCTTCCCTGCGGGATCGTACATCTTTTTTTCTAAAAATAAAATAAAAGAAATTTCACCAGATATTTTAAGAGAAGATTTATTAGGAATGATCAAAAAAATATCTTAATGCTTGAGTGGCTAGTTACTGCTATAATTGCAAAACATAAAATAAGCGATAAAATAAACAATACATAAAATATGAAAGAATTATTTAACACAATATTATTTGAACCTTTATATAACGCTCTAGTATTTTTAATTGATATTATTCCAGGCGCCGATGTTGGTATTGCGGTTATTATTTTAACGGTAATTGTTAAATTGATTCTATTCCCTCTTTCAAAATCAGCGGTAAGAACTCAAATTAAAATGAAGGCCCTTCAAAAGCCGATGGATGATTTGAAGACTAAGCATAAAGATAATCGAGAAGAGCAAGCTCGAGAAATGATGAAATTATATAAAGATAATAAGATCAATCCTTTCTCAAGTATTATTTTAATCTTTATTCAGATCCCAGTTATCTTTGCTCTCTATTGGGTATTTCTTAGAGGAGGACTTCCTGTAATTAATACAGAAATTATCTATTCTTTTATAAAAATTCCTGAAATGGTAAATATGCAATTCTTAGGAATTTTTGATGTTGGAGCAACTAAGAATATATTCCTAGCTTTTCTTGCTGCCATTACGCAATTCTTTCAAGCTCGATATTCATTTCCTAAACAAGATCCAAAACCAAAAGATGCAAATGCAAAACCTTCATTCAAAGATGACATGATGAAAGGAATGAGTATTCAAATTAAATATGTTCTACCTGTTGTTATCTTCTTTATTGCATATAGTTTGATTTCAGCAGCTGCAATATATTGGACAATAAGTAACTTGTTTGCAATTGGACAAGAGGTTTATATTCGAAATAAAATTAGAAAACCTGAGGAAGCTAAGTTAGAGACTGGAGAATAAAAATAAATATTCTTAATTTAAAATATCTAAACTCCAAAGAGTTAAATCATTTTTATTTATAAATAATAAGTATTCTTCTTCTAGGCTAAGTTGTAATTTAATTAAATCGAAGTCATCATCAACCTCTGTATTTGCTTGAAGAAGATTATCGTATGTTTGATTCTCTACATTAATTTTCCAAATATTGTCATTAAAAGAAATCAAAGACTGATACCATGCTTGAGGATACGACGCCCTAACAAAATTGTTTGGTGCTCCACAATATATAACCTCTTCATTTATTGTGCTCCAAACACATTTTTCAGGAAGAGTTTTAATGCTCAGGTTGGTTGTTTCGTCACTTTCTAAATCTAATACAAATAAGTCTATTTCCCCACCACGGCTTTCAGAATATAAAACCTTATTGCCTGAAGGGCTGACTAGCGTTGTTAAACCATTTCGGTCACCAAGTATTTTGTCGTTTGTATCATTGAAGAAAAGGAATCCTGGAACCCTTGAATCAGCTTTTGTTGTTATTGCCAAGGTTCCCTTTTTTGTGTTTTGTATCACGACCTCTTTTAGCGGTAATGAAACCTCAACACTTTCATCTTCAATACTTCCTGATAAAGGTCGTTTGTAAACTGAGGCGCCATTAAATCCTTCTATTGCATAAAAAATATTATTTCCAAAAATATTAATATCTTGAATATTGCTATTAAAGAAAGTTCCCTCAAGTTTTGTTATCTCTTCAATTTTTCCAACTGTTGATGTTGAAATTTCGGTTTTTAGCTCCGCAAAATATGTTTGGATTGTTTCATTATTTGTTCCTAAATATCGAAGAATAACCATTTCTCCATCAGGGGTGAAAATCGCATCTTGAATTTTGGGGATTGTTGTATTTGAAAGCCTTTCTTGAACCAAAGTATTTTCTTTTGCTTCAAAAAGGTGTCCTGTTGCTCTTTCAATATATCTAAAAATAGTTTCTGTGAAGACTTCATTCTCTTCTTGTCCTTCCTCACCAATAAATAAATCAGTAGAGGTTGATTCCTTTTCAAAAGAAATGAATCCTGATGTTGGAACTTTTGATATTTGTCGAAGTGATGGAATGAATTCTGCAGAAGGTGTTGATGTTCCAGAAAAAGGAGTTTCGGTGCTTGGTTCGAAAGTTGTAGTTATTGGAAAGAAGTTTCCTGCATCTGGAATACGATCAACATTTGTTGGTTCTGATCGGAAAAAGAAAAACCATATTCCCAGAAGAATAGATAGAATAATTAAAATTATTATTATGACGACAAGGATTTTCTTAAACATATAATATATTTGTAATTAAGATAATTTTATCATAAAAACTACTAGTAAAACTTATTGATCTCCCACAATGTTTCGTCTCCCAAAAGCAATATCCCAATGATCAACTTCTGGTCGAACTATCATTGGCTGATTATTAACTGTTATTTGATAGTTTTTGTTATTTTGAGGAACCTGTCCTGTTTGATTTGTTATTTCAGTATTTAGCCATGAATCAAACTGGGTATTTGGATCAGTTCCATCTCTTCCTCTGATGTCTAGCTTATATCCATTTCCATGACTGTAGGTTCCGTTCGCATGCTGGCCACTCGCATCAGTTCCACTTGTTATAACTATGGGTCCCGAATTCGCTACATTTTGAAGATTCATTGCTCCGTTTAAAGAATCTTGTCTTACTCCGTTAATAGAAGCACTACTCTTGAGTGAAACACCGCTGTCATTAAGAAGGTTTGTCCAAGCACTTACGTCTTGTTGTTGTGCTTTAGGGTTATCCCAAGCACTTTTCTCAATATCAGTGGTAGGGCTTTGTAAGAAAAGACCGTTTTCTGTATTCTGGGCAGCAGAAGGATTGGTTGGATTATTATTACCTCCAGAACTTACCCCTCCTCCTCCAGAATTATTACCCTCAACCCCTTTCTGCTTCTCCACATTAGCCGGTGTAATACCTAACCTCGCAGTAGAAGCAACAATATCAGGATTAATCTGATTAAATATCAAGATAGTCATCAAAGCCAATATCAACCCCAAAATAGCACCAACAATCTTC
>Ga0136555_1000520_pt1 | contig 15230 bp, 17 predicted proteins | sample AntRauTorckE5432_FD_104927 | JGI IMG/M metagenome (GOLD analysis project Ga0136555, IMG submission 104927) | Saline lake microbial communities from Rauer Islands, Antarctica - Metagenome Torckler E5 #432 | ecosystem: Environmental > Aquatic > Non-marine Saline and Alkaline > Saline | place...
CCATTCCGCGATTTTACTCGGCTCAGAGCCTCCCGAGGTACGCACCTCCTTTGCTCCATTCCGCGATTTTACTCGGCTCAGAGCCTCCCGAGGTACGCACCTCCTTTGCTCCATTCCGCGATTAGTAGTGAAATGTATACTACAACCTTAACCTTTGTTTAGCAAGTCTTAAAAATTGTTAACATTGCAGCAATGTTACAAAAATTGACTTATTACAATTAAAAGACTATATTTTGAAATGAAAGTACTCAAGCAAAACAAATCCAAAACTAAAAACACTATGGCAATAGACCCAAAAGACATGCCAACTGAAGGCGAAGTTGACTTAAAAATAACCTGCAACATGCAAGGCTGCAACGGCTACCTAAAAGCAGAGCGCAAAATTCACGATTTTACTGATTGGATGTCACAACCACTCGGAGGACCATCTTCCAGACAAGAATTAGAAGTCATTGAATTCTGGTGTGCAGAATGTGGAGTCTCCTATAATCGAAAGTTCATAATTGATTCAATAGAAGCAAAAAGTGCCAAAGAAGCAGAGCAATCATCTACATGATTTGCTCTTTTTTATTTAAATATAATAAAACTCTTCAAACACTTTTTGATACAAACCAATCACTCTTTCTGCTTCACTCTTAGACATCTCAAAATCAGAACCTGCATGCGCAATCTTATTTCTAATTCGGTGAGCTTCCCACGCTTTATTAATAGTTAAGAAGTCACTTTGTTCTATTTTCTTCAAACGCTCACCAATACTCTCACCTTCATATCCCATACCCTCAAGCATTTTATCCAAAATAATATCAGCTTCAATAATAGCTTGCCTATGGTCATTTGCATTTGCAGACAAAATCAATCTTTGAACCTTCTCCCAACGCTCATTTTTAATAGAAGCATGAGTTTGTACAAAAACAGGAACCTCTTGTCCTGTTGGTAAATTAGAAGGAGGTCCGCTATATACACCTTCATCATCAGGCGTATCGTGATCGTGATTTTCTTCAACCTGATCAGACGCATTAGCTATAACAGGATGAACTGGAGTGTGAATCGGCTCCTCATCAAATCCCGCCTCTCTTCGTTCAAGAGACCTTTTCTTTTCTTTTAACTGAAGAACTTTATTAAACCTAATTCTTATCCAAACAATAACTAGTCCTAAAATTATTACAAAAATTATTAAAATAGGTTTTATGAAATCAAATATGATTGGGAAAATATTAAATAGGCGATATAAACCAATTTTTGTTGTTAAATATTTAGCATCAACCCAACCATCTGGAGCATCAACATAATCGACCCTCCACCAATCAGTATTAAAAGCTTTTACTGGGCCTTCGATTAAAGTTCCCACAGCACGCTTTAGCTGTTGCCCTATAATTGAACCCGCTGGTTTAATTCTAACGTCAAGATTCTCTTTATTAAAAATCTTACTTCCTTTCTCAAAAATATTTCCTCCGGAAAATGGACTGAATAAACCATTCTTTAAACGATCTCGAATTGATTCTTGGTCAGTGCTAGAAGCCGAAGAATTTATTCCTGTATTAGTATAAACAACTTCCTGATTTTGAGAAGTTAGCGGAGCTGGTTCATCTAGGTCAAAACCACTACTTCCCCCAATAAGGGAAATTATAATAAATACAAATGTCAGGACACCAACCATTTGCCACAAGAGCGGTGTCCCTTCTGTGTTTTCGCTTTCTTCAGCCATATGATTACTATCTTATTGTCTCAAATTTCTTTCCAACTTCAAATAGCTGTTGTTCTTTAAGATGTGGAGCAATAAATTGTAATCCGATTGGAAGCTCCTTTCCTTCTTCGGTCATAAATCCAGATGGAATAGAAATTGCAGGATTTCCTGTTAGGTTTGCAGTAACTGTAAAAATATCTGCTAAGTACATTTGCAAAGGATCGCTCTTTTCTCCAATCTTGAAAGCCGGCATTGGAACAGTTGGAAGTGCAATTATATCAACATCTTTAAACGCTTTTTCAAAATCAGATCGAAGTAAGTTTCTAACTTGCCATGCCTTATTGTAATATTCATCAGAATATCCAGCTGACAGAACATACGTTCCTAGAATAATTCTTCTCTTAACTTCTTGACCTAAAAGTTGTCCTCTCGTATTTAAATAATCTCCAAGTAAATCTTCTCCGTCGACTTTTGAACCATATTTTACTCCATCAAACCGTGCCATGTTTGAAGAAACTTCAGCTGGCATTAATACATAGTAAACTGCCAAACTCTTGTCGATGTTTGGAAGTTCTATATCTTTAATTTCATAACTCCCTTCTTTCTCTAGTTTTTCTAAAGATTCTTCGAAGTTTTTTAAAACTCTCTCATCAATCCCTGCATCTCCTTTTAAGAAATCTCTCGGAATACCAATTGTTTTAACTTTATCAGTTTCTGAATCTGCACCTGAATTTAAATCTACGGTTGTGGAATCCAACGGATCTTTTCCTTTAATAACATTAAAAACAATTTCTGCATCTCCAGTAGTTTTTGCAAGTGATCCAATTACATCGAGCGAACTTGCCATGGCTATTAGTCCGCTTCGAGAAACTGAGCCGTAAGTTGGCTTTAATCCAACAATTCCACAAAAGCTTGCTGGTTCACGAATTGATCCGCCCGTGTCTGATCCAAGAGTAATAAGAGCTCCATTCATAGCAACGGCCGCAGCACTTCCCCCTGAGGATCCTCCCGAAACTCTACTTGTATCGTGTGGATTTTTTGTAACTCCATAAGCACTATTTTCCGTAGAACCTCCCATAGCAAATTCATCCATATTAAGTCTTCCCAAAAATACAACTCCTTCCTTCTTTAACTTCTCAACAACAGTTGCATCGTATGTAGCAGTGTAATTTTCTAAAATTTTTGAAGAAGCTCCAGACTTTCTTCCCTTTATTAAAATATTATCTTTAACAGCAATAGGAATTCCTGTCATTAAACTTGCGCTTCCGTCATTAAATTTTTCTTGAGCAATTTTTGCTTGTTGATCTAAATCATCAAACACTTCTCGATAAGCATTAATTTTCTGACCCTTTTTGTCTTTTTCTTCTATAACTTTTTTATATTCGTTAACTAATTCCTGAACAGTAAAATCTCCATTTTTAAAATGCTCATGAGTTTTTTTAATTGTAAGTTCAGATAAATTAATCATACTAATTATATAAATTTAATTATTTAAAGTTTTCTTAACTTCAACATATCCATCTCTAGTTTTTGGAGCTTGTTTTAAAATAGCGTCTGTATGTAGTCCACTTTCGTGAGGTTCTTCATCTTCTCTAAAAACATTTCTATCGCTAGAATTTTCGATACGACCTTCCTTATCGGTCTTAACACTCTTTAATTGATCGACAAAAGCCAATATTTTGGGAATATCTTTAGAATACATCTCAATTTCTTCATCTGTTAGACTCAGGCGAGAAAGAGTCGCTAAATGTTGTATATCTGACTTCTTCATAATTATGAAAGCAGTTTAGCATGTAATTGGGTATATTTGAATGATTAAAATAAAAAGTCTATCGTTCAGTTTTTTGAACGATAGACTGCTTCAGTTTTTAGGACAGACAATGTTTGGACCAGCGTCTACTCTTGGCATCTCAAACACATACCAAAAGTTTTCACCCGGCAATTTTCCTTCCTCAAGATCCGCCATTTTGGGCACAAATATGTGAGTAGTTGCTGGTCTTAGAGGACCCCCAAAACAAATACTCGCTCGATAGGAGGGGCTTTTTTCAGCCTTACCATCAGTCGCAACCAAGGTCATTGCGGACAAACCCAAGCGCTCGTGCAGATCTGGATATCTATCAGAAATAGAAACTAGGTCTTGAATGGTTGTTGTTCTATGAACATATTGGTAGAGGATCTTTTCGGCATGAAATAGAGATTTGTTAACAATATTCCATTTTAAAATAAGAGTCGCAGAAACTTTCTCATGAGCAGGAATAATATAAACTTGCGCATTCTTGGGCTGAATAATTTCTCGACCAGCCACATCACAGACTATAATAGAATCCATATTTTCTCCTTTTGTTTTTGTTAAAATTCTAACCTAATCTAAACTTACAACATAAAAAGTCTGTTGTCTATGTAGAGGAACTCGGAATACTTATTTGGCCATCTCCTCAAACTCCCCCTCACTCAAAACTCTAACCCCCAAATTATTAGCTTTATCTAATTTTGAACCAGGGTTTTCTCCAGCCAGAAGAAAGTCTGTTTTATTTGAAATTGAAGTTGAAATACTTCCACCTAAGTTTCGGATTATTTCTTTGGCTTGATCTCTATCTAGATTATCTAAAGTTCCTGTTAATACAAAAACCTTATCGCTAAATATAGATAACTTTTTATTATTTGAATTATAGTTAGGATTTTTATTTATAGAAACATATTTTAATAATCCATCTACAAGATTAGAGTTAATTTTATCATTAAAGAAATCATAAATAGATAAAGCGACAACATCACCAATACCCTGAATTTTTTCTAACTCTTCTTGTTTTGCATTTCTGACTTTTTCTAAACTATTAAATTGATTTGCCAGTAAAATAGAAGTTTCTTCCCCGACTCCATCTATAGAAAGCCCAACAATGAATCTTTCTAAAGAAATGTTTCTGGCTTTTTGAATAGACTCTAATAAATTATCTACAGATTTTTCAGCGAATCTTTCTAAAAGAAGAAGGTCGCCTTTCTCTAATTCAAAAATATCAACAGAATTTTGAATTAAATTATTTTCCATTAGCTGATCGACTTGCTTTGGACCTAATCCATCAATGTCATATGCGGATTTCGAAACAAAATAATGAAGCTTTCTACGTTGCATCACATACGAATTTTTATCAACACATCTATAAGCTACTTCACCTTCAATCCTCTCAATGCTTCCGTCACCTCCACACTCAGTAATTTGATGAGGGAAAACAAAACTTTGAGATTTTTTAGGCCTTAACTCTCTAATAACTTTTACTATTTGAGGAATAATATCTCCTGCCTTTTGTAAAACCACAGTATCTCCAACTCTCACATCCAATCTTTTTATTTCATCTTCATTATGTAAGGTGGCTCTTGAAACGGTTGAACCAGCAACCAAAACAGGCTTTAAATGAGCAACTGGAGTAATTACACCAGTTCGACCAACTTGAAAGGCTATATCTTCAACGATGGTTGTAACTTGTTCTGCCGGAAACTTAAAAGCAATTGCATAACGCGGAGCTTTTCCTGTATAACCAAGAACATCTTGATATTCTTTTTCATTAACTTTTACAACAACGCCATCTATCAAATAATTTTCCTTATCTTTCTTATTATTTTTTGACCATTTTTGCCAATACTTAATAGCTTCTTCAATATTTTTAGCTAAAATGTGATGCCTATTAACCGGAAAATGCAATTCTTCCAAAAGCTTTAATTCATCATATTGCTTGTCAGGAACAATATCACCCATTGGTAAATCGTATATGAAAGCTCTCAACCCTCTTTCTGCAACCTTTTTGGGATCGAGCTGTCGCATAGTTCCGGCTGCTAAGTTTCGAGGATTGGCATAAGGTTCCTCGCCCTTCTTTTTTAATTCTTTATTTATTGCATCAAACTTATTTTTCTCCAAATAGATTTCACCTTCTACTATGATATTTCTTTTTTCTTTAATTCTTAAAGGAATAGACTTGATCGTCTTAACATTTGAAGTTACATCTTCACCAACCTTTCCATCTCCTCTAGTTGCAGCAACTTGTAGAGATCCATTATCATATTCTAAAACTATCTTTAAGCCATCTATCTTTAATTCACATGTGTAAGTTGGCTGAATATCTTTACCTAATTTTTTCTTCAGCATGCGCTTAATTCGTGCATCAAATTCTCGCATATCATCTTCTTTAAAAGCATCATTAAAAGACCACTGCTCTATTTTGTGTGGAACTTTTTTGAAACCTTCAGCGGGTTGTCCACCAACTCTTTGGGTCGGAGAATCTGAAGTTATTAAATCAGGAAATTCTTTCTCAATATTATTGATTTCTCTTTCTAAAGCATCATATTCTTCATCCGAAATCTCTGGTCTATCGTGAACATAATACAAATAGCGATGATGCTCAACCACCTCTTTTAAGATATTTAAACGTTTATTTGCTTGATTTTTATTCATCTCGTCCTATGAGAAATACTCTAGCACAAGTGCACGCTCAACTGCACGCGCATTTCCATCAGGATCACAAGTGTTTAGTCCTCTAGATGTTATTGTTGTTTTAACAAGATTTCCAGAAAGAATTTTTCCAACTGTAACTTCTGTACAATACAGAATATCATTTGCTCCAGAGACAGTATTATTAACCGTCATTCTAAAAGTGTAAGTTTCTCCAGTAGTATCAAAATTATATCCCCCTATTTCTTCAGTAAAGTTATTAGAAACATATCCAACCCCGTCGTGAATTTGTCCACCATTACAAGTAACGCTACCCCAATCATTCCTCAAGACTTGAGGTCCAGTAGGAAATGTATATTTAATATCACCACTATCATCAAGAATATTCAAATCCCAATATAGAGCACATTCAATACCTGTATTTGCTGCATAAAAAGCAAATTGAGACTCTCTACCAGAACCAGAAAGTATTATTTGTTTTAAAGCAATAGAAACCATAGAAGCCCCGATCGCCAGAACTAAAACAGAGACTAGAACAGCAAACAATAAAGTAAAACCTCTTTTTTTAGAATTTCTTAATTTTAAATTATTTTGTATATTTTGATTAAACATATTTGTTTTTATACTTATATAGAACCGCTTGGTATCCAGTCATAGATATTCTCCTGAATAACAATTCTTTTTCGACTGTTTAAAATATTACTTGTCCAAACAACCTCAACTATTATTTGTGCTTCTTGGCCTGGAATTATTTCATTGATAAAAATAGTTCTAGTAAATCGTGAATCACTTCCTCCATTACCATATAATTCTGATCCATTATCATTAATAATTCCTAATGGGCTACAAGTTTCTCCGACACATAAATCAATACTTTCTCTACCAGGAATAGTATCTATAGTACATTTACGACTTCCATCAGTACTAACACAATTACCTAATCCCTCAAGCCAATTGACTTCACCAGGCTTCAGGCCATTTGTATCTCTAATATTTTTAATATATTCGACAACATCCTGCGCCAAGAAGAAGGCTGTGACTTGATCACGAGACTGAAAAGCATTCTTCAAACTATTTGAAGCAAAAAACATAGGTCCAGTTATAGACAAAGACAAAATAAATATTGCAACAAGAGTTTCAAGCAATGTAAAGCCAGCTTGCCTTGAGCTCTGTCGAAAGGCCCCGTTTTTTATATATTCTTTTTTGTTTCTATTTAGAATCATGAAGTTTTATATTTTATATATTAGACTCTTCTCCAGCAATATCAAGACGTCTTTGAGAAATAGTTGTTTGTGTTCTGAAAGTTGACTGAATACTATTATTGAAAACAACTTTTCCTTCAATAAATATAAATGTTCTGGGCTGATCACCAGCATCCTCGTAACCACTCTGCTTAATTAAAAAGTTATCGACATCAACCTCAGGCGCGGTTATGGCAACAAAAGAAGCATCATTACTACAAGAAGTTCCTATGCACCGCCCTACACTCCCTAATCCGTCAGTTTCTATAAATTTAAAACTAACTTTTTGCCTTGTGAAATCTCCACCTGAAAGAACGATTCCGTCGACAGTTAACTTAGCATTTGCTCCAGACCCTATAATCACAGGATCAACTCCTGTTTTAACATGCCTAGTTATTGATTCCATTGCAAAGTTTAAGTTATTCATAACAGAATTAACTGTTTGTGCTTTTCTATTTGAATCAAGAACTGTCAAAATAGCACCCATTGCAATAACAACTACAATAGAAAATAGTGCGACTGATACGAGCATTTCGATTAAAGTGAACCCAGCCTGTCCTGAGCTTTGTCGAAGGGTTTTTGTTTCTGATTTTATAAATTTAGTAGTTTTCATTTAATTTAACTTGGATTACATAAGGAATTATCTTGAACTGAAATCTGTCCAGTATTGTGAATTATTACATAACGCAAAGCATCACTACGTGGAGCCTTAATTCCTATTTCTGCATACTCATAAGAATCTTCTGATAGATCACTGTGGTTTTTGATAATCGCATCAGGATTGGGTCTCTTAAAAGTAATAGAAAGGCCTGTTGCAGCGGTAGTACATCCTGTGGCATCTTTTACTAAAAGACTATTAATGGCAATATTTCTCTGTAAAACCAATTGCTCTAAACATTCTCCCGATCCATTACAAGCCCCTTCTTTCATACCACTAGAATCGATATCATTAAAGAAATCAATACTTTTAGTTTCTCCATCAACTAAAGCAATATGTATACCGTAAGCGCTACCGAATTCTCCACCAGAACCCCTTACTCCTAATCCGAAGACTTGTGCCTGTCTTGCAGTTAAGGCAATTTCATATGCCATATTTGTTGAAAGAACCCTGTCGGTGAAATCTCCATAATTAAACATTAGAATGGAAGTTAGTATTCCAAATATTGCAGTAACAACTATCAGCTCCAAAATAGTAAATCCCCCTTGCCCTGAGCTTTGTCGAAGGGAGCTTTGTCGAAGGGTGTTTTTAATTTTTTTAAGTTTTGAAAACATTTTTTAAATTAAGAAAAATAATCCTAGTTGCAATACATCAATTTGATAGAAAAAAGCAATAATAAAACCAATTATCAGAAATGGTGCAAAAGGTATCTCACTCTTCATTGTAATATGCTTACCTCCATGTTTCAAACGAAAAATCAACAAAATCAAAATACTTACTACTGCTCCAATCCAGAATGCAATAATAATTGCCGACACTCCATAGATTATTCCTAAAAACCAACCAATACTTAAAACCAGTTTTGCATCCCCTAATCCAATCCATCTTCCTCTAGAAATTAGCCACAATAAAAAGAATGGCGTAAATATAATAAATCCAGATAATAAATCTAATACATGAATTAACTCTATATTACTAAAAGGTGTTAAAAATAACCTATAAATTAGTGCTAACCCAGCCAGAGTATAAGCAAGCCCGTTTGGAATAATCTTATGATAAATATCATAAACAAAAATTACGATAAAAAGTGCAAATACTATGAAGAAAAATATTATGGACACTAAATCTAAACTATCACTAAATTTTAAGAATATAGCTAAGAAAGAAAAAGCTGTTGCCAATTCAACTAAAGGATACTGTATAGAAATTTTTGATCCGCACTTTCGACACTTACCCTTCAAGTACACATAACTAAAAACTGGAAATAAATCTTTATAAGTAAGCTTAGATAAACATGACATACATCCAGAGCGCCCGCCCAAAGATTTACCAGTGTTATATCTTAAAATAACCACATTTAAAAAACTCCCAACTATTAAGCCGAAAATAAATATAAAGGTAGTAAGAATGTAAAACATCAAACTATTATATCAAACAAAAAAGCTCCCATTGGGAGCTTTTTCTGAATAGAGAAATTGTAACTAACTAGCCACAATTAGTAGAGTCCTCTGCAGTTCCATGCCCTGAGCTAGTAGTTGTTGCACTACCTTGATAATCAACACAGAAGTAATCACCAGTTGAAAGAACAGCTGAAGCTGCCCACTCACTATCCCAATCAGTACATGTTCCTCCTGCTTGACTAACAGCGTTTGTAATGTTTGTATCTGCACAAACGGCTGCATAATCACCATCATCATCGAACACAATTTCAGCTTGTGCTCGTGTATTTGATAGGTTTGCCTTTATAGCAGCATCAGCCCCCTTAGTTCGTGCTGAGTTTAGTGATGCCAGAACTACAGATGAAAGAATACCAATGATTGCAATAACAACCAAAAGCTCAATCAATGTAAAACCTTTTTTAGTATTAGTCTTCATAACTTATAAATTAATATATTAATCAATAATTGTATTTTCTTATACAATAAGAATAAATGATATAAGAAAATAATTCACAATAAATGAATATACTTATTATATCTCTATATATAAATGCTTAATGGCTCTTTTCCACATTAATACAATATTTGACCTATTCTTAGTTTGAACTAACTTCCTGACTTATATAGTCTGATAGCTTCTTAAGAGAATCTTCATCGTGTATAGAAACGGTTAATATATCTTTACTCAAACTACTCATTGTCTTAACTTTTTCTTTAATCTCTTCTTTATTTAGCAGATCTGTTTTAGTTAGAAGAATGATTTCTTTTTTCTTAGAAAGATTCTTGTCGTATTTTTTTAACTCTTTTCGAATAGTCTCATATATTTCTAAAGGTTTTTCATATTCTACCGAAACACAATGAAGTAAAAGCCCCGTTCTTTGAATATGTTTTAAGAACTTGTGTCCTAAACCTTTTCCTTCTGCAGCTCCCTCAATAATCCCTGGAAGGTCAGCTATAATATTTCCATACAAAACTCCAAGGTTTGGGTCTAGAGTAGTGAAAGGATAGTCTCCCACTTTTGCATCAGCTTTAGTAAGAGCATTTAGTAAACTTGTTTTTCCAGCAGAAGGAATTCCGATTAATCCAACATCGGCAATTAATTTTATTTCTACATGAAAATTAGCTTGCTCTCCTTTTTCTCCTGGTGTCGCTCTCTCCGGTGCTTGGTCTCGTGAACTTTTATAATTTTCATTTCCATTTCCTCCTTCTCCTCCTTTCAAAACTTGAATAACCTCCCCTTCTTTTAAAATTTCATATTCTTCTCCAGAATCTGTATTTGTAATTAAAGACCCGATTGGAATATCAATATAAAGATCCTCTCCATTTTTTCCAAACAAACTATCTTTACCTCCATCAGTTCCATTCTCTGCATCAAATTCTTTTACGAAACGATATTTAAATAATAGATTAGTATCTCGTGAACCACGAAAATAAACACTTCCGCCATTTCCACCGTTTCCACCAGAAGGACCCCCAAAAGGCAATCCTTTCTTACGAAGCCAGCGAACGACACCATCGCCACCCTTTCCAGCTTTTACATAGATTTTTAATTCATCAATAAATGACATAATAATTAAGATTAGTGTCATGAAAATAACACAGTTTTACCTAATTATCAAGAGCTTTCTTTGCCATTTCCATCACACCTTCTTTACTTTTAGCTACTGCCATAAACAATCCTCTATGACAGAATACCGCATCCTTAACACCTGTTACTTTTTGTAACTCTTCATCGCGAAGTCCTGCCCACTCTTTAGGTAAATCTTTTCGATTTTTGAAGCTATTCATTTCTTTTCTTAAACATTTTACTTTCCAAGTCTCTTCGTCTGAAGTTTTAACAATAAAATAAAGTATATCTTTGTAATCATCTAAAGCTCTAGTTATCGTCCCATCATCAAAATCATCATTTTCAAAAATAATTAATCTTTTATCTTGATTTTCATCTTTATTTTTCTGACTCTCTTTATATCGTTCTATGATAATATTTTTAGCTTCATCGTAATGCTCCGCTAATTTTATTTCTTTATTAATTAGATCTTTTGCAAAATCAACTGCTTCAAGAAAATGCTTATCAAAATTCTTTTCCTCTTTCCAAGTAGGAAAGTAACTAAAAACAATATTATGTAATAAATATGGATTAACATTATATTCGTTTAAATCATAAACAGATATACCATTGTCTCCAGCGTCAATTGGTTGAACTAATTTAATATCAATAGATTTCCAAACCTCTTCACTGGAACATAAGTCCTTTCCGAAATGTTTCCAAATTAATCCGAAACTGGCATATGGAATATTATTTTCACGGAGACCAGCTCCTTCTTTTTGATGATGGTCAAATCTACTTATTTTAGGATCATAAATATTACCAACATCTAAAACGATATCGCCCTTTTCTATGACTTCAGGATCCCTTGTTCTAATTACTTCTATTTGATCTTTAAAAAAGATTGCTAGAGTTGCAACAGAAAATACGTCATCAGGATGAAATCGACTACTATGCGTGATTACTTTTTTCATATTACTTATTTAATTAATTATTAGAATTATTTATTAACTCCCCTCCATCGAATATTCATATATACGGAATGTGCAACAGCTCCAACAGATACAACATAAAAGACAAATCTTGAAAGCTCTCCTATATATGGAACAAATTGAACAATAGCTAAAAGGATTACTCCAAGTGTCGCTGTCTGAAAACTTATTTCAAAACCATCACCATCTTTTCCTTTTTTAAACACTTTTTTAATGAGTGCTCCCAAAACTATACCGGATATTGCTCCAGAGATTATCAAAATAAATAAGAAACCAATCATCAGCAAGAAGGAGATTGGCAAAGCTATTAAACTAACAAATAAAATAATGACCACCAATGGCAATAAAATCAAAGTTAAAATTCCAATAATAAAACTTTTACCAAATGAATTTAGTGCATATTCGGTTGTCTTTTGTGAAAATACTTTAAATACATATACGAGTAAGAATGCCAACAGAAGAGTTGTGACAAATCTTAGTAATATCCAGAAGTTAATAAAACTCAATACAGCCTGCTTAAGAATACCGTTATCTTGAATTGAGCTTATTTGATTGTAATTAACTTGTCCATGTAATTGGCTTTCAGAATCGGATGAAATTCTTTTTGGTGAAAAGTAGTTTAGTCTTCCGTTAATATTTGCATTCTCTCCGACGCTTAAATCTTGAGTTGTAACTTCTGTATATCCATTCATGGTTCCGTTAAGAGAAACTTTTCCAGCCGTTAAGTGAACACCATTGTTTGATGTATTTAAAAGAGTAACTTTTCCTCCGACCAAAATTGTATCTCCTCCGACAGTTACATTTTCGTTAATAAAAATACTTCCCCCAATTACAACCAATTCGCCTTCAACATTTCCATTAATAGTTACGTCACCTCCAACTATTTTTACATCTCCTTTAATATTACCCGAAACAGTAACTCTTCCAGAAAGAATAACTAAATCCCCATCAACATCATTTGTAATAAAAGTTTCTCCCGAAACAATAGAGGCATCTTTCTTTATTTTTCCTTCAATTCTGGATTGTCCTGCTCCGATATATAAATTCTCTTCTATTGTAGAATCAGCATCAATATAGACTTCACTATTACCTCGAATCTCTGCAGCAAAAATAGTCACAGGCAAAAATGCAAATATGGCTAAAAATATGCTTATTTTTGCTAAAATTGAGCTCTTCATATTATCTATAAAGTAACATATGGTTGAGGATATGTCTATTGTAATTTTATTTTTTCAACAAGATTTTTGACTTCCGATTGTAGCTTTCTAGCATTTCCGTGTGAAAGAATTCCTAAGCAAGACTGAACTGTTTCAATTTTTGCTTGTTGTTCTTCAATACCACGAAATATTCTTCTTTTTGTCGTGTTTCTTAAAACTCTATGGTCTGTAAAATTAATCCACCCTAAAAAATCAACACCTGATGCAATAGTCTCAATCTTTACCTTATTCGGGTGCAAAGAAAGCTTTAGTTCATCTTGAAGAAACAATTTTATTTTTGGCAATAAAGAATTCAGATAGTTCTTATCTTGCGAGAAAAATACAAAATCATCAGCGTATCTAATGTAGTATTTGATTTTCAGATCCTGTTTAACAAACTGATCAAACTCATTCATATAGATATTCACCAATAGTTGTGATGTTAGATTTCCCAAAGGAAGACCACGCTTCTGATTTTCTATACAAAAGCTATCTATAATTTTCGATAACAACCACAGAATATTTCTGTCTCTGATGTATTTATTAAGTATTTCTTTCAAAATCCGATGATCAACGCTAGCAAAAAATTTCCTAATATCGCATTTCAAAACCCAACAAGTTTTTGTATGATTCCTTGAAACTTTATATCCATATTTTCGAAATCTATCTAAAGATTTATGTACTCCTTTACCCAATCTACAAGAATATGAATCTGAAATAAAAGTTTTATCAAAAAACGAGTAAAGAATTCTATAAATAGCGTGGTGAAGCAATCTATCCCTAACCGAAGCTTTGTGAATATTTCTAGGCTTTGGATCTGATATGTTGAAAGCTTGATACTCAGAATGTCTATAATTCCCATCTCGTAAATCATTATGTAAATCAATTGTATTTTCCATCAGTCTCTGTTCAAATTCCTGAACATCTTTACGGTTTTTCTTACCCTTCAAAAATTCCTGCCAAGCTAACAGTAGATTTTCAATAGAAATGATAGAATGATAGGAATGGATAAAAATTTTTCTCATTCTCTAAATACTACCCCCCCCCCCGAAACTTTTACCACTATTACAAAAGTTAAAAGAAGTATATTTATTATGGTTTATATATTATAAAAACATTCCAAAACTCCATCGATATTCACTCGGAAATAAAATAGATGGAAAATTTATTGAAAGTATAGAAATAATAGCCCAAGCTAGTTTCTTACCGCCAAATGAGAAACAACCTCTTGTTCGAGTAGCAATAAGAAAAATAGACACTTTAAGAATTCTTCTTATGATTCTTTGGGAAACAAAATCTTTGGATAATAAAAAGTATATTGCTTTATCTATAAAGATAGAGGAAATTGGAAGAATGCTAGGTGGATGGAATGGACAGCTTCAAAAACAAAACTCTCCCAACAAAAAGTCGGGAGAGAAATAGAAAGATTTGCTACGAACAAACACCCAACGATTGTCAGCATTCCAAACGTTGTCAGGGTTACCGTAGTTGGCGTTGAGCCACCGATCGTCACTGTCGTGTTCGACGTTGAACACGTTCAGATCGCCATCGGAGTTCGTTGATGTATAAAATGTCATCCATTCCACCACCTCTTGATTATTCACTAAGAAAGCTCTCGAAGTTGTACCGTATTTGGTATCTAAAATACTCCAACATCTTATACCAAGTATTTTTATTTTTTAAGCTCACATAAACCACTCTATTTTAAGCCCTAGCCGAAAATACTCTCGATTTATTATTTTGCTGGATTCGGTGGCAGGAAGTCGTAACCGCCTACTGATATTCACCTAGTACCGTTATTTATTTTACCAAAAAGAAAAGCCCTGCACCTCAAGATTATCGAGAGGTGCAGGGCTAAGGTCAAAGGATCTAAGGGCAAGAACTAAGTGTCCAAGCCCAAAGTACTAAGACTTGCCACGAACAAACACCCAACGAAGGCCAGCATCCCAAACGAAGTCAGGGCCACCGTAGCGGGCGCTGAGCCACCGATCGCCACCGTCGCGAGCGACGCGGAACACGCGCAGATCGCCACC
>Ga0136555_1000521_pt1 | contig 15191 bp, 11 predicted proteins | sample AntRauTorckE5432_FD_104927 | JGI IMG/M metagenome (GOLD analysis project Ga0136555, IMG submission 104927) | Saline lake microbial communities from Rauer Islands, Antarctica - Metagenome Torckler E5 #432 | ecosystem: Environmental > Aquatic > Non-marine Saline and Alkaline > Saline | place...
AGCATATCTTCGACATATTTTTTAGCAAACTGAATTGATTCTTCCATCGGATTTACCTCTTCTTTTTACGTTTCTTTGCAGACTTCTTGCTCGACTTATTAGCAGTATAGTTGGACTTTGGCGCACTTGTCTCTTCGCTCAAGCGTGTGACTTTGACGGGTGCGTTTTTGCGATCTTTTTGGGATTTCTTTTTGGGAGGCGATGGTTTTTTTACTTCTTTGGCTACCGCGACAGTTTCTGTATTTGCCTTTGCAGATTTTTTGGCTTTTGGCTTCTTTTTAAGCGGTTTCTTAGAGACTACTTCTGCAGCTGGCTCGTCTAGCATCATATATTCGTCTTGTTTTAGTAAATGTCGTTGTTGCAAGTACGCAATCAATCCTCCGACAAACCAGTAGAGTGCGAGTGCTGCGGCAAACCCAATCGTGACGACAAATATGACAATCGGCAGGATATAGGCCAAATTACGACCCATCGCTGCGTTTACTTCTGCACTATCGGCTTGTTTGCCGGTGTTTGCATCTTGCAAGATGTCGCGCAGTTTACGAGAATCTTTGGACTTTGGCATTGTTTGGCGTATCTGAAAATACTGGATAAGACTTGAACCTAATACGAGTAAGAATGCCGGGAAATAGAACCCAAGGTCGCTATCGACTGCTTGTCGCCCAAGATCGACGACACCAAACAAGGTGTTATCAAATATGTCAGGGTTTTCTTTGAGTTCTTGCATGACCGAAAGACTCTGGACGGGCTCGTAGCTGAAGTCATAAACAGCTGCCGGATCACGAACGATTTTATTTAAACCGGAAAATAAGGCCAAAAATATAACTAATTGGACCACCATAAGGCCAATGTAAGCTAACGGCTTGATCTCTCGCTCTTTGTAGAGCTCCATTGTGAGTACAGACTGTTGCTGCTTGTTGTCCTTGTTGGCTTCTTTAATCTTTTTGATTTCAGGCTGCAGCTCGCGCATCGCTTTTGTGTGGCGTAGTTGCTTTTTTAGGAGCGGATACAGAGCAAATCTGGCAACGACCGTGAAAAGAATAATCGCAAAACCAAAGTTATGACCTGGCAATAATGCATAAATGAGTGTGAGGACGTTAAAAATTGGCTGGACAATAAAATCGTTGAACATTATCTCGTGTGCTCCTTCTTACTAGACCGAGCTTGGTCATTTCAATACTTACTTACTACTATACCATGAGCGTACCACTGTTATACAGCGACGCTACACCATGAGATTGTTGCTACAGCGTTTTGACAGCCTGCTTAGCAAGTTTCGTGATGATTGCTTTAAGCTCTGCGTGAGGCATATCAGCAACCGATTTATTGTGCACCACAAACACCGCTTGAATAGCGACTCCATCAAATATTTCTTCTGTGCGAATCAGTTCGTACAGTCTGCGCCGTATTCTGTTGCGATCGACAGCGAGTTTAGATATTTTTTTACTGACCACGATTGCCATTTTATAGTCATTGCCTTTTTTATTTTTGGCATAAAAAAGAGAGCATGTCTGTGAGCGAACAGCACCACCGCGCACCTTTGACACAGAATTGTGTCCATGGAAGCGGTGTTTTTTTGCTATCACGCTAGTACTGTTACTCCGTTATTATATAACTGGTATTTCGTTCAACTAAAGTTGCGAATAATTGCTACTTCAAAAGAGAGATAAATCAGAAACAAAAACACTATTTAGATAGTGCTTTGCGACCTTTTTCTCTGCGATTCTTCAAGACGTTACGGCCCTGACGAGTCGACATTCTCTTAAAAAATCCGTGTACTCTTGAGCGTTTTCGCTTCTTTGGTTGGAAAGTTCGTTTTGGCATATCAGCCTATTTTACCACCGTTACTCTAGTAAGTCTAGTCACCAACTTTTTAAGCGGACCGTTATTCACAACAACTAGGATATATTTTTTGCAAATAGAAAAACTTATTTCAAAGATTATCCACCCTTCCACAGGTTTTATCCACACAATTAACAGAGGTGACAAATTTCTGTGGATAACTCTACCGCTGTAGTGGGTGGCGCGGGTTAAATAAATGTTGTGAAAGTAGCTGTGGAAAAGTCTGGATGTTTTGCGCTACACTATTAACAGCAACTGAGGTAAACATAAGGGGTAATAGATACATGCAGGACACTGCGCGGTTATGGAAGGCTGTACTAGGCGAAATCGAGCTGACCGTCTCTCATGGTAACTTTGTGACGTGGTTCAAAAAAACTCAGCTTTTGCAGGCCGATAGTTCAAAAGTACTTATAGGTGTCGCAAATATATTCATAAAACAGCAGCTTGAACGCAAATATCAAGAATTACTCATAGACATTCTTGATAAAAACGGTATTAGAACAGAGTTTCTTGAGTTTAAAATATACGATGCCAAGTCCCCTTCGACAAAAACAGCTGTTGATACAGTCGTGCTTAATAACACTCCAAAACCTTCTGGAAAAACTTCGGTGGCAAAACGATCGAGTTCTGGCGTGGCTCATAAATATCGCCGAGGATTAAACGACCGTTATACGTTTGAGAATTTTATTGTTGGGTCGGGTAATGATTTTGCTTATGCAGCTTGCCAAGCAATCGCCGAAAAACCTGGAGATAAATACAACCCTTTGTTTGTTTACGGCGGTGCTGGTGTTGGCAAGACTCACCTGATACAAGCTGTTGGCAACAAAGTACTAGAAAAAAACCCACAAGCTCATATTGTCTATATATCTACCGAACAATTTGTCCAAGAGTTTCTTGATGCAATTCGCTACAAGAAAAACACAGACTTCGCTGACCACTACAGGAGTGCAGATGTCCTTATTGTTGATGACATCCAGTTTATTGCCGGCAAAGAAAAAACGCAGGAGGAATTCTTCCATACGTTTAACGCGCTCCATCAAGCAAGCAAACAGATTATTATAAGTAGCGACAAGTCTCCAAAAGATATACCGACATTAGAAGATCGTCTGCAGAGCCGGTTTGCTTGGGGTATGTCTATCGATATGCAGGTGCCAGATTTTGAAACACGCTGCGCAATTGTCCTTACAAAAGCGGAAAAGAATAATCTAAAACTAAAATCTGATGTTATTGAATTTCTAGCTAACTTGGTGACAACAAACATCCGCGAGCTGGAGGGTGTTTTGAACCAGTTACTTGCCTTTTGTGAAATGCGGAACCTTGAGCCAGATCTGCAAGTGGCCCAAACCTTGCTTGGCAGTACAAAGTCTCGTCCAAAACATATTAGCCCAAGACAAATAGTTGAACGCACTGCACGGTATTACTCTGTCCCAATGGAGGAGTTGCTTAGCCCAAAAAGAGACAAAGATATTGTCTATCCACGGCAAATTGCTATGTACATGCTCAGATCAGAGCTCCATATGAGCTTCCCAAAAATTGCAGTAGAGCTTGGTCGTAAGGACCACACGACGGCAATACACTCTGTCGAAAAGATAGAAAAAGAATCAAATCTAGACCCTGCTGTCCGGCAGCAATTATCTGAATTACGCGGTAAGTTATATGTCTAATTTAGTGCTAAAAAACGATATTACCTGGCCAAATCAATACCATTCTGAGACTAAAATAGCTGAGGATAACCTGTGGATAGCTATGGGAGAACTTGCAAAAAGACTTGGACAGATTGTGCAGAACCGACAAGTTGTGCACACGTCAGTTTTTGCAAACCACGATTATACACAGATACTTCAAAAGTTGTGCACACGAGTTATCCCATTACTTTTTAGTGAAAATAACTCTTCTAATCAGTCGTTTATACACCGTTTCCACATAGCTAATAATAACTACTCATATAAATAAGTAAGGAATAGAACCATTATGAAACTGACCGTCACCCAAGAAAATCTAGCAAGAGCATTATCAACAGTATCAAGGATTGCAAGTAGTAGAGGATCGCTCCCTATTCTCTCAAACGTCTTGCTGAGAACATCCAGCAATCAGCTCTACATGGCGGCCACTAATCTTGATTTAGCAATCAGTGAAACCATCGGAGCGAAGGTAACCCAAGAAGGTTCTATCACTGTCCCTGCCCGGCTGATGCAAGATTACGTTTCTTCTTTGCCGAACGGAACTTTACAACTTGAAGTCATTGATAATAAATTACACATAAGCACCGAGCACCACAACTCATCTATCAACGGAACACCTGCAGATGACTTCCCTGTCATGCCAGTAATTGAAAACAGCGAGACGTTAGGCATGCCTGGGCTTGCGTTCAAGCAAAGTCTGAGTCAGGTACTGTTTGCGGCATCAAACGACGAAGCACGGCCCGTATTGACTGGCTTGTATTTGTATTCCAAAGATGGACAATTATTCGCAGCAGCAACTGATTCTTACCGCTTGGCCGAAAAACGAATTATTAAAACAGAAAGAGATCTTAAAATACTCATCCCTGCTTCTTCTCTCGCCGAAGTGCTGAGAGTTATGAAAGATGATGTCGATGAAGTAACGATTAGTTACGATGAACAGCAGGCTTTGATTAGTCTTGGTAGTGTTGAAATCGTGACAAGATTGATTGAAGGCGTCTACCCTGATTACCGTAAACTACTACCGAGCTCTTATGAGACAACCGCTACTGCAGAGAGAAAAGATTTGCAAGAAATAACAAAAGTATCAAGCTTGTTTGCCCGTGAAGCTGCCGGCGGTGTCACTATGTCAATTGAAGCTGAACAAAAGCAGATAAGTATCCGCTCAATCGCTTCTCAGGTGGGTGAAAATACCGCTATTGCCGACGCTGAGGCAACCGGTGATGCAGTGATTACAATGAATTCACGCTATATACTTGATGGTCTGTCGGCATTTGAAGGCACGAAGATAGCAGTCAACGTCAACGGCAAACTTGACCCTTGTGTTTTTACTGATCCAGATAATGATGATTATTTGCACGTTGTTATGCCAGTTAAGAGTTAGCAAAACTAACTCTTAAGGTTGAGAATGAGTTTGAAGAATGAGAGTAATTGACTCGTATGACAAATGTTAATTATGAGCCCTCAATCTCATACTCACCCTATATACTAAAGGGTATGTTGCAGACTCTGGCGCTTCGAAATTTTCGTTCTTATGACAATGGCTTATTTGAATTCAAGCCAGGCGTTAATATCATTGTTGGTGCTAATGCCAGTGGCAAAACTAATCTACTTGAAGCGATTCACTATATTGCCGTTATGAAAGGGTTTAGAGCGAGCGATAAGGATCTGAGCTCATTTGAAAGTGATTGGTTTCGTTTAGAAGCTATGACAACTGATGGTGTGCGTGTGGCAAAATTCCGTTCCGATATTCCACAAAAAACAATGGATATAGACGGCGATGTTAAAAAGCGCCTGCTGCCGCCCTACAGCTTGCCGATAGTCGTGTTTGAACCAGATCACATGTTGCTACTGGGACGCGAGCCAGAGCGTCGTAGGAGCTATATAGACGGTATCTTATCTATCACCCGCCCTGGATATAAATCAGACCTGACAGCCTATAAGCGAGCCCTTGCTCAGCGTAATCGATTATTAAAGCAAGAGACCTTTAGTGTTGACCAACTATTTGTCTGGGATATTCAGTTGTCACAAAAAGCCGGTATTATTGCTGCGGCACGACAGGAACTTATACAGCAATTAAACGAGGTCTGTCAGAAGAAATACCAGGCAATCGCTTCAAGTAAAGATTCTTTGGTTATTAGCTATGAAAGTACCCTTCGGGCGGATTCTTACGCAGAAGATTTACTGAATTATCTACGTGAAAACGTCAATAAAGATAGAATACGTGGCTTTACAGGAGCTGGAGCTCACCGAGACGATATGCGGATTATGCTAAAAGAAACTGATTCACGAATTAGTGCCTCACGCGGCGAAACTAGAAGTATTATACTAGCGCTCAAAATTGCCGAACTCGAGTTATTAACTGAGCAGACCGGTAAACGCCCATTGCTACTACTAGACGATGTGTTTAGTGAACTAGATGGTAGTCGCAGGCGGGCTCTTGCCGAAGCTCTTCAAGACTACCAAACGTTCCTCACGACGACAGACGCCGACGTTGCCGTCGACCATTTTTCCCACTACAACATCATCCCGATTGGATAAATTTATGTATTAGCTACTGGATAGATTAAACGAGTATTAGTCCAATAAAGGTACGATAAACTCTATACTAGGATCAATCGATTTTACTTCTGCGATAAGTGTTTGAATTTCTTTTTCGGCAAGAGTGAGAGTATTCTGATCATAATCATAATCACCAGTTATAGGGTCAACTACTAGCTGACCCAGCTCCAATGATACAAAAACAGTTGAACCAGCTAAAGATAAGGAACTTACGTATTTCGATGAGGTGAAACCGTTTAAAATAGCATCGATTTTTTTAGCAGAATCGCTTAATTTTACTAAAACTTTTTTATCAACAAAACCTGCTACTACGAAGGCATTATCATTATATTGTTCGACTCCAGTGATTGACAGTGTCGGAGAATTGACCGCGATAAAACCCTCAAATCTAGAATCTTCAACAGATAAGATAAACAACTTGTTATCTAAAACAATATGGGGTTTATCATCAACACAAAGAAGATCAGAAATACCAAACAGTTCTTTTTCTGGATTTAGATTAGCACTAAAGATGCTGAGATTGCTATTCACATCTAGTATAAACAAATAGTCTGCACAAACTACAAAATCACTAGGTCTTTCGGTCTTCATGGACTTATTTTTGTCGACTAAACGCACAGTGTAGTTTATTACTGGAGGATTAGAAGACGCGGATTCCTCTTCAAGAGCCACCCATGAATTATCACTAAACTGGCCAATAGAAATGGTGTTGGGACCAAAATCTAAAGGACTTGCCAATTTTTGTAATTTTCTCAAATTGTCACCACCATACACAGCAGTGCTATTAGCTAGCGTAACAGGGTTCTTTGAATAGGATGTACCCCGCTGCTGTAATGGTTGTGAACTTAAACTAACGGTATCTACTAAAGTAGTAGATACTATGTTCTGGTTTCTGTTTAGTTTAAAAACGTCGTGTAAATTATCGCGTCCTGCTTCGTAGGTCATAACGAAAACGCCATCCTCCGTTTCGTGTACTGCCTCTATGATTCTGTTTTTATTAAAACTGTTTGTTTCGATTGAAATAGTTTTCGGCGGCGATGAGTCTGTTGCTTTTTCGTGCAGAATTAGACTAGACAAAGGCCCGAGACAGGTGTAACTAAACACCCCAAGTGATGTTTCAGAAAAACAACTTTTTTGTCGTTCCGCAACAAATTCACGACCTAGCTGATCTTTAAGTGAAAAATTATCTATTTTTGTTGTTCTCATGAAGCCATTTACTTCAACGAACTTAGTATAAGAACCAGTACTATTTTCTATTACTACAAAATAGGAACCTGGCTTGACCGTAATACGATAGCTTTGTGAATCCACAGATTTGCTTACTATAGCTTCCTTGTCGGCACCATAAACAGAAACTGATGTTTGAGTGTTTTGTGACTCTGGAAGTATAACTGACAGTTGTCCTCTACCGCTTGTCAGAAAAACAAACATTAATAACATCACAATTATTACGAGAATAGTGACTATAGTTTTTTTATGCTTCATGGTTGTCTCCATTCTTAAAGCGATCCGTACTGAATGAATAGATCTGATGCTTCACCGCGTCTTTTAGTTATTTCTGGATTGCCCGGTTTACATCTTGCACAACGCTCATAGTTAATAGCAAAAAACTCAGCCGCATCCTCAGGGGTGGTCGTATTAAAAAACCCACTATTCCGACTGGCTTCATCGGTTCCAGCATTCACCCCATATTGGAGTAATAGTCCAACACTCTCCCCCTTAAGTTGACTGATAAGAAAATCGCCTTGGTATTGCATTGAATCAATTAGCTCGTATGGCACTCCCTTATCGCTGGAAACTAAGATTATTTTTTTTGCAGGTGTCCATTGAACCAGCCCCCAGCCGTATCCATCCGGTGTAGTCTTAACACGCCTGCCGTCTATTATCGCGCACCGATCTCCATCAAAAAGTATTTGTGCGGCCTGTGCTTGGTTAGCAGATTTAATTTCACCACCAGCTTCCATGATCTCTGCTGGAATATTCTTTTTCAGACCATCTTCAACACTGTACACACATTCATGTCTTTTAGGATTGTTACCTGATTCATGTTTGACGTTAGCTAAAATACCTACCGCTTGCTCAATTGTCATTCCGCTATTTTTTAACGCATTGATGAGATCGACATCATTATCGCCCGTTCCTGCAGGAACAAGACCACCACAACCGCTTGCAGAAAAGTTTTCACTATTTTGGCCAGGAAGATTACTAACTACAAAATCTGCCTTCAAACCATAGCCTGCCGAGGTGTGGTGAATACCATCATTTGCAAAACTATAATCAACAGACTCTGCACTTGCCGCGAAATCTAATATGCTTACTTGATTATCACCTAATGCTGAGACACCCTGCTGTATGCCGTTATTAATAGCCACGTAATTATTACTATTTTTAGTGTAGGTATTTAACCAAACTATTTTTGCAGTTTTATTAAAATCTCTAATGTATGTGACCATATCTTGTGTAGCTTGTGCTTGATTGCTCTCTGGGTTGGTGCCAAGCATTACAACTATTATGCTTACTTTATCATCAGCAAACCTAGCGGTATTTTCTGACAAGTTTTCGATGGTGTCTGAAACTGAGTATCCTTGAGTTGCTTCAACACTTAGGCCACTTTTTTGCGTTGCGGTATCGATACGCAACTCAGCATTGGCTGTGAAACCAGCCTCAGAAGTTTTTGCGAGTAAGCCCCCCGAACCCACCATACCTACCGTGAGAGAATCACCAATATAAAAAACTCCACCTACGCCACTACCGGGAATCGAGCTAACGGTGCTGCAACTTTCCCCTGGATTTAAATCATATTTATATATTCCACTATCATACAAATCTTTCTGTATTAATTCGCTTGCATAAATATGAGGAGAACTAAATAGAGAGATGACAATCAGTAAAACAAATATAATAATATATCGGAAAGACGTTTTAAAGTTGGCTAATAGCACTATAGTCCTCCAGTATATTTAAAGCTATGTTTTCAGGAACACTAGCACCTAGTAGAGTGTCTAAGTCTGGTCCTGTGCCTGAAAAAATTTCTATATATTCTCCAGATACAACAGAATATATCCCAATAGACCCCTCGCCTATTAGGTCAGGAGTAGTGGCCACTGCTATCACCCACCTATCTTCATCATAACTTTTTAATGTTTTTAGTTCTATACCATCAATTCTATACCGTTGTTCGATAGTTGAAAGCGCTGGAGGAGTTTCATCTTTCTCTTCAGAAAAGACGACAACAAGCTCCTCTAGATCTCGCAAATCGTAAAAATCTGTGGCTAGCCCGCTGACACTTACAAAACTATATAGATAATCATTTTCGTCGTAAGCAATATTAAAGCTATCGTTGTTTTTGGATACTACAAAACCGTCTTGATTTAACACACTAACAGGTAAGTGTTTTGTGTCTACAAGAACAGTAACAGAATTGTTTCTACCGTTTAACACTAGCAACAAACCACCAATGAAAGCGGCTACTAAAAGAATTATTATGATAATAGTTGTTTTTTTTCTGATCATTATATTACTCTGCGCCTTGACCTATATAACGAGACCTGCCCGCAGGAAAATCTCTGTCAAGGTTCTTCTGAGTGAATCGTACTGGATTTCCCCAAGAGTTTGTTTCGTAAACTATTATGTTTCCATTTTCGTCAACACCAGAGGCAGCGATTGCGACATGACCGCTTGTATCGGAATTACAGCTAAAAGTAAGCGTTAATAAGTCTCCAGGACGCACTTCGCTAGGCTCTAATTGCCTAAAAATACTTGGATTGTTTCGTTGGGTGTAATTGCCCGAGCAGCCGACATTAGCACCATCAAAGCCAAATGCATCATATAGCGCAACGGATGTCAGGCCGCTACACTCTAGAAGGTTGTTTGGGTTTAAACCTTCTGGGTTTCTTTGGCTTTGCCAAGCCTGAGCCTGTATGCCAAAATTACCAACATTCGTATTAAAACCATAGGTCGCCCTCACGCTACCGTTTGACCATCTTTCGCTATAACTGTTCCCGTAAAGAACACCGTCATACTTTAGTGCTTCACACAATATTCTTTCTGTATTTTCAACAGAGCCGTTTTCACATCTTTGTTTTATCTCTTGGCAATTTTGTTGTATTTCACTATTGTAGTCTTGTTTCGTTACGCTATTTCCAGAACCACCTACTTTGTTATATCCAGAACAGTCAAGCTCTCCTGTGCTTGTTGCAACCCCATTAAGGCTTGTTCCTGATCCTGAACCAATTTCTCTACAAGAGTCCGAAGTATCGCCCTCTTCGTAACAGTCTATTGCTGTCACAATTGAATCATCAAAAACAAAAAGCATGATTCTCACCCAATTTTCCTCAGATAAGTCATTGCAGCTAGCTTCTACATACTCATCTTCCATAGGTACAACCTCCTCTACTGGCGTCGATTGCCATCTACCAGTAACTTGTTTTATATCTACGCCAAAGCATTTTTTTGCTCTCTTGATTATTTCACTTCCGTTTCCAAGGTCTTCTCTGAGAATGCTAGCAGCTAAGGTAGCGTTTTCAAAAGGATCATCGTATTTAGGATCTTCTAATATTTCTAGTGGTACACTAACAAGATTGAAGTTTTCACCCCAGTTATAGGGCGAGGCTTGAGCATGAGCGCTTTTAGTGAAAGCAGAGCTTAAGTTGCCAACTATACTGGTCGAGCCTGCAAATACGTTCGGGGCTAGCCTGGTAACATCTTGTAATTGGTTTTTGCTTGCAATATGAAGGGTATTTACCGCAAGTGAGCGGTGGTCTTTCATGTCAAACATCCGAGCTAAAAAACTTTTCTCCCTGAACTCTTCTAGTTCTTTTTGTTCTAGCTTCATCATAGCGACTCTTTCTTGCGTATTTGATAACTCTACACCACCCATTGCCGCTGTATTAGCGTTACTTGCAGCCCTGGCAGCGTAGGCCATACAGTTACCATAGGCCTCGGCATCAACCGTTATTCCTTCTTCGTCTTGTCCACAAAATTCTTTAGCCCTGTTCTCCACTTGACCTTCTACTGCATTTCCAAGAAGGCTGGTTATCAAAGCGCTAATAGCCAAACCTTGAGCTACTTGTGCGCTTTTTGCTGCCCAGCCAGGAGGTCCCGTCAAAAGCAGCCCAACGCCCGCTATTACCTGAATGCCGTAACCTATAGGGTTACAAGCCAGTGCAGCTCCTGTGTCCCCAACACCTCCAAATGCTTCAATAAGGTCGTTTTCTCCACTTCCTGCTACTATTAAGTCAATTAGTCCAGCGATACTTCCACCTCGCATATTAAACGCTTGGCTTAAAACAGGCGTGGCTTCTGTACCTACACCAGGGGTTCCGTTCGCAGTTGCGTTAAGCGCTTTTGCACCCCATATGTTTTTTCCTTGATCGTCTTTGAATGTATCTGTGATTATTCCCAGTTGCTCTGAATCAAAATCTTGCCCGTACCTTACCTGAGAAGCTACTGCTTGTTTGTCAATTGCCTCTTCCATTGCAGGCAATACAATATTGGCGTAATTAAGTGCTGGCAGAAGATCAGCCGTTTCTTTAAGTAAGCAAAGTCCTCCAGTGAAGGTTAAGGCGCCGCTAGCTACCGTTGCCTTACTACCAAGTCTTGCTCTCGCTTGAGCCACTTTTGTTTGGTATTTCGAACTGAGTGTTGCCGTTTTTCCGGCTTTTTGTTTTCTTCTTGCATCTAATCTAACTCTAACGCTTTCGTCGATGTCTGCAGCAACTCTGTTAATTGGGTTGTAGAGTGAAGGCGCATTCCAAAATTTTCTAAATACACGACTTCGCACAGAAGTAATGGTCGCGCCTCGAGTTTTATTTGCGCTCTCGTTATCAAGCTCAACCAGAGACTTTATTAATTTGTCTAGTTCAGCTGAACTTTCACCAGTAAGCAAGGCTGAGTTTACCGTGATACCTCTTGAGCCTCCAACGGCCTGTAATCTACCATCGTCGGGCAGATTAAGATGTTTTATTATATTAGCTCTGGTTTCTTCTGGAGTAGCTCCTCTCAGAATAGAGCTTTCAGGAGGCTCGATTCTAATACGTGTTGGTCTACCATTAGCATCACGTCTATCAAAAGTAATTCCGTGTTGAGACTCGAGTCTGTCAACAATTTTATTGAATGATTTGCTTCCTAAAAATCCGACTCTTGTTTCTCCAATATCGCCAGTTCTATATGCTCTTGCTTGTCTCGTGAAGCCGTATATTCTAGTTTCTGCGGCAAGACTGCTTACTGCACTAGATCTACCAAGAGCAAAGTCTAGTTTTAGAATATCTGCAGACGGTAAGAGCATGAAAAACCCTATAAGGCCTCCACCCAAAAGTACTCCGATACCACCTGCCGCACCTTTTTGTTTTCTCGTAAACCTGCCCTTAAGCTTTGTCGACTTGTTTTTTCCTTTTCCTCCCGAAGGGCTTGGTTTGTATAATCCTCCTTCCTTAGAACTAGTCGCACTTGATTGCCCGTCTGTACTGTTGGCGTGTTGTTCTGCTTCTGATATACCCCTAGAAATATCACTAGAACTTAGAGGCGGTCCCGAGTTTTCCGGCTTATCATATACTTGTCCTGAACTTTCGTCGAGTTTTGGTCCCATAGCACTAGTTACCTGTAGTTTTAACGTTATTGTAAGTCGATGGATTCATTATATCCTGTTTGTCCTAAATCTACTTGTCGTTGCTGTTGGTTTTCTAAGTTTTGAACTTCCTGAGGGTTTGTCGTGATCAGACTGGTTTCTGTCGGACTGGCAGCAATCTGGATATGGACATGGTTCTCGCCAGCAAAAAACAAGCCCTGCCCAACCGGGAATTGGCTTAATCGTTTTTTCTCCTCTGTTGTCAGCTTGAATGTATCGGCAAGCACGTCGACAGCTGACGAGGACTGTTTAAGCAAGATCTGCATACTTGAGTTTGCAACGATTGCTCGACCCATACGTGAACCCATGAAATCTTCGACGTCTTGTGTGATTGTTGTGATGCCGAGGTTGTATTTACGGGCACGCTTCGCAAGACTAAATAAGAAGTTAGCAGAGTCTTCGTATTTCATCAATTGCCATGCTTCGTCTACGACTAGCATACGTTTTTTCTGGTCAGTTTTCGTCTTGTTCCATATGTAATTAAGAACAATATACATCGCTACCGGACGTAATTCATCTTCTAAATCGCGAATATTAAACACCACGAGTGGATTATTGATATCTATATTGCTTGGTTGTGAGAATATACCGGCAAAAGACCCGGTGGTATATTTACGAAGTCTCTGTGACAACTGTGGCCCAGTACCACCCATGTGTAGCAAAGTATCGTATAGATCACTAATGGTTGGTGTCGGTGAATTGTGCGTGAGAGGGTCGTTAGTGATACCAGCTTTTGAATAAGTCTCTATAAGAGCTGCATCAAGATCGGCCTCTTCTACTGGACTAAGAGCAGGAAGTATTGCCCCCCCAGCTTGGGCTTGGGCCATAGCAGCCTGTGCTCCGCCCATCATGAGGCGCAATAAACCATGAAGAGTGATCAAGTTACTGCGAAGCGCGTTGTCAGCTTCTTCACTATCGACTACTTTCGGCAAGTCAAACGGGTTAATACGGGTAGGGCTATTGAGGCTTAATCTGACGTACGCTCCCCCTACCGCTTCGGCTATACGCTGGTACTCATTTTCTGGGTCAATAATAAACACTTCGGTGCCAAACATCATACTGCGTAAAGCTTCTAGCTTGACGGCAAAGCTCTTACCTGCACCGGACTTAGCAAATACAACTGCATTACCATTTTCTAGACTAAATCTATCGAATATAACGAGTCCAGAATTATGCATATTAATACCGTAGAGAATGCCGTTTTCCTGGGTCAAATCAGAGCTAGTGAACGGAAAGCTTGTGCTGATTGCCCCAGTATTCATGTTGCGGCGTATTTGTAATTGATCAGTAAACTGAGGCAACGTCGAATTAAGTCCTTGTTCTTGTTGTGCGCTGGCAGGCTTAGAATAAATAAGCTGTTGACCTAATACAGACTCTACCTTATGAGTGACGAATTCCATCTCTTCCGGCGAATTGGTATAAATAGTGAAATAGAGTCCAAAACGGAAGAACCGCTCTTCACCAACTTGCAGTTTGTCACGTAGTTCTTCCGCATCTTGGATAGCGGCTTGCTTTCCTGGATCACGAACCTTGCCTCTCTCTGCCTCTATTTGAATACCAGCTTCTAGCTGACCAACTTTTTTACGCAAGTTTTCTAATATGATCTGACTTTCTACTGGATAGATATATATAGACAAGTCGATTACTTCGTCCAGGTTGATCATGCTCGATAACCAACCTGTATAAAGCTGACGTGGGTAGCCGTACACATAATACGTACGAGCAATTCTTGTACCGATTAAAAACTGGCTATTTTCAAAATTTAGTGATGCTGGGGCGATGAAGTCACGAAGTGCGGTAATACCCTTTTCAAAGGCAGCTTGTACCTCTTGTTTTTCACGAAGTTGTTGCGCCTGCGCTGTTGCAACTGGATCGTTGACTGGTTCTTTTTTCTTACCAAACATGACTACGTCATCTCCCGTTCTAGATTAGGCTGTACAGCTTGGCCAGCACCTTTTGAGATAATTGGAGTTTCTAGGTCGCTAAACTTGGTGATACGTTGCCTTGTTGCGGTGTCTGGATTATAGGCATCGTAGTACAATTCGATAAGTTCTTGTGTATCTAGTGGTACCGACTTTACTCCACACTGCTGCAATCCTGCCATGCAGGCCTGTATTCTATTTCGGAGCTCTTGTTTCGCTTTGTCGAGATCTTGTTCATTTATAATGACTTTTTCTTCTTTTTTGCCAAAAACATTCGTAAAGAAATTCTTACTTGATTGAACGACTTTTTGAGCATCGATGGCATTAAAGAACGGCATGATAACGTAGAACCTTTTATCCATGATGTTAGTTTGCAAGGAAATATCGGTCATGTATTCAATATAGTCTTCCATAAGTAGTGCAAGGAGCATATTGTCATGTTCTGAGCGGATCTTATCGAGTTTTTGAATATACGGACGCATGTCTACCTTCTGTGAACGTACAAAGATCTGTAAAGGAAAATATAGCGAATTAAGAAAGCCTTGATAGCTGAACTCTACC
>Ga0136555_1000530_pt1 | contig 15048 bp, 9 predicted proteins | sample AntRauTorckE5432_FD_104927 | JGI IMG/M metagenome (GOLD analysis project Ga0136555, IMG submission 104927) | Saline lake microbial communities from Rauer Islands, Antarctica - Metagenome Torckler E5 #432 | ecosystem: Environmental > Aquatic > Non-marine Saline and Alkaline > Saline | place...
CGAAGGAGGCGGGCAACTGCGTTATCACTGAGATCCCCTGCCTCAAACAACTCCTGCGCGCGAGTTTTTGCCTCTTTTGTGCGCTGATGTGTAGACAGTCCCGCACACCTCATCGCCCTGTTGTACCCGTTCTCAAACATCAGTTTGTCCTCAGGAAAATGCGTTACTGCGTCAAAAGCTCTTCGACAACGAACTCGCGGTTAAGCGCACGGATACTCGCGACTTTTTCGGTCTGCTCTACGCCGTCCAAAAGCTCGTCGAGGTAGCAGGCGGTGGCCAGGTGTGCTGCTTTTTCTCGGTTCAAGACTTGTCCAAGGATGGGCTCTTGGGCCGACCCCATCTTTTCGCCGCGCCGAAACTGGTCCATCGCAGCGTAGTTTTTCTGGCGCTGTGAGTCGATGGCCTGGTCGTCGATCATCTTTTTGCCGCCGTACCCCAGAAGGCCCAGCCCGCCTACGCCCACGGCGGTTTGCAGAGCTCGGTTGCGTGCATCTTCGGTGAAGTCGTCACTCAACGCGCTTCCCGCGGCGTACCCCGGGACGGCGAGCCCTGTGCCAACAGCGCCTGCCTGGAGCAACTTCTTGCCTGCGTCACGTAAGACAGGGTTTTTGGAGATACCATCTAAGATACCGCCCATGCCTGCTTCCTTGATACCGTCTACGATCTCTTTGTAGAGAGCGTGCTTGGCGGTCGCGACCTTTTCTTGGCCTTCAAATGCTGGGTGGGACAGCCTTGCTGCGACTTTGATTTTGTCTGCGAGCGTGAACGCAGTCTTCTTTGGCCGGATGTTCAAGGCCGCGGCGGCCTTGATTCCGTTATGGATGGCGCGCTGCTCACGCTTACGAATGTGCGCGTGCTTGGCGACGTGTCCCACAGCGTCCGCTACGGAGAAGTCTTGGCGTGCACCAAGGATGTCGAGTAGCGGCGCCGACTTTAGGTACGCCACTTTTTGCGTCCCAATAGCACCTTCAAGCGCTTGCCAGAGTAGTTCTTGGTCTACCATCATTTCTCTCCTGTCATAGCGCGATTGACGCGTGCAAGGTTTCCGAGTGTGCCGTAGTCCGGCCCGTTGGCAGCCATCATGGCTTCACGCAGGAAGTTTTTGACGGCGAATTCATCTGTCGCCACCTCCGGCGCGAACCGAACCATCGAAGCAAACGCGCGACGAAGCATGTCGAGCTCACTGTCGCTAGCCTCGCGTAAGAGTGGATCACTGTCCAGAGCCCGCTGAAACATGGCGTCTTGTGAGAACGACATCGTGGCGTTGCGGGCAGCGCCTACTGCTCCGCCCAACGCTTGGCCCAACAAGTCGTTGATCATCGTGGCGGTGTTCGAGCCTGCCGTTGACGCGAGGGACTGGACGTATTTGTCTTGGGCCTGCGTTCGGGTGTTGACGCCAAACAGCTCTTTTTCAGCCATGTAGGACAGCGGCTCGTCTACTGCAGCGATGCCTGTCGCGGCCGCCAAGCCCCCAAGACCTGTTAGCGCTGCTTTGCCCGGCGCAAACTCGTCTGCACTGCGCATTAGCTTGTCGCCTTGGAGCGTGTAGTCAGCGCCCTGTCCAAACATCTGCTTGGCGGTGTCTATAATGGAGCCTGTATCGAAGTCACGCAGCGCGGTTGCTTTGGGATCGCTACCATGCGCCATCAGCTCTTCGAGCACCTTGCTGCCTACCGGCTTGTTGCTCTGGCGGGTGACAAAGTTCTTGAGAAGACCACTTAGCGCGTCGACAGCGCCTCCGGTTACTTTACCGACGGGGGCACCTATGCCCGCCACCTTTTGGCGCCGACGAACGAATGTGTTGAACGGGTCAGACATGGGCGTTTCTCCTCGCATTTGTGCTTCGTTGAGCGGGCCAAGTACACGGTTGTGCTTGAACGCCCGGTCTGCGCCGGCGACGTATCCGCCGCCGCTTATAACGGCGGCCAGACCCAGCGGCGTGAATAGGGAGCTAAGCACAGGAGACTCGTCCATGTACTCAGCAATTCTGGGGTCGCCGGGCTTTAAAGTCCCTTTAACAGCTTTGCCTACTGGGATAACAGCATCGCGTATGCTTTTTAAAAGCTTGGGGTTGCGCACATTCTCCGCGCGCTGGCGCATTTGGCCGGCTAAGAACCCGTGGCCTTCCTCCGCAAGCTGCTCCGCGACGTCGTCGAAACGCCCGGACACCAGGTCTCGGCCCGCCCCCGCAAACTTGTACGCGTCATCATGCATCAAGTTGCAAGCCCCGAGTGTACTGGTTATGCCACGCGAGGCCGCGACCAACGTCACAGGCAGTTTGGTATGCTGCAACAGCTTCCTTGAAAAGCGCGTGTTCCCGCCGCTCGATGACGAACTCCGTCGGATTTTCCCAGGCTTCGGCGGTCTTCTCTTGAGGCAGCCGCATCAGCTCACGCAGCTTCTCAATGGTGTGCTCAGCGTGTTTACCGAGTAAACCGTAGGCGTCGCGTGCAAACTCGTCGAACTCGATTGCGTCGGTGTACCGGAACTGTTCACGTAACGCAGCGACCTTGTCGTTGTAGTTGAGGTACGCCTCGTGGAGCCGCGTCTCGAGCTCGTCTGTTGTCTTGGCTACTTTGTCTGCCGCGGCCATGACGTGGCGTGCCGCAACCTTTTCTTGCTGAGGTTCCTCTACATGAGGCACCGCTTCACTCGCTACTTTCTGGACACGCTCGCGTACCTGGTCCCAACGCTCATCAGGGAGCTCAGTGAAGAGCACCGCTGCCGTCTTCTCTAGCGGCGAATTTTTGTCCACCGTCGCGGGGCTTGCAAACAGGCAATCCAGAACGCCAGTAGGGTCAACTACGTCGAACTCAACGTAACGGTGCTCCGCCATCTTCTCGAACAGCTCGAGGTGGGCGTGCACGTTGGTTGCCTCGACAAGCCGACGTGTTTCGTTGGCGTTTAGACTTAAGTCCTGCGCGACCTTGACGACCCCTGCGTCTAAGGCGCACCGCTTTTCGATGAAGTCTGAAATGATGGCTTTAGCCATGCTTTGGTACTGTCGATCGTTGTAGCTCATGGCGTGCTGCCTTCGTCAGGATGAATGATGTCGTCGTCGTTGATCTCGCCCTTTGATGCGGTGCTGTTAACCATCTCAAGCCGGATTTTAAGCTCTTCGCGGTGGCTTTGGTTGGATTCGAGCACGTCGGGAAGCGTACGTATTGCGCCGATCAGTGTCGAGCTCCACTGCCGTGCTTCTTTCGTGAAGTCACTATCCAAGCGGCTTCCGAACGGTACCTTGGAGAACCGATAACTCTGTCCAATCAACTCTTTAAGGGCAGCATCAGGGGGCACTTCGTAATCTGTACGAGCAAACGTTGCGGACAGATAGTGAATACCCATCTCAACGGCAGCCGTCATGACTTCGCGCCCGAATGTGTCGCCGCTGGGGTCGTCGGGGTAGCTCCGTACGTACGCTTCTAAGTCGAGACGGTCTTTGAATTCGTCGGGGTCAAAGAAGACGTGTGTGTAGATGCGGACAACATCTGTTCGGATCGACAATACGCTTTCAATCTCTTCAGCGCGTGCGCGCGCAAGAATAAACGCCTCGAGAATGGAACGCTTGTAGTGATTCTTGAAGATCGAGTATGCGTACAAAACGTCCGCGGGGACAGAGGTGTCGCCGCGTAAAACAGACGCCATTGCAAACAAGACGGGGTCGTCAGACGAGAACGTGTCGGACTCGACTGCCTCTTGCAGCGCCTCGAACTTGTGCCGAGGATTTGGTGGTGCACCAAAATCCACGTCTTAGCTCCCCTCAGATACAAAGCCACTCAGAGACTGCAGCGCACCGCCAAGGTCAGAGAACAGCGTTTCGAGCTGGTTACGAATCTCAGTGTACGCCGCGTCCCCCACTTGGCTGCGCATGTCTGTGCCCTTCATACGCACCTCGGTGAGCATACGCCCAACAGAGTCCAGCGCGTCACGAAGCATCGGCATCTGCGCCGTGATGGCGTTGTCGAAGGGGTTTTCTTTTGCAAGCGACGCCATCGCAGCCGCGTCAAACAGCTCTGGGTCCTCAAGCTGCATGGCGGACTCCATCATGCCGGGCTGCTCTACGGGCATGGCTTCACCGGGAGGCGGCGCAGCACCGGGAGGCGGCGCAGCACCGGGAGGCGGTCCCATGAGCTCAGGGGGCAACATCGGAGGCGGAGCACCCATCGACGCTGCAATCTCGTTTGCACGCCCGGCGACCATTTGAATGGCGCTAAGCTGTGTCTGTAGATTTTCCTGCTGTGAGGCCATTTGCTGCATGAGCTCATCTGTTTCCATCATGAGCATGTCTGCAACTTCAGAGGCAGCAATCTCCACTGGAGTAGGCTCCGGTGGGGGAGGCGGTGCCATGCCCATGCCCCCGCCCTGCAACATAGCAGGGTCAACAGGCTGACCTGTGGCTGGGTCAATCATCTGTCCCGTCTGAACGTCGATAAGCAGCCCCGTTTGCGGGTCGTAAGGCATGCCCGTAGCAGGGTCGATGGGCAGCCCCGTTTGCGGGTCAATCTGTTCTTGCGGCGGTGCTCCACCCTGCGGCGGTGCTCCACCCTGCGGCGGGGGCGCTTGTCCTGCCGGAGGCGCCATCATGCCAGGGCCCTGGGCAAGCTTCGTGGCGCGGTGTGTGAATGTACGCATGGCCTGGCTCGACACAGCGTACCGGGTCGACTTACCGTCAGCCTGTGCCTGTTTCACCATCTCAAGCGCGCCGGGAGACTCAGCGTCGTAGACGTCGATGAGGTGTTTTACTGCGGCCATTTTGGACGTCAAAAGCTGGCCGTTGCAGTAGAACTCACCTGCGCCCGCCGACTTCATCTGGATTCGCGGAGCACCCGAGAGTGTCAGCGCGTCGTAGTACATCGACATGATCGCTTCAGGATCTTTTAAGATCTCATTTGGCGAACGCACCGCTGCTGCCGCAATGAAGCGGTAGTTCTCTGGGATGAGGATGACAGTCTCGACGCCGAACGGCTCAGATTGCTTACGCTCAGCCTGCGTCTGGAATTCGTGCGGGACATACTCCGCGTTGTCGCGCCCGTGTGGTCCGCGTTTGCCTGTGAACAGGCGCGGCGCCGAGATGGGGCTGTTTTTGTGCTGGATGAGAAGCACGCGGTTACCCGAGTAGGTCTCCCCGTAAACGTGCCGGTCCCCGTCCTTGGTCTTGACCAGGTCGATCTTGATGGGCTCAAACGCCACCATGTTCTTGTGGTCAGGATTGAAGAAGAAGCCGCGCTGTCCGTTGCGGGGTGTTCCCTGCTGGGGCTTGGTGACGTACTTCTCAAGTTTCTCGGGGGTTTCTTGCGCGTCGAGGTGTTGCGCGGAGAACCCTTTCTTGGACAGCACCATCTCGCCGTCTTCGGTGAGCACCATGCGACACGTTTCGTTGTACTCTTCGTACTTGCCGTAGCTGTTGCCTGGACGCGGGTTCTTGTCGTAGCGCAGGTCGTCGGAAGTCAGAACGCGTGTGAAGACGAGTGACTTGCGTACCTTACCGTCGGTGAAGAAGACGTTGTAGAAGCCAACAGAGCTCGGAACCTCAAGCTCCAACGGGCGCTCTGTCGACACCATCAGTGCAGGGTCAGGGCGCTGGTCGTTGATAGCGAAGCCTTCCGATGCGATCGCTGCCTGCGCTTCAGGGGTGCGGTCACCGAAGAATGCACGCGTCTCTGCGGCGGGCGTCTCCATCGTGATGAAGGTCACTTCAGCCGTCGAGGACGCTTGTTTGACAGTTTCAGGGTGCGGGATAAGCGCAGCTTTGAGCGTGTTTACCCCGTAAACACTGAACGCGTGTTTCGCCAGAAGCGGATTCGCTTCCATCGTTTTGACAAACGCTTGTTTGACGCGGTTGTGCGCGCAGTCCAGGTACGTCGGGAGCTGTAGCCCTGCACTCGCGTAGCTGTAGCGCCCCGTGGTTGGGGGCACAACGACGTTACGGATGTCCAAATCAGACGTCGCGTAGTCAGATGGCTTGACCGGACTGCCAAGCTTCGACGCGTCCATACGGTCGAGTTCGGCCAGGTAGTCAGGCGTAAGGGGCAGCATCATGTCGAGCGACTTCACGTACATCGTGTCGAACGGCATGATTTCGTTGTCGCTTAGGACAACGGGAATGTGCACCTCGTCATCGCCACGCATGACGATGAAGGTGCCGGTGGCCGAATTGGATTCGGAGTCGAGATCGAGGACTTTGAGTGTGGCGACCTCGTCTGCGATTTCCGGGTTTTTCGTGATGAGCTGGCTCATAGCGAGGTCTTGAAACGCCGCTTCGAAAAGCTCATCAGGAGACCCGCCGCCTTCGCTCATCATAGACTGCGTACGTGGCGACAAAGCAGACATATCGTTCCTCGTTCAGCTCAGAATTTCTCGTATCGCCGGTACCGCTTGCAGAAGGGCTTCGACGCCGACGTCTTTGACGGCACTACGTGCTTGTGCAGCGCGTGCCTCTGGCGGTGCTTGTCTGACAGCCCGAAGACCGCCTGACATTTTATCTCCCACCAACGGCGCGCCAGTCATGACGTTGAGTAGGTCCAGAATCTTAAGCAGCTGACGCCGCTGTTCTGGGTCTTCGATGAACACTTGGGCCCCAAGAGTAGCAGGTACTTGTGCTGCTACGGTCATTCGGTTCAGCTCACGGATGATGCGCAGTAAGTCACCGTACGCACCGGATGCTGCTTGTGGTACGCGTCCGCGTTGCTGTTCCTGACCCGCCTGCAGCAGTGCTTGGAGGATCTCTTGCTGGTCTTGGGACCCAAAGTTCATGTTTGAATTACCCGGTTAGCCGGCCGATTTGCGCGAGCAAGTCAGAAGCGGTCTGGTCGACTGGGCGGTAAGCTTCTGCAACTTTCTGCAAAAACTCTTCACGCTCGAACGGCTCTTTCGACATGCACGCTTTCACGGCAGCGACTTTCTCGTTCTTGGGCATGTTCTTGGGCAGACGAGGTGCAATCTCGTGTGCGGTGCGCGAGAAGAAGTCTTCCCACGAAGCCTGCTTCGACGCTTCGGTCACCGAGTTCGAGCTGGCGCCGCTGTGGCTAGGCTGGTCTGGGTGATCGACTTCTTCACCGACGTTGGCTGCGCCTGTCTCGTTGAGGTTGGCGTTGCCTCGCCCGACGTTCGCGTACCCTTCCGGGCGACGCTTAGCGTCCATGGCCGCCTCGGAGTTAGCCGAGTCGTTCATGAGGTTCTGCTGTTCCGGGTCGTCGCCCATGATGGTCGACGGGCCTCCACCTTCTCCGCCCATCGCGAGCTTACGCAGCGCGTTGGCGATTCCGGCGGACTTTTGACGTGCCGAAGATGGTGACGTCTGCGTCGACGCCGCCACAGCGGAGTTGCTTCCAGCGCCGCCATGCGACGGGGCTTTCGGGTGTGCCATTTCTTGGCCGACTCGAGCGGTGTCGTCTTCGCCGATGTTGGTGTTTCCACCCTGACCGACAAGCGCGTAGTTCTCGGGGCGGTCATCGAGCATCGCCTCAGCGTTGGCCGAGTCGCTCAGAAGGTTTTTCTGGCTGGGCTTGCCGTCCATGATTGTCGAGGGACCCGACTCCATGGCGAGCTTCATGACGCCTTCGACCATGTCGCCGTAGGCAAGTCGCGCGTTCTGTCCGATGGACGCGCCCTGATTGACCGACGCAAATTTGCCGGTCGACTTGAGCTGGCGATCGAACTGCACCAGGTGCTGGGCGACCTTGATGGTGTCTTCCCATGGTACTGCGTCGGCCGATGGCTCAATGCTAATTTCATATGATGCGACGGCGCATGCCTGCTTGAGCATGTCATGCGTAGGAATTTTGGTAACTCCGCTACGCTGCAGGTATTCACCAACGCCGCGGGCGAAGGATTGACGAGTGATATTAGGCACGGTTGCTCCTTGAGAGATCCTCGAAGTACGCGTGAAGTATAAGATCTGCGTTGATCTAAAACAACAACGTTTTAGCGCGCAGGTCGGGTGTTGGCAACACCGGAGGGTGCTTGCTGCTGTTGTTGTTGTTGTTGCTGCGTTCGGCGGCGTCTCAGTTCGTCGTAGTATTGCTGCGCGCTCGTACGCGCTGACTGTAGGTCAGAGTACTGCTCCATGACAGGACTAGACTGCCAACCCCGTGAGTAAGCAGACCGTAGACGGTCTGAAACGGCGTGGTCTCCTGCGTCTTGAGGCGGCGTGTAGTTCGGGTCGAGACCACGCCCGATTGCTTTACCTCCCGCGATGACGGGCGAGGCAAACGCGACGCCGCCAAGGTTGAACGGGCTGGCCGCGGCCCACCCAAGAACGTCACCGGCAGCACCGCCTACGTTCTCGTAGCGCGACTCGTTCTCGCCGACAGGTTCCGTTGCGGCGTAATAAAGAGCCTGGGCGGGCGCGACGAACGTGTAGTACTTGGCCGCCGCTTCCATTGCAGCGGGCGCAGCCAGTTCCTTTAGCGATCCCTTACCTGCGCGCCAACGTTTGTAAGATCGCAGCGTATCCGGGTCGATCGCGAAGTCTCCCGCCATAACACCGCCACGTCCAAGTATACCGCCTGTACGGTAGCGCTGGCGAAGTACCTCTAACGGGTCCTCGCCAAAGACCATGTCTTTTGCGAAGCGGCCAATAGAGCGCCCGCGTCGCTGCGCCTGCATGTAGTCTTCGTACATCTGCGGCGTAATGCGCTGCCCCAACCCCGGTTTAATGGCGTCAAACTCTTTGGGATCGAAATCAGGAATGGCCTCGCCTTTGTACTGGCGACGTAGGCCCGGACGACTCTCGTCGAGCTTGCGTATGAAAGCGTCGCCTTCAGAGGTCATGATGCCGCGGTCCGTTAGCCCAGCGTCTTCTAAGTCCAATCCGCCCATACGATCGGCCGCGCGGCGAAGCTCAACTGCGCGCGAGTCGACGCCGCCGCTGGGCGAGATAATCTTAAACGTGTCGTCATCAAGCGCTTTTCGGAGTTTGTTTGCGCCAGATACACCCGCACCGCGCCCGAACATTACACGTTTAAGCGTGCTCAGCGATGCCTGCTTTGCCGCCATGGGCACGCCGTCGACCAGAGCTGCAGCGTCCAGGGCAGACTCCTCTGGAGCAGGCGGGGGCGGGGCAGGCGCTGCTTTTGGTTTCGGGGCTTCGGCCACTTCTGCGTCCGGGTTGTCGACGAAGAACTGTACGATAGATTCGAGCAGGCCTGGCTCTCCTTCGTCTTCTCGCCGCTGCTGCGCGTCGCGACGCAGCTCACGTGTGGGCCGGTTAATAGGCGCGGTCAGCGTGTCGACAACGAATTGGTCAACTTCGGATGCGTACTTGCCCTGCTGCCCCGTCGCGAACTGGCGTCCCTCGATGTAGGCAGGTACCGGAGACGTCGACGAAACATCTGTCGTCATGCCAAAGCCGGCCCCGTCGACGAGCGTCTTACGCAGGTACCGGTGGGACAGTCGGCTCATCCAGTCGTCACTCAACAGAGGCGTCTGGATCATCGACTTCATGATTGGCTCAATGCGCGGCCCTTTGGTTGCTACCTCTACTTCTTTAACGTTTTGGCGCTTGAGCTCAGATATTACGCTCTGCGTGACGCGGGTGCCTTCTGTGTAGTGAAGTACAGGGGCGGCGAGCGTCTTACCCTGTGCTTGTCCGACGGGGATACGTTTAGGTGACTTGCCGAACGCTCCCTTTATTTTGTTGAACTCAACAACGTCGCCGGGAATGAACTGGCCTGAGTCGTCGTCTTCGACCCGAACGTAGTTCATCGCCTTACGGGACAGGAGCTCCGTGTGACGCCGGTCAATGTCGACGCCCTGACGCCGGTAGAGCTTGGTGAGCGAGTCCGACAGGTAGCGTCTACCTTCGCCGATGCCTTTGTGCCGTACGACGGCGTCGGGCATGGGCGTGCCATCGGTGAGCGCGTCGCCTGCTTCAACTCGGTCGCCGACCTTTACAATGGGGTCGAGTTTGGGCGGCGTGTAGTAGCGCTTGCCAGCAAGCGTAATGTAGTGGCCGCCCTGCGGCGCCTTAACGATGCTCTCGATTTTGCCGTCTTTTTCCGCGATAGCGGCTTTGTCCGTAAACGACTTTGGCACTTCGGTGAGCGTCTTAAAACCCGACAGCCCACGGAGCTTGTTGTCGTCGCCGCCTGCCAGTCGGACGCCGTGTTTTGCGTTCAGGACGAACTGTGTAAGCGGCTCCGTCAGAGCCTGCGCACTGCGAGAGCCGACGTTTGTCCCGACAGGGTAGGGCTTGCCCCACTCGTTTAGGCCCATGCATTTACGGCATACACCGTCCTTGGCTTCACACGTAGAGGGCGAGCGCACGAGTATGCGGTCGACCCCCTTCTTGTTGAGCGTGTTGACGACGTCTGGTGTGACGAGCTCGTTCCGGGGCAGGCCTGATTCTGAGCGTGCCAAAAAGCGGTCGGCAATCTGGTCATCGGTGTCGAGCATGATGCCTGAGCGTGTGCCGCAATCTTCCTGCGTAACGACCAGGTCTTCCATATTCGACACGACCACCTTTGCAGCGGCGCCCGGCTCGACGACCGACCCCGTGGACGCAATCGCGTTACGACGTGATTCGACGCCCGTCACCCACGCATCAGCAGGGTTAAGGCCTTGCGCATATGATTTGGTGACGAGCCACGGCGTGACCTCGCCGTGTGCGGTCGCCACCACAGGGGAAGCCACAGTCTTCATCAACTGCGGAATGGAGCCCCGGCCTCCTGACCTGGCCATGATGGTCATGTCAGAGGGGTGATTTTTTGTGATGTCTACAAACTTGTTCTGCGTGTCGAGCAAGATGCCGCGCTTTTCTTCGTCGGACTTGGCCGCCTTCATTTTACGCAGCGCGTCCTGCATGACAGGGTCACGGTTTTTGTAGTCAGGCGCGATGTCATCAAGCCCTACAGAGATACCTTCCCAGGTAGCTACCTGGTCCCCCACACGCTTGATCTCTTGAATTGCCTTTACGTACTCACGGGGGTTGCTCTTGGCGTATGTGGTCATCGCCTTGCGCAGCTTTCCCTTTGTGATGGGGCCGTCAATGGTGACGCCCGAAGGAAGCGCGTCCTGCATGAGCATTTGCCCAAACGTCAAATCAACCATACCCGCCCCCTGCGCCCATTCGACTGTACCGATTTGCGCCGTATGCAAAGCCCGGAGCGGCCAGTGCACCTGCGGTAAGCGGCACGTCCACTACGTCGAACGATTGCATCGCTTTGCCTCCCGCTGTTGTCGGCTTCGCCGTCGCAAGACGCTTCGCTCTGAAGTACTGTCGGGAGCTTTTGCCAGCGTTGTTTACGGCACGCGCACCGTCAGCTACCCCTTTCCCGGTTGTTTTAGCTCCCCAACCAAGCGCTTTGCCGACGCCTTTTGCTGCAGCGCCTATTCCCCGCGCGACCGCTCCCATGACAGCCGCTTCTTTGATGATCTCTTCTTCTGTCATGTAGGCCAGACGGTGCGTTACAGCAGCAGTCTTGACCCCTTGCATGGGCATGTGCACGTTCTGCTGTGCAATACTTTGCGACTCTAGAGACGCAGCAGGGCCCCAGTAAACCGGCTCTTCGTACGACGGCACGATGCGCCTGGCGTCACGAATATTCGTGCTCGCGTTTTGTACCGCTTCAATAAAATCGGAAGTACTTTTCATGACTTGCCTTTGATCTTAACACGCGAGTTCATTTTTATCTCCCCACGCTTGTACGCAGCGAGCGCATCAGCCTTCGTCGCGAATGTTTTCGTCTTGCCCGTAGCGCTGTCCTTGGTGGCCATGTAGGCGCCAATGAGCGCCTCATGTGCGGGGAAGACCATTAGATCATCTTTTGAGCGGTCACCAAACAAAAGATTGGAGAGCGTAATGGATTTGGCCTCGTTCTTGGCGGCGTCACTCACCGGCGTGTGGAGCTGGACAGTATCGCCATCATAGTCAGCATTCATTCCACTTTCAGCAAACGGGTTGAGCCGAATTGTCTTACCCGGCACAAGCTTAGGGTACGCAGCGACCATGTTAAAGCGGTGCAGCGACGGTGCCCGGTTGAACAGGACAGGCCGGTCTTGGATCTCAATGTCGAGCTCACGCTTGGCTGCAGGCGCTTGGTCTTTGTAGAGCTGACGCGCTTCGGTCGCAGAGTAGCCGTTCTTGATGAGGCGCTTCACGATGAAGGGCTCGTACATGCGCCAACCCATCTGCTCCGGCACACCAAGCTCGTCCAGCCCCAGCGTGTGGTCGGGTGCGATGGTTGCACGCCCTGACAGGTCTTGGCGCTTCTTGAGCATACGTGAGTGGAAGAACCCGCCTTTGGGTGACCCGGTGCCGGTGATTTGGCGCAAGTGACCTTTGACGCCCCGGCCTTTGTTCTGCGGGCTGACGGGATCGTTGGTCCCAAATAGCGCCCCAACGGTGTCGTGCAAGTGGCGCCGCTGCAGCTTCATCTCATCAGGGTAGCGCAGTTCTTCGGGCGTCTCTTTGATGGACTCATTGGCGAGCATGACGTCGCGATAGAGATAGTTGGCGTCAGACACCAGCGTCGTACCATCTGGGTTGGGCGTGATAGGACGCACTTTAGGGGGCGTGACGGGCAGCTTTGTAAGTACGTACGCGTCGCCTGGGCGCATCTGTTCTTTGCTAAGCGCCCGGATGTACTTCAGCTTCTTGACGGCAGTGTTCCGTGCTGAGCCGCTCCGGGACCGAACCTGCTCTTGGAGATCTTTCTCGAGCTTGTTTAGGTCGAGGTTGTTGAGCATACGCTTGACCTCTGCGGCGCCCTTGTCGTCGCGGAAATCTTGGAACTCAGACTTTGTCATGCCCAAGAGACGCCGGGCAGGCTCGACAAACACAGGGTTTACGACGGGCTCTGCTAGGTCAATCTTTGAGTACTTGTCCCCGTCTAAGCCGCCTGTCGCGGCCGGGTCAAAAAGTCCGCCTTTCTCGGGCGCAATCGTGGGCACACCGTCAATCTTTTTGGGCTTTACCAGCAAGGCGTTATTGATGGTGCGCTCTGCCATGTCGTCGATGTCACGATCTGTCAGCGGCGCCAAGGTGCGCTTGTTTCCATCTTTGTTGACCTTGATGCCTGCGCCGTGGAGCGTCTTGGTAAACTTGTCGTACGCGAAGTTTGTAGACGGAGTGGGCGCAGGCAGGCCAAGCTGTAATCGACGCCAGTACTCATCGTTCTTTTGGCCTTTGATCGACGTCACATCAGACAAGATGTTTCGAGCGTTGTGCGCGATGAGCGCATTGAACTCCATCTTACCTATAGATTTGGCGCCCTCATCGCCGCCCTTTGTAGGCTGCATGTTGGCGTCGTAGCCAGGACCGATGCCGCGCGCGGCGTAGTTGGTGTCCGTCGACTTGAACAGCTTGTAGACGTACTGGCGTCCGACGTGGATGTTGGGGATTTTCTTGTCTGAGAGTGGGTCGTAGACAGTCTCCTTGTCTTTGACCCCATGCTGCTTCATCAAGTCTTTGGCCCACTGAACGTTGTCGTGGTCGGCAAACTGGTCAATGACGACGGGCTTGCCTGTTTTCTCCGCTACTTTTCCTACCGCGGTTTCTAGGATCTGATTAGGGTTGATTCGAGTGATGATGCCCGCGGACGTCATCAGGATGTCGAGGGGCTTTTCCTTCTCGTCGCGCACCATCTGGTCGTCGGGGACGATTTTGGAGACGACGCCTTTGGCCCCGTACCGGTTCGCTAGCTTGTCGCCCACGCGCATGGGCTCGTCGGTACGGATGGTGACGTGTACTTGTCTACTCGTGATAGCGACGTCTTCGACTGTGCCTGGGTTGTGGTGGTCCCACGTCACGGCGGCGTCGCGGTACGGCTTGACCAGGGACTTGTGAAGGCGCCCAAGCATCTGTTGCTTGGAACTGGCCTGCGAAGACTTCATGGCGGCGATGACAATCTCGCCGTTGTTGATGCGCTGGCCTTTCTTGATGACGCCTTTGCTGTCCAGCCGGTTGTACTCCGCTTTCGAGTAACGCGACCCGAAGTAGGCTTTGTGCTTGTCACGGTCGAGAACAGTCGACGGGTCGATGTCGATCTTCTCTTTGTACATGTGCATCGACGTCATCTTCGACGCAGCGCCCTCCGAGATAACGACAGCGTCGTTTGAGTTCAGCCCGTTGTACGGCATGTACCCCACCGACATGTTCTTCCCCAACGCGAGTTTACCGTTACGGGTGAAGTTGCTGTCTGCCAGCACCTGGTTCTTTTTGACGCGGTCACCCTTCTTTACTTTGAGCTCGTCGTTCAGGTACGTCTTCGACATCAACGGAAACATCTGCGCGTAGGGGACTTTGTGAAGCTCCGCGTCGTCCGCGGCTTGTTTCATCATGCGGCCGGGCTTGTCTGGGTCATACGAAGAGAACCCCATTCCCTCGTATATTTTCATGAGCGTTTCTTTGTCGACCGCTTTGTCCTTGTAAGGACGTGCACGTAGCCGCAGTACCTCGCCGCGGTGGTCCTCTGTTATGCGCGCCATAAGCTCACGCGCCAACCCTTGCCCGCGGTTGTCTGGATTTACCCAGACGCCGCTGATCCAAGGCCCATCGCCCTCTGTAGAGGTAGGTTTTAGCGACGCATACGCTACGTTTTTTCCATCTATGTGCGCATCGTACCTACGCATGAGTTCTTCGTCGTCAGACCCGTGGTCATCAAATACGCTGTACGTTACTTCTGATGCGCTTTTCATCCGGTCCGGCCGAATGTAAACGAAGTCTCCGTCGATCTTGTCGATGGTGCCGTCGACAGGTGAGATTGGAACAGTCATCTCACCGAATTCTTGTTCAACGGTACGATCGTCCCCCGCCCAGCTACGCACTTGGACGTACGGCTCTTCACGCTCTTTAAGGGGCAGCGCCTGGGTCTGCATCTTCGAGCCCATGATGTTTCGGTTGCCCTGCGCCGACTCCAAAAACGGCACCAGATTCGTAGTAGGCGAGTACATCGACGCGGAGGTGGGGATGCTGTAATCGACCTCAGTAGGCTTCACCGATACAACTTTGCCGCGACGCATGGCGTCGACGTACTTACTTCCCGTCAGCTTTTGGTTAGGGAACGCAATCGTCTTGTCTTCCAACTCGTCTGCCCGCTTGTACTCAAC
>Ga0136555_1000533_pt1 | contig 15020 bp, 18 predicted proteins | sample AntRauTorckE5432_FD_104927 | JGI IMG/M metagenome (GOLD analysis project Ga0136555, IMG submission 104927) | Saline lake microbial communities from Rauer Islands, Antarctica - Metagenome Torckler E5 #432 | ecosystem: Environmental > Aquatic > Non-marine Saline and Alkaline > Saline | place...
CAGCACAATGCAATAGTAAATTAACGGTAACAGGATCAGTAGTAGCCAAGAGTATTGAGCTTCTTCGAACAAGAGGTACCGTTTCTTTAGCCCCGCAAAATGAGCCTCAAAGTAGCAACAACATTTCAGAAGTATTCCAATTCAATCCGCTGCTGTATTACAATGCTGGCACAGAAGGGGTTCCTCGTTCAAGTGACCCAGCCAATGTTGTAGAGTTCGATTCTATCAGGTCTCTGCCTCCGGCATTCTAAGTCGATAAATAATAGGTGTAAATAGTAAACATATGCAGTATACTGATAAGTAATTATGAGCATTCTATCTGCAACTTCAGATTTCTTCGCTCTGGATATCGGTACAACAGCAATTCGGGTGGTACAGATAAAGGGGGGCAAAACAATGGCTCTTGCTCGCTATGGTTCTATAGATATAGACCCCAAGATAGCCCAAAGTAGTGCTAACACTGATCAGCAGAAGCTGCTCCAGGCTATTAAGCAAGTTATTGCGCAATCCGGCATATCTACTAAGAACGTTGCAGTCGGACTGCCGTCTGATAAAGTATTCTTGACTGTTGTTGATGTCGATAGACTTAGCAGTCAAGAGCTCGAAAAAACCATCCGTTTTCAGGCAGATTCGTTGATACCAACACCAATAAGTGAATCTAAGATTGATTGGGCGCTACTAGGAGAATCTCCAAAAGAAAAATCTAAAGTCGAGTTGTTGCTAGCTAGCGTTCCAAATGATTTTATTGAACATAGACTAGACCTACTTGAGTCTATAGGACTAAATGTCATTGCGTTTGAACCAGAGAGTCTTGCACTAACCAGATCACTTATGGCGCCAGGCACAGTCGCTCCGCACCTGCTGCTAGACATGGGGGACAAAGCAAGTGACCTAGTAGTTACCCTGAACGACGCCCCGCGGCTTATACGGTCAATTCCAATAGGTACCGATGCAATAATTAAAGCAGCCATGCAGAATCTCAGTATTGACAAAGATCAAGCTCAACAATTCGTTTACAAATTCGGTATAAGTAAGGACAAACTAGAGGGTCAGATATATAACGCAATTGAAAGCACAGTTAGTTCACTCGTAGTTGAAATTGAAAAATCTATTAAGTTCTTCAATACACGCTATCCAAATAATAAACTAGAAAAAATTGTACTAACAGGTGGTGCATCTGTTTTGCCAGAATTCCCATTAATGATTGCGAATAAATTCAGCGTTGGCGTTGAAATTGGGAACTCATGGCGAAATGTCGTGTACCCAACGGATAAACAGAATGAATTATTAACAATATCAAACAAATTTGCAGTTGCTGTCGGACTCGCAGAGAGAACTGAATAATATGATTCAATTCAATTTACTACCAGACATAAAAAAAGAATACATAAAAGTACGCAGAACTAGGCGTCTCATAATGACGACATCCGTCGTTTCATCTGTAGTATCGATAGTGATAGTAGGAATATTATTTGCACTTGTACAGGGTTCTCAAAAAAATCATATTGATAATTTGTCTACAGATATACAGGATGAATTCAACTCCCTGAAGGCTGTTGAAGATCTAAATAAAATACTAACCGTCCAGAATCAGTTAGGATCGTTACAAGAACTTCATGAAAACAAACCAGAAACTTCAAGGTTGTTCGAATATTTGACTCAGTTAACACCAACTGAAGTTACCGTTAGTACTTTGAACCTAAGCATGATAAATTCTACAATCAACATGAGCGGCAGAGCTGATTCACTAGCGTCTATAAATCAGTTTGTTGATACGTTAAAATTCTCTACATATACTATCGAAGGGCAAGACGGTGAACCTGTGAAGCCTTTTAGCGCTGTAATCACACGGTTAAACCGTGACAACATAAGCGCAACTTACACACTAGATTTTGTATTTGATCCAGTGTTATTCAACAATACGTTAAATGTTGCTCTTGATGTGCCCAATATCGTCAGTACTAGGTCTAACACGAATAAACCGAGTCAAGATGGACCAGCTGTAGATTTGTTCGATGAAACGCCCGAAGATCTAATCATAGAAGGGGCTACAGAGTAATGGCAAAAACATTTGGACATAAGTCCGATAAACACGAAAAAGTCGACAGAGAGAATACTAAAATAGTCTCAGCTGTTGGCGTCGCTGCATTTATAGTTGTATTTGGATTGTTTAGCGTCAGAGCACTAGTCTCCCAGAGCCTCTATCAGGGTAAAGTTATTTCAGAGAAAGAAGCTACATTAGATCAGCTGGAAGATAATCGTGCATCTGTAGATAATTTAAGAAACCTATATACAGCCTTTGTCAGTGAATCTGAAAACGTTATCGGTGGTAGTCCAGATGGTGATGGGCCTAAGGATGGTGACAACGCGAAGATAGTGCTTGATGCGCTGCCAGGTGAGTTCGACTATCCGGGCGTCGCAAGTAGTCTTGAAAAAATACTCACCGACGGCGGTTACCGCATAGAATCAATCGGTGGTACTGAAGACGCTAGTCTGGCTGGAAGCGATTCTTCAGCCGCCGTAGATGTCCCATATCCGTTTTCAATAAGAGCATCACCAAAAGCTACTGAAAACCTACTCAATACGCTTGAAAGTTCCATCAGGCCAATTTATGTAGATTCACTGACCATTAGAAGCAACGAAGGTGGTCTGAGAACAAGTTTTGGCATTCGGACATTCTATCAACCTGGTGTTGATTTTTCACTTGGAGAAAAGGTGGTGAGACAATAATGAAACGCAAAGACTTTCTACTGATAGCAGTTGTTATCATACTAGCCAGCGTCATATCAATTGTTATATCTAGTGCGTTTATAAGCTCCGAATCTGACAGACAGCAATCAGTAGAGACTGTCGAAGCGCTTCCTTCAGAATTTGATAGACCGCCGACCGATTATTTCAATGAAGAATCTGTCAATCCTACTCAAGTCATTGAAATTGGCGACGATCCGAATAACCAGCCGTTTGATACGGAGTAACAATAGATGAGTCTATTATCGCCGGCTGTTCAACAAGAAGTTGAAAAAGCGCTTGTTAAAGACGGCGTTATTACGTCTGAACAGTTCACTGACATCAAAAGCAACGCCAAAGCAAAGAATGTACCGATGTTCAGTATGCTCATTTCTAGTGGGTATATCAATGAAGAACAGCTAACTAAAACAACCGCTCACGTTACTGGCGTTCCGTATGTGAATCTAGCTGAAACAACTGTTGACCCTAAAATACTTTCTCTTATTCCAAGAGATACCGCAGAGACATATATGTCTGTTCCTCTTGGAGAGATGGAAAACAGACTTGTCATAGCTATGCTGGATGCCGACAACGTGCAGGCTGTAGATTTTCTGAGTAATAAAATAGGCAGGCCGCTGAAAGTCTACGCTGCCAGTGAAGTTGGGATACGGAACGTTCTGAGCCAATACAAAGAAAATGTCGGAAACACAGTAACGACCGCACTCGACGCTCATATCAAAGATGAAGCGACAGAAGACGAAGAAAAAGCGCACCGTAAAATCGTAACAATTAACGAAGATTCTCCAATAAGTAAGGCATTGTCGACGATTCTCGATTACGCTGCGAAAAACGGAGCCAGTGATATACACATTGAACCTCTAGAAAAACATCTGAAAGTTCGCGCTCGAATTGACGGAGTATTGCGCGAAGTGATGCAGCTTCCTAAATCGACCGAAGCGCCTTTAGTTTCTCGAATAAAGATTCTATCGAACCTAAAAATAGATGAACACAGAATACCTCAGGATGGCCAGTTCACCATGTCGTCACAGAATAAAGCGATTGATTTGCGTATCGCTATATCACCAGTTGTATGGGGCGAGCAAGTCGTCATTCGTCTGCTTGATAAAAGCGGGACAGCACTCAGGCTAGAGGATATGGGGTATGTAGGACGCGCGCTCAGGACCATCAGGAATGGTCTGAAAAGGCCAAATGGTATGATCCTGACAAGTGGCCCGACTGGATCTGGTAAATCAACGTCCCTCTATGCATTGCTTCAGGAAATAAAAACCGACAAAATCAACATCGTCACCCTCGAAGATCCGGTGGAGTATAAGATGTCCGGAATAAATCAGATACAAGTTAATGCTGATGTTGGGCTGACGTTTGCTTCGGGGCTTCGATCAATCCTGCGTCAAGATCCAGATGTAGTGATGGTAGGGGAAATCCGTGATAAGGAAACCGCCAAGCTGGCCGTGCAGGCCGCACTGACAGGTCACTTAGTGTTTTCAACTTTGCACACAAATTCGGCAGCCGGGATTTTGCCCCGTTTACTAGACATGGGGATTGAGCCGTTTTTGATAGCTAGTACTGTACATACTGTCATTGGCCAGAGACTTGTGCGTCGTAACGTAGAAGACGTTGAATCATATCAGACCAGTGAAGCCGAAAAACAGGCGATACATGAAACAATTGGTAAATTACTACCGCAGAATAAAGATGTTATTGCGGCTGTTTCAAAAGATTTAGGGTATTCTAATTTGCCTCTTTACAACCAAAGCGCTTATACTTTATTTAGAGGCAAGCCAACCAGAGACGTGCCTGACGGACATAAGGGAAGAATGGGGCTATACGAAGTATTCGAAGTATCAGAAGCAATCCAGCAACTGATACTGAATAGATCGACAAGCTCGGAGATACAAAAACTTGCTCAAGCTGAAGGGATGATAACTATGCGCGAGGATGGCTATCTGAAAGCTTTAGCAGGGATGACTACAATTACAGAAATTAATCGAGTAGCAGCAGAAGAAATATGATCAGTAAAAGGTGGGAAAACTAAATTATGGCAAACGCACAACCAAGAATAGAATTACTACTCGAAGAAGTGGTAAAGAAAAAAGCATCTGATCTTCACTTGCAAGTTGGGCTTGCACCAATGCTTCGTATTGACGGTTCTCTAGGGCCTGTGTCAGGGGCTGACGTGCTGACTGAAGAGTCTGTTGAAGCGTTGATATTTGCTGTGCTGGACGATGATCAGAAGCAAATTTTACTAAAAGACAAAGAATTTGATTTCAGTTTTGCATTCGGTGATTTGGGGCGATTCCGTGTAAACGCATTCCATGAAAGAGGCAACCTAGCAGCAGCGCTTCGTTTGATACCGAACGAAATCCTTACGACAGAACAGCTTAATCTTCCGCAAACAGTGAATAACTTTGCTAATTTTCCACGCGGATTGGTGCTGATCACTGGGCCGACTGGGTCTGGTAAATCAACAACGCTTGCAGCTCTCATAGACAAGATCAATAGTGAGCGAGCCTGCCATATTATTACGATTGAAGATCCAATTGAGTTTACTCATAAATCTAAAAAAGCGGTATTAGTCCAACGTGAAGTTCACTATGACACATTCTCATTCTCTGCTGCCCTACGATCAAGTTTGCGGCAGGATCCAGACGTTGTGCTTCTTGGTGAAATGCGTGATCTTGAAACTATCGCAAGCGCTATAACGATAGCAGAAACTGGACACTTAGTCTTTGCAACCTTGCACACTAATTCCGCCGCGCAGAGTATTGACCGTATGATTGACGTATTCCCGTCGCACCAGCAGCCACAAATACGATCTCAACTTAGTAATATTTTGATGGCAATTTGTTCACAGCGTTTGGTGCCAACTATTGGCGGCGGACGAACGGTCGCCTCTGAAATTTTAGTAGCTAACCCTGCGGTGAGAAACATCATCCGTGAAGGTAAAACGCACCAGTTAGATGCAGTTATACAAACTGGTGCAGAGCACGGTATGCAGTCTATGGATAAAACACTTGTTCAGATGATTCACGCAGGAACTATAAGCTACGATGAAGCTCGCAATGTCGCGGTGGATATAGAAGAATTAGATAGGCTGATGAGAAACTAACGGCTAGGAAGCACGATATATGAAATACGAAACGCGAAACAAATTTCAAGCAATAACAAATAAGCACAAAGTAGCTGCAGTAAGTTTGATATTTGATACTTTTAATTTTGAACTTGTTTCGGTCTTTGAATTTCGAATTTCGAATTTGACCAGCCAGAGGATAGTTTCATGTTAGATTTTAAATATACAGCCCGCGACCCATCTAGTGGAGAAAAAGTGCAAGGTACGCTGAAGGCTGATAGTGAACAAGCAGCTGCCAGCATGATAAAGCAGCAAGGCTATGCACCTCTTGATATAAAACTAGACGAAAAAAAGGGTTTCCTTGGGTTTGGTGAAAAAATAAAAGTCAAAGATAAAGTCATATTTTCTAGACAATTGGCAACTTTGATAAACGCCGGATTACCCCTTGTGCAAAGTTTACGATCTGTGTTGAACCAAACAAAAAATGGTGCAATGCAAGCCGTAATAAGTAAGATTATCGCCGACGTAGAGGGCGGTAAGAACTTTTCAGACAGTTTGGCTCGTCACCCACAAGCATTTAACCAAGTTTTCGTGAGTATGGTTGAAGCTGGTGAGGCATCAGGAACACTTGATACGGCACTAGAGCGTCTTGCCAACCAGCAAGAAAAAGACGCCGATATCAGTGCTAAAGTTCGCGGTGCTATGGTGTATCCGATTATCGTGCTTCTTGTCATGGGAGCAGTTGTAGCATTTATGTTGATCACAGTGTTGCCGCAAGTTGAAGAGCTTTATTCTGGAATTCCAGGAGCCCGGTTGCCTCTGTTTACCCGGGTATTATTGGGTGTGTCAGACATACTGGTTAGTTATTGGTGGGTAGTAGCAGGCGTGATAGGATTTCTTGCATTCTTAACAACTAGATGGGCTCGCACAGGCAAAGGTAAGATAGTTATAGATCAAGCTAAGTTGAGTCTATGGCCACTTAAACAACTTTTTTCTAAGCTATATATGGCACGATTTGCACGCACAGGTACAACACTAGTTGGCAGCGGTGTTCCACTCATCCAAATGCTTGAAATCACTGGCAAAGTTGTCAGCAACGTCCATGTTGAAGCTGCCGTAACCAGAGCAGCAACAAAAGTCAAAGGTGGTAAATCATTGTCTTCTTCATTAGAAGTCGAAGATTCGTTTCTGGATCTAGTTCCACAGATGTTGAAAATCGGTGAAGATTCAGGCTCTGTAGAGGGAATGCTTGAAAAAACAGCAGATTACTTCGAAAAAGAGGTTGATAACCAGATTAAATCAATTTCTACAATCATTGAACCAGCATTAATGGTAGTGCTCGGCGTTGTCGCTATCACCCTTGTTGGCGCCATATTGGTGCCTATCTATGGCCTGGTTGGTCAGAATCTGGGTGGCTAAGAGGGGCCTAAGGTCAAAGTGCTTGTGTTTTTGTGAGCTAAAGAGTACGATATTTGTATACAGTTTTAAACTATAATCTAATCAAGGGTAACAGGGCACCACACAATGAAAGATGTAATTAAAAAATCTACAACGCAGCTACAAAAAGGCTTCACCATAATTGAAGTAATGATCGTGCTAGCGATTGCAGGACTAATATTAGTCGTAGTATTGATAGCAGTACCTCAGCTGCAATCAAACCAAAGAGATAGCACTCGTCAAAGCGTGGTGAGCAGAGTAGCGACAGAGTTAGGTAGTTATTCAGGTAACAATAATGGAGCTTATCCATTCACGAACGATGCTAGTTTGGATGATTTCGTTGGACGTTATATTACTGATGAAGTAGACATAGCTAACCCTTCTACGGGTAACCAATACGACTTGGTTTTTTCAGGTACCGGATCCACTGGCGACATACAACAGCCAACGGCTGACCAAATTCTTGTTCACCGCGGAGCGAGCTGTGATGGCGAATTTGCAAGTGGAAGCGTAAGTACCGGCAACATCAGAGAGTTCGCACTCAGAGTTGCACTTGAGGCTGGCGACGTATACTACTGCGTAGATAACAACTAGAATAATTCTGCAGAATTTAAAACAGATGGCTTGTAATCTTAGCCATCTGTTTTTTTATGTCAGTAGCTGGTAACATATGCATTATATGGAATTATTAATCACCAGTTACTTGTTTGTTGTAGGTGCTGCTTTTGGAAGTTTTGCTCTTGTATTGGCTGACCGCATGAAAACAAAGCGTGATTGGGTGAAAGGACGGTCGAAATGTGATTTTTGCGACTATACTCTGAACCCTCGCGACTTGGTTCCGTTACTAAGCTGGATTGCAGTCAAGGGGAGGTGCCGCAAGTGCAAAAAGAAGCTTAGCCCAGCATATCCAGCCACCGAGCTACTGGCTGGTGTGTTGTTTGCTGTTTCGTACACCTATGCTCCGTATGATTTGAGCGGCATAGGTCTGTCGTTGTTTGTTATCTGGTTGTTTGCCCTAATAATTATGACAGCGTTATTTGTGTATGATTTACGCTGGCAATTATTGCCAACCAAACTAATACGTCCGCTCTGGGTGCTTGGTCTGTTGCATAGTGTGTTGGTGTATTTCGTTTTCGACAAAACGCCACTAAACCACATGTTAAGCGTACTAGCCGCTATTCTAGTAGGAAGCGGAGTCTTTGCATTACTCTATGTCGTATCTCGTGGCCGCTGGATAGGTGACGGAGACATCAGGTTTGGTGTGGTTATTGGGCTATTTAGCGTTGATCCGATTGTTGCCTGGCTATCCATATTCACCGCATCAGTTCTAGGACTTCTTGTCGGCGTTCCGTATATGGTGAAAAGCAAAAAAATGACAGGACTTAAAGTACCATTCGGTCCGTATTTGATACTTGGTCTTGTGTTTGCCTATTTGCTTGGCCAGAAAATAATCAACTGGTATTTTACTGAATTTTTATATCGATAATGCTGGTGTTACTACAGAGGTAGAAAAATAAAGCTTATGCTATACTTGGAGTAATACTATGGGCAATCTTATAATTGGAAAAACTAACTCCGGCTACACTATTGTTGAGGCCCTGATTTTTATCGCTGTCTCAGCTACTCTGTTTATTACAGCGATGACAGCAATCGGAGGTCGTCAACAGGAAGTACAGTTCACACAGGCTGTTCGTGGGTTTGATTCACAGTTGCGCGACATCATGAACGATGTATCTACTGGGTTCTTTCCTTCTATTGGTACGGTGGAGTGCCAGTCCAGCCCTGTAGATAGCACTAGTGTCCGTCCAAGTCTTTCGGTCCCAACAACTATTAGCGAAGACACAGAACAAGGAACAAGTGATAACTGTGTTTTTGTAGGCAAGGTGCTACAGTTTGGCCCAGATCTAGGACAAGGTTCATCGGAAACAAACGTTATTAGAATATATACGCTTGTTGGAAGAAGAAGCCTGAGTGTGGCCGACGTTAACATTGAAGTTAAGAACATCGGCGAAGCGAACCCAGTTGCTATAGCGCCAAGTACAGCGTCGCCTACAATTGACGACTACACACAGCAAATTACTCTAGACTGGGGCTTACAGGTAACAAGAGTTATTGCTCCAGGTATTGCGTCTGACAACATAGGCGCGGTGGGTATATTTAATGCTTTTGGCGGATCAAATAGTTCTGGTCCAATTACAACGAGCCAGGATGTAGACTTTGCAGTTATAGACTCAGTTAAAATGGGATTTACCGCCATGCAAGCAGTCGACGACATAAACCTCATCACTAACAACGCTGTTGATAGTGGCGAGATTGCTGTGGAGCTAAACCCAAATGATGGAGTTATTCTATGTTTGTCTGATCCAGACAATAACCAGAGAGCAATGATCACTCTTTCATCAGACAGAAGGCGATTGTCATCACAAGTAACTATAGACGGGGTTGATCCGGCATGTATAAACTAATTTCAAAAATACCTTTCATAAAAACCCGCTCATCCAAGGAACGTGGAGATACAATTATTGAAGTCTTACTAGCCATGACTGTAATAGGATTAGTGCTTGCTTCTTCTTATGGAATCGCAAATAGAAGTATACGCATCGGCCGTGAGGCGCAAGAGAGAACTGAAGCCTTAAAGCAGGTAGAGACGCAGGTTGAACGGCTGCGTGTAGCTAGTCAGTTTCTAGACCAAGGACTGGCGACATTTCCAGAAGAAGCAGCTTTTTGCCTAGCAGAAGACTCAAGTGTGGTTAGTTTTGGGAATGGAGCAATTACTGAGGCTGTCTTAGATGACCTAAGCACAGGCTACCCTAATCAATGTCGAACAGGTACCGGCGGGCGGTATGCTGTATCCATCAAAAGATCCGAAGGCTATGTCTATACTATCTGGGCACGGTGGGAGACTATCGGTGGCGGCGTTCAGCAAGTCCTGGAGCTCAATTACAGGATCTATCCAGCGGGTAATACTGCCGCACAACTTACGGTGCCGGACCTGACTAGATTTGACCTGCGGCATGGCGGTAGTGTCGATTCAAAGGAGTCGTATAATGGATAATCCAATAGCAGTCTCAAAAAATAAACAACAAGGCTTTACTATTATCGAACTGATGATTTCAACTGTCATTTTTTCAGTGGTTCTACTGATGTGTATGGCTGGTATTCTACAGATAACACGGCTTTATTATCGCGGCGTTACGCAGTCCAATACCCAAGAGGTGGCCAGGGCAATTACGAATGATATCAGTGAAGCAATACAATTTTCTGGTAGTAATATTTTCATCCCTGAAGAAGGTAATCCTACTGGTCCATTTATTCCGCCAGAACCAAGTGGAGAAAATGATATTGGGTTTTTCTGTATCGGCGGCAGTCGCTACACCTTTGCGATGGATAGGCAGCTAAAATCTAGTAATCCAACTCCTGCATTAAGCCAAAGGTCGACAGTGCTTTGGGTGGACCAGCCTGATAACGGGTGTGCCGGCACTGTAGACCCGGAGGCAATCGACCTGAGCGATACAGATGTGATTGAAGCATCAAACGGCGTCGAGGTTTTAAAAGAAAACATGAGACTTACCCAGTTCGAAATAAGCCAGGTAGAAACAATAAGTGGCTCAACAGATGATAGTGTATGGAACATTCAAGTTGCAGTTGCATATGGCGACGATGACCTAATGGAAGTTGACGAAGAAGGCAACAGACGAAGATGTAAGCCATCTGGGCCAGGTGTTGAGTTCTGTGCAACCAGTGAAATTTCTACTACCGTACGAAGAAGGGTACAATAATAGTCATGGTTAATAAATATTCACCGACGAAAAGCGAATTAGGTTTTGTATCGATAATAGTTGCTTCAGTGTTAATGGTGATAATGACACTAGTCACGATTGGTTTTACTCAGATTATGCAGCGCGAACAGAGACAGGCTCTCGACCGTCAACTGAATACACAGGCGTACTATGCTGCAGAGACGGGTATAAATGATTTTGCATTAGCCCTCCGTGCTTATGATGAAGACCCTACAAATCCAGACTATTCAGCATTCGGAGAAGAAGCAACAAAAGAAAAATTTGATTGCGACACAACAAGTTTCCCATCTATTAACGAAGGTAGGATTGACGGTGAAGATGGCAATATTAGCTATACTTGCCTGCAGTATGATCTCGACCCAACTACGCTTCGTTACGATAATGGTTCAATTCAAACCAATCAATCAAAAATTGTTCCGGTCATATCCAGTAATGAGGATAATATTAGGTTTATAACTATTGCTTGGAGTCATTTTGAAAATCAATTTGGTGACTTCACAGATCTGAACACCTGTGCATCAGGCAGAACTGTATTTCCGGCGTCAAGACCAGATTCAGTGCCAGTAATGAGGTTAGACGTACTTCGAATAAATAGAGATGGTTCTGTTAGCCAAGCAGGTGCAATTAGTGATTCTTTGAATCTGTATCTCAACCCACAGACAGGAACTTGCGGTGTCAGCACTACTTCATACACAGAGCACAACGATGCAAACGAAAAAGGTAAAATAGTGCAAGTTGCCTGTGATGATGAGCAAGATGAACGACAATGTTCAATGACTATCACAATGAATCCTGCTGAGCTTGGTGGTGCTATGACTAATAAATATATTCTAAGAATGAGAAGCATTTATGCGAATGCCAACGTTACAATATCCGCTGGTACTACTATCGACCCTACTCAATCGGCTGAATTAGTAGGCGCTCAAGTGCTAGTTGATTCAACCGGAAAAGCAAACGACGTGTTGAGACGCATTCAGGTGAGACTCCCTGCTGAGGCAAGTATTGATCTGAACTATGATTTCCCTGAACCAGTCTTTCAATCAAACAACGGGTTTTGTAAAATTATTTCTACTTACCCTCCAGGTAGTCCTCCGCCAAATCAACAAGGCTTCGTTAGCTTAAATAGAGATTCGTGTAATTAATTAACTAGTTTCTTCAGATTGACCGTGAAATCTCTCGTGGATGGCTTTGAGATGTGGGTCAGTGACATGAGTGTATATCTGGGTGGTTGATATGTCGCTATGGCCTAGCATGACCTGCACAGATCTTATATCAGCGCCGTTCATCAATAGGTCAGTTGCAAACGAGTGGCGCAACGTATGAGGGCTGACGTGCTTGGTGATGCCAGCCAGCAGGGCAGAACGGGCAACAAGTCGTTGGACACTACGTGCGGTTAACCTCATGTGGTCGCCAGATGTGGTGACGGTTTTGCGTCCACTATAGCGGATGAACAACGGCTGGCTGTTATCACTACGTTTTTCCAGGTATTTTGATAGCCAGTCAGCAGCAGTGTCGCTAACAAATATTGGGCGGTCTTTTTGGCCTTTTCCGCGCACCATGAATTCTTTGCGCTTCAAATTCACGTGGTCAATGTCGAGCCCAACTAGTTCTGACACACGCAGGCCGCTGGAAAAAAGCAGTTCTAAAATAGCTCTATCGCGGAGGCCCTGTTCCGTGGCTATTTTAGGGACACCGAATAGCCGTTCCAGTTCTTCAGGGGTTAGAAACGTGACTTGTTTGCGGACTGATTTGGCGAGTTCGATTTTTTCTGCCGGCATGGCATCAATGTCGCGTTTGGCGCAGAATTTTAGGAAGCTCCGAAGGGCTATCAAATGATAGTTCTGGGTGTTTTTCTGTAGTTCATCCGCCGTGTTGGTGCCTAGACGGTTTAACCATAGCCGCCATTTACGAACGAATTCAGGGGTTATTTCATCAATTGTTAGTTCACCACCAAAATCAATTAACCTAGTTAAGTAATGATCGTAATTTCTGATGGTTTTCTGTGAGCGGCCTTGTTCGACCTCTAGATGTTCTAGAAAGTCAGTTTTGAGTTTTGCGAATAGTAGTTTTGTTGCCATAACCTTTATTGTACGACATTTGCTACTATTTTTTCATATAACAGGGGCCATATATGCTACACTAACAGTAAATAAGCAAGGAAAATCATTATATGGAACGAACACTGATCATACTCAAACCAGACGCATTGCAACGTGGACTATCAGGCGAAATCATCACCCGAATGGAGCGCAAGGGACTGAAAATAATTGGCATTAAGATGATAAACGTCGACAGTGCAGTATTAAAAGCACATTATGCTCATATAGCCGATAAGCCATTTTATGCTGATGTCGAAAAGTTCATGAAAAGTTCACCAGTTATTGTGATGGCTCTAGAAGGCCAGGAATGTATTGATTCTATCCGAATTATAGTTGGCGCAACTGATCCACGTAAGGCAGATGCTGGTACGATTCGCGGCGACTTGGCATTAGCAACCGGCAGGAATCTGGTCCATGCATCAGATAGCAAAGAAAATGGCGCTAAAGAAGTGTCACGGTTCTTTGATGAAGATGAGTTGTTCACCTATGATAAATCAGAGTACATGCACGTCTACGAAAGCTAATTTTAAACCCCAGGCAATCCACTGTCTGGGGTTGTGGCCTGGTAGCTCAATGGATAGAGCAGCTCCGGGCCTCAAGGAGAAGGTTGAAGGTGAAAACTGCCATAAGGCAGCTTGCAAGGAAATCTTCTCTTGAGAACTTGTTTTCAAAGACGAAGTTTTGGGCCCGCGCTGGCGTGGGCGACTCCTCTAGGTTAATAATTGTCGAACCTTTATAATGATAATTGCAAATGTGGCCTGGTAGCTCAATGGATAGAGCAGTTCCGTCCTAAGGAAAAGGTTGAAGGTTCGACTCCTTCCCGGGTCACCAATTAGAAGATATCAAACCATTAGCGTAAAATAAAAACATGGCTAAAGTTAGAAAAACCGAAGGCAAGCAGTTTCGTGGTCAGTACGACGATGAAGAAGTGCTGTATGTGTTCAAAAAGCATCCAGTTGTGATGCGAAAAGGGCTGATACTGTTCATGTTTGCGATTTTGCTAGGTACTCTTCCGTCATTTATCTGGGTGACAGAGGCAGTGTTGTTCGGAGGTATTGCGATTGGATTTGTTGTGGGGCTACTAGTAGCTTTGCCGTCGTGGGTGTACTGGTATTTTAGCGTCAACATCATGACTGATCAGCGATTCATACAGTCCACTCAAAAAGGATTTTTTCATAAAACGGTTTCTGATACCGGTATAAAACACATTCAGTCTATTAATTTTCAAGTTGCTGGAATCCAAGAAACAATCCTAGGGTTTGGGTCCGTGCTAATTCAGACATACCTGGGAGATATACTGATCAAAGACGTGCACCATCCAGAACAGGTAACGAATGAGTTATTCGATATATTACGCGAACACGGTAGTGTTGAGTATGATGAAATGACCGATGACGAAGCCGCTACCAAGACATCCAGGCGCACTTAGCATAATATGAAGACTAAGTTTGGTATACTTCTAAGTAGAAAACAGGGATAATTTACGAAAGCGATATGAAAAAGAAACTAGAAGAAATCCGTGAAAACCGTCTGCAAAAGCGTGAAGACAAAAACAACGCAGCAGTGCCGAGAATCACGAATGATAATGTTGCTGCCCACCGGGAGGAAGTGCTGTCTGGTGCCCGTAAATATATCTATCCGCTGCAACATTCTAAGCATAAAATAGTTATCATAACGACTAGTATCGTTATTGCGGCCGTTTTGTTGTTTGCGACTGTATCAGTACTGCTGCTGTACCGTCAACAGACAGCGTCAGGTTTCATGTACCAAGTGACAAAGGTTGTGCCGTTCCCGGTTGCGCGGACTGGGAGCACATTTATTGCATATGAAGATTATCTATTTGAGCTGCGTCATTACATACACTAA
>Ga0136555_1000536_pt1 | contig 14956 bp, 12 predicted proteins | sample AntRauTorckE5432_FD_104927 | JGI IMG/M metagenome (GOLD analysis project Ga0136555, IMG submission 104927) | Saline lake microbial communities from Rauer Islands, Antarctica - Metagenome Torckler E5 #432 | ecosystem: Environmental > Aquatic > Non-marine Saline and Alkaline > Saline | place...
AACCTACAACACATGCTGCCCCACTTATTATTTAAAGATCCTAATTTTGTGGATAAATCCCAAAAGGATAGCACACCACTTGAAAGTACATCATATCCTCTGCGAGACTACACACATGCAACCCCCCTTCTCAAAGAACGTTTAAATATTATTATAGATTTATTGGAATCAAAATTTAATATGACTGGTTTTGTATTGTACTTGTTTGGTAGTCAGATCAGCGGACGCTCGAGGAGTGGTCAGCCTGATATTGATGTGATGTTTTATCACAAAGACTTGGACACGCCCACCACAGGAAAATTGTTGTGGGAACACGCCACAGCCATAAGGAGAGAAGTTGATTTTAAATTAGATTTGGTGTATGGTAAACATGGAAGTCCATACAATGGGTTGATCTTTAAAAAATAATAAAACTTTATCATGGTTCCAACGTTTCAAAAGTAAACGGATCTGGATTTTCCGAAGTCATGAAAATTTGAGGGTAAGGATTGTGATATCCTAAATTAATAAGTGCACCCGTCAAAGCCTCTTGGGGTTGATCCTGTCCTGCATATGCTGAAATACCCGGAACCCAACCAGACAATCCATTGTAGGGCTGAACAAACCCATTAAGATTTCTAAAAGGATATCCCATGTCAAGTGCGTATCCGTAATTAAAAAAAGCACCTTGATTTTGAGATCTGCCCAAAATAAATACAAAATTTGTAAGTTTGGATATGCTGCTTCTAATGGCGAATGCTGAGTTTGATACACTCCCGTCAAATCCAGTCGCAGGAAGGGCTTGAAACCCGTAAGCGGCAGTCAATCCTTGATCCAAGAAAAATTGATTCAAAAAATCTAAAAATTGAGTTACACAACCAAAAGTTCCATTGCTAAACGGGGGAGGACAGGCTGTAGCGGATATAGATGGAACGATATTTGAAGAAACAGGAGCAGCAAGCAAAGGAACAAAGGGAGCAGCACGGTCGTTCTCTTGAATCCAAAACTGCTGAATGTTCCACTGTGTACTGGCAATAAGATTTCCTGCATCCGAAATAAATTGAAAGGTTTCCGGTTCTGGAAAATAGGACAAGCGAGATAACCCTACAGTTTGAGAGGGGATGGGTAGAGGTTCAGATACGTTGAGGCGAGTAGCATTCACTTGGCATGCTGTAATAGTATTGGCTTTAATATCACCCTTACAGGTTGTAGAAAGAGACTGAGTTTTAAAATTTTGTACTTCGAGATCTTTGGCTACTTTTCCGAAGGAGCGAGACATTGTGTTTTATTTATGAAAATTAAAAAAAAATCTCATGCCGGTTGGGCGTACATACGAGACCCAGTATCCTCTTCTGGAAATTCTTCCAATGACACGTTACAAATAAATTCCACAGGCTTGCCAGATACAAAAGGTGGTTTAAAAACAACCTTGAGAGATTTCTTGGTAACCTGATTGACTTTACAGTATTTATCCACATAAGATTGAGCCCTTAGATTTGCTTCTTGAATCACAGTCAGGTTATTCATATGTTTCTTGTAATTACCCCTCAAATCTCTATCGTCGTCGGGAAAAATAAACATGATTTGAAAACAGAGAGGAGGTGTAGTGGAATGTAAAGACCGAGTGGTGGTTACAGAGTTAGAGTTGCGCTTCAAGAAATCGGAATTACTCTTCGAGGAATCAGATTTACTCTCCAAGGGATCAATTATACTTTCCAGGGGACTTGCACAGTATAGTGGTGTATAGGAGTGATTGTTTACCGTGCGATTTAATAGTTTGAAAAACGTGGAGTACTGTTCTGCATAATGAGGATAATCTTTTTGAAAGTCCTCCAAGGCTTCCAGAAACCACACGTCGTAAATGTGAGATTGTTTAAACATATCCTTGGTATACACATTTAGCGCTTGGATAATGGGTCTGTAAGCGTGATTTACATTGTTGAGGACATTAGATACTTTAAATCCTAAACGTTGGGTGGCTTGTGATTTCCGATCATTAGGGAGTACATAATTTTGAAACGCTTCTTTGACTTTGAGTTCCATGGGGAGATGATGAGTTTCTCGATAGGTATGGATTTTCATAGAAACGTATTGAAATTGTAACGTGTAATGTAGCATCATATCTCACTACACTGGATATAAAAATTATGTAGTAAAATGCCATATAAAAGTTGCTCTGAAAAGTAGAGAATGTCACAATTTCAATTACATCTATCTCTTCATCATGTCTCTCGCCAGTAATTTTGTTGGAACCCTCACCGTAGATGTCATTAAAGTGTCTGCTTTGCCTGAAAAATGCGACCCCTATGTTGTGATCAAGGCTGGAGGAAATGAAGTCAAAACGGCTCGTAAAAATGATTGTAGGGATGAGGCCACTTTCAATCAAACACTGGCCCTGTCTTTGGACGGTAGTGAAGATTTTGTGCAGATAGATCTTATGGATTGGGATCGGTTCAGTTCGGATGATGTAGTGGCTACCACGGGTGAAGTACCCCTTAGAGACGTGCTGGCTTGGGGTACCGGAGAACCTGTGTGGGTGAACTTGGAACGCAAAACTGGAGACAAGTCTCACAAGACCAAACTTCGTATGAAAGTAACTTTTAATCACAAAAACAAAAAGGATTAATTAAAATAAATAAATCAATCAAGTGGTAATAACTACGTAATGTAGTAGAGGTCATAATATTTGCGTTAAAGTAAAGAATAAGATATTCACAAGTTGTCATTAAACATGATTCGTGTAGGTCGTATTGTGTATGGTGGTGGAAATACACAAATACCATCTTATCCAGGATTTGAAACGATTATGGTCATGACCAAGAGTTCAAAGTACGGGTCACTCGGACCTTATGTGTTGTGTGACGAACAGGAGAGAAACATGGAAAACTTGTGGCAATTTTCCAAAGTCTACGAAAAAGTACCTGCCACGGTGGCTCGCAAATCTCGTTTTGATAATACCATCATATGGAACCACAAGGCAGAAACGCATGTGGACGGTAAAGGAGAAGAGGTCAGTCTCCTACCTGAATATTGGGCATGGCGTCAAAAGGGAATGAACGCTCCTCACCCCATACGGTACCCAGTAGGGTTTAACCATCGACACAAATGTTTGTTTGCAATTCCTCTGGATGCTTCTCCGTTAACAGCACTGCAAAAACTTGATTATGTACAGTCTCGCAAGGCCATTTACCTTCCTCTCTTTTGTCGTCTGGTGACAACACAACCACAGTTTGCGACACTGTTGGATAAATTAAATAATGGAGAAAATCTTTTAATTGTAGAAGTGGATGGACCTCACGAAGAGTCTTTAGAGTATTACCAGCGTACATACGGAACAGGACCTAACTTTATCGAAAATAATACCATTCTAGTTAATCAACGAAATATGCAAATCATGCTCAACGATTCAAAGCATCCTTTTGGGCATGGGTATTGTTTGGCTATGGCCTTGTTGGGCGTTGATCAAAATCCGGCGTGGTTGTCAGCACCTCTGTAAAATAATAATTATGCACGTTTGTGCGTCTGCTCAAAGTTAATAAAAACTGAAAGTATTATTAAATAATGTGGGGATTATTGTTATCTGCTTTACGAAGTTTTGGATTGGGAGAAAATTCAGACTCTATCTTAAACCCCAAAGAAACGTTTGGAACGGGTGAAACTAAACCTCGAAACAAATCGGAGATAGACATATGGGTCACCTTGATCATCTTTGCTCTCGTGATTATTTTTATCATGACAACGTGTATTAAGTACGATTAAGTAATAAATAATTAAATAAAATGTAGTATATCTCTATCCGTAATTCCTTGAAAAGTGTACTCTTCAACTCCCATAAACTCAACATGTCAGAACAAAAAAGACTCTTGGAAGATCTCACCTGTCCCATCACGCTGGAACTCTTTGTGGATCCGGTAACTCTACCTTGCTGTGGAAAAGCCTGCGAAAGACAATCGCTTGTTGAAGTTTTTCTCAGACGACATCGCTGTCCTCTGTGCAACAGCGACTTGACCTATTTTGATCCTTCGGCAGCGGCCAAGAATGTCATTATCACTGGCTTGATTGACACATTGCAACAAGCGAGGGAGGAGGAGGTTGATCCATCCATACCAGAAATAAAGGATCACGTGTGGAGTGCCACAGTTACTCCTATCACACCCACTTCCAACATGGCAGAACTTCACCTCCGCCTCGAAAACTCGAAATTTATCACCAGACCTTCACTTTTCCTGGCCGTGTTGGACAGAAGTGGATCCATGAGCGGTTACCCAGAAAAACAAGTTAAAACCGCCCTTAATCACATTGATGCCCTTGCCACACACAACAAACAAGTGAAATTGGGACTCTTGAGTTATGGATCGGATTGTTTCGAAATGAAACACATCTCTGAATATAAAATTGACGGAGGTACAAACTTTAGGGCCGCCTTTAACCAAGTCGATCAGTATCTCTCTCGCTTTATCTGCTCCGACAAACCGGAGGATGCACAAAAGCCCAACAATGTTAGCACTGTCACCATTGTGTTTTTGACAGATGGACAAGATCAGAGTGGAAGCAGAAACACACTGGTGCCAGAATTTAGAGAACAATTGCAACATCGGTGGGGAACGAATCCGTTGAGTGTGCATTCGGTGGGATTTGGAAGAGACTGTGATAGAGAACTGTTGGAGATGCTTAGAACTTCAGGTAATCAAGAAGGATTGTACCGCTACGCCGAACCCACGGATGATGGAGATACTCTGTGCCAAAAATTAACTGGCATTTTTGAAATGTCTTCTAAACATTCCACAGTGCCTATCACATACAGGTTGGGAGACGATACTCGAAACATTATGTTTCCCATTAACTCTACCAGGCACGGATCGTATAAAACCTGGATTTCCGATCTCTCTTCTCTATCCCTGGTGATTCAGTCCCAACATGATCCCAATACCGAACTTAAACTTCAAGTTTGTGAACCCACAGACTATGTCTTTCAAAGGTGGATTCACCACTTAACCGATGAACTGGCCACAGAAATTCTCGCACTAAGTACACAAATTTTAACACCCCATCTCCGAAACCTATCGTGCGCACTGTTACTCCAAAATATTGATGCCATAGAAACCAAAACAAATGAACACTCGGTTCAAACAAGTTTAGAGTATTTTAGGACTCAAATCGCCGAAATCAATAAGGGTCGGGCCGTGAATTTGGGTAAATTGAGCGATTTGAGATTTGCCAGTTTGTTTGAACAACAACAAGCGCCTCGCTCTATTATTTACAGCACACAAACTCTGTCACACAGTGCGAAACCTGTGTACAAAATTCCCCACTACGAACCAGAAATAAAGCACTACAGTCGTAACCATGCACACAAGAATAGAAATGCTCTTCAAGAGGCTATCTGCGACATGCCCTGCGATAACATTAATGACGATCTCTCGAACTTGATCACCACAAGCACACTCGAAGATCTGTACTTTAAAGATGCGGACGGAAATAATGCCATCATGTTGGCTGCGTACTGTGGACACTCTACAATTGTGAAAAAACTGATTCAAACTCATGGACCCTTAGATCTAGAACAAACCAATGAAGACCATGAAACTGCAGTCACGCTGGCCATTAAAAAGAGAGGCTTTCATCACACGCTGCACGCCTTGTTAGAAGCCGGTGCCACTATTCCTCGCGTTAAATTGTTGGAGCGCTACGCCATGGAACACCACTTTCAAATTACGGCTTCGATCATCTCTCGGTTTGGTGATGGAACTGTGGATGTGGATGAAACGATGACTCCAGAGTATGTCCAGTTTATGTTTCAAAAGGCTAAAGAATCCACCAAACCGTGGGAGCCTCAAAAGTTTTTAAACATTGCCCTGGCTAAAAAATTGTTACCTCTGGCCCAAGAGTTGGTGCAGGATTACAAGGCCGAGTGTACACTAGACATGCTACTCTCTCACTGCATCCCCAAGAAACCAGATGCACCCGACACGGATACGTATCTTGCCCTCGCCAAGTTTGCGCTGGAAACCAACCCTGAACTCGTTCACCAGAGCACCACTCCAGACCAAGAATCACCCCTCTTCGTAGCCTGCCAAAAAGGTTCTCTACCCCACGTCAAGTTGATGTTGGAAAAAAAAGCAGAAGTGGATGTGCAAAATTACAAGGGAAACACTCCGCTCTGGATGGCCAGTTTCATGCGATACCCCTGCATCATTGATGAACTCTTGGCTCACGGTGCAAACATTAACCATACCAATCTGAAAGGTAATCCTCCCCTCTACGGACCTTGCACTCGAGGTGGGAAAAAAATTGCAGAACAATTGGTGGCGATGGGGGCAGATGTGGAGTGTGTGAACAGCAATGGAGATACTATGATTTTACTGTGCTGCAGAAACGGTCAACACGAAGTCCTGGACTACCTACTCGCGTTTGTTGATGAACCTTTTGTAAATATTAGAGCCAACATTGACGGGTTCAACGCCATTATGGCTTCGGCAGAACAGGATAGGGTTGAGTGTATCAAAACGCTACATCGCTACGGCATTGACGTGAATCAAAAAACCGATCCTGACAACAAAATTTTATCCTCTGCCACGCCTCTACACATTGCCACGTATTACGATAGGGTGAATGCAGTAAAAACACTGTTGCAACTGGGAGCCAACCCCAACGAGACCAATGACCAAGGTCAAACACCCCTACACCTGGCCGTGATTCAAGGCAATGTAACCTTGATCAAAATCTTACGAAATCACGGTACGGATCTCAGTCTTGCAGATCTGTCAGGCAACGTGGCCATGGCCTACTGCAGAGACCGGATGGAAGTTCGACAAGCCCTTGTGGATCCCGTGCTGGACATCCTCATGGATTTATCCAAAGGGCAATTTTCCCCTCTAGACGAAAAAGAGGCCTGCCACATTTTGGAAAGGTACAGTGGAGTTCCAGGCATCCTCAGCCGAAATAATGTGGTGGATGTGCAAGACTATGATGGATCCACTCCTCTCATTCAGGCTACGCTGAGAAATAATTACGATCTATGCAAAACCTTGGTTAAAATGGGTGCTTCTCCCACGAAACCCAACAAGTACAATATGACGTCTCAGGCGTGGGCGATGTGGTTGAAGAACAAGAGGCTACAAACCCTGTACGATCAAGGTAGTTCAGAGGTGCCTATGTGTATTCGATACTTGAAAAGTGCAACAGAGGATTCCGCAGAAAAAATGTTATTGTTTATTTCTCAGTGTCCAGATTCTTACAGGTCACCTACATCCAGCGGAATCACACAACGCATGGACGAATTCCTTAACACACCTCAGGTTTCGGAAGAAAAACACATGATTGAGGACTACAATGAAGAATGCTCTAAATTTCCCATTACACTACGAAACGTGTCTCAAGAATCTCCAACACACTCTAAAGAAATAGAACAACGAGTGTGGGATGCACGAGTACACGTGGTGAATTACATTGCTTCTGGAAATGTACATAGCGGTCTCTCCCTGTCACAACAGTGTGCTCTGGCCCTGTGGACTAATAACCCCTATGTGTGTCACTTGGTCAATGAAGGGTTGGTGGCAGAGAGTCTGTTGTCTTCATCTTCTTCTTTGCAACACTACGCCAAGGTTTTACACTCTGGTCTAGAGTCTCTGCCACCCTGTACTTCTGAAGTTTTTATCGGTTCCCAGGATGTTCAACGTAAAATGTATCTCCAAGGCACACAGTTTTACTGGAAACACTTTGCTTCAGGAAGCACTCTGTGGAAGGTGGCTCTGGAGAACACGCCCCAATTCACCTCCAAGAGCCACAAAGGAGTGATATTTATTGTCAAGTCAAAAACTGGACGCTACGTGGCACCCCACAGTTCCTTTAGTTTCGATTCTGAAGTGATCTTTTTACCGGGAACACGTTTCGAGGTCACAAATTGGTACTTTGGAGATGTTATTGCACTGGCTCAAGAAAATATTCGACAGAGTGCTTTTGGTATCAAGGCTGTGGATCGAGAACGCATGAACTTGGAACAAATGATTGAATCAGACAAGAGTTTGATCATTGAATTGTGTGAAATGAATAAATAAATATGAATTTGAAAAGTTAGTTTATTAATCACCCATATCAGAGTAGGTAAATATTTCAGATGTGGGTTCATATTTTTTGTACCACAAACCAGTCCACGTTCCTTCTTCCTTACAGTGTCCATGAACATCAAGAAGTCGTTTGCGAGTGTCGAGTAGCCTAGCAGTATCGGGGACAATATGATTGTAGCGGTGGCTATCATCTCCCTTCTGTTCCCCAGTGAGTTTCGACCCAATTTCTTGAATGCGAAACTTTCCTGTGGGAGTTACTTTCAGAACTCGTGCAAAATTGTAATGATACGAACAGCCTGCATGTTGGACTCGAGCATAGATGATATCGTTAGGTTGAAAATTGGCAAGAGGTTCCATGGTTAAAAGATGAAAGAATGAATGAATTAATAAATCATTTGAAATTGGGATAAAAAAATAGTTGTGCGTTACTTGTGTTTAACTACAAGGATTTTTCTCAAGGATTTTTCTCAAGGATTTTTCTCAAGGATTTTTCTCAAGGATTTTTCTCAAGGATTTTTCTCAAGGATTTTTCTTTCTGTGATGAGTTTAGTTGTGTCTGAGTGTTTCATTCATTCATTCATTCAATCAAGTTTCTTCAATTTCTTTCTCTACCTACCTACCGCTCCCATGTTTTCCTCTCCAATCTGTTCAATTTGCTATCGGGTGGTCTCTCGAGACATCTCTCACCTGATTACCCTCTCACCGTGCGGACACACTATCTGCATGGAATGTGCCAATCAAACTATTCAAATCCGTCCAGCATGTCCCACCTGTCAAAAATCCCTCTCGAAATTTCCACCCACCATCACTCCACTCTGGGAGATCATCAAAATCACCGGAGAAAAGAAGATAAATAACGCTCTGTATTACAAAGTACTCTTTCAAGATACCACCCACGAAGGCTCCGAATTGAACCTTTTAAAACGGGGAATCAAATCAAAAACGCCGATCTCCAACTCAACCACCTTTCAAGTGCGATGGAACATAATGTGGGTACCTACAAACCTAGTACCCCTAAAACTCATAGAAACATGGAACACTATCTTCCGCCAAAAATGGATTGCCACTGTGGAAAACAAACGCCAAAAATCACTCCGAAGATCCAAAAAAGCCGCCTCACAACACAAACCTTTTTGGTGTGACGACGTAAATGCACGTTTTCAATATTAACGAAACGTGATTAAATTTTACCATTGTTATCTTTACAAAAAATGTAGCAATACTCACTCCATCAACTCTTGCTTAAATTACCTTTCTGTAATCTTCATTCACCCAAACAATGAAGAGTTCTACCTTTGCCATCCGAAAGTTGATATCGCTGATTCAAGATACAGTGGTTGTCATATTTGAAACACTGGCTTTGGTGGGAGGTCATAACGTGACAGGATGTTCTACATCTCTGTGGACGTGGAGCGTACCTGTTACTTTACTTGCTTACATGTCATTTTTTGCAGTCATCTTGCACCGTCACGAAACTATGGAAGAATATGTCAAGGATAATATCATGCGAGTTCAGATCATCAAACCCGTTGTATGCATAACATTGGTCTTTTACCTGCCTATGATAGTTCGTTTTTTCATGGCTCTTTTCATTCTCAACGATGAAAACTGTGCTAACGAATGGATTCAACACAATCCTCTCCTATTGTGGGTTAGCATTGGAAGAGCCGTAGAAACCTTAATCGATGTGGTCACATTTTATTACTATGATGTCATGCACAACATTAACATATCGTACAAATTTAATTCAGATAGCCCACCCACCTACAAGTACGATCGGGATGGCAACCTTACTGATGTTGAAGTTTCAGTAAAGGATATCCATTCCAACGAGGAAAAAAATAATCCAACTGTGGAAGAAGATAATAAAAAACTTGATTAAATATATTTTATTATATGTTGTATTTTAATGCTATCCCCATTCCATACTGATACTTGACCACATTGGTATTGGTAGTCCACACAAGTGCTTTCGTACCCTTGGGAACCCACTCATTCCATTCTATCTTGAGTTCCATTTCTCTTAGGTGCCATCCGTTGTAAATAGAACTAATTTGTGATAGCAAGACATCTCCAGCCATAAACAAATTCACGGGTGTCTGAAAGTAAAAGGGACGTTGAAAAATATGTGTGTACATATATATGTCACTTGAAGTTTTGAGGCCTGCAGTGATAGGGCTGGTCATATCAAACTTTACAGCATTACCATGAATTTTTAACACCATACACTTAATAGGAGACTTGTCCAGAGATTTTGAGTAAAATCGCTGGTTGTAGTGTCTGGTGGGATGAACACACACCACATGCATCATGTTAACAAAATTTCGTATGGGAATAGAGGCACCAGATAAAGTTGTATCTACTTTGGTAAGTTCCCAGAGATTACTAAAAGTAGATATCGGATATTCTGCATGTATTGTTTTTAAATACGTAAATTCTGCAACATCAGCCACAAAGCCGCGAGTTTCAATCGAAAGTTTAGGAACCACGGATGTACCGCAGTAACGATAGATCATCTGTTCCACATCACGACACAGTGTTGTACCCTGCAACTTGTGAATCTTTTGTTGAACGACAAAAAATGGTACAGGAATGGTGGGAGATTTGAGAGTAATGTGATAATTAGGACGGTAATACATAAACACGCTATTCTCACCAGGTAACGACGGAAGAGGAAGTAGACAGGTACCTTTCCACGAACAATGTTCCGGGTTTAAAAAATCCATGTGTGTTTTAAGTTGGAGACCTGTGAGTTTTATATACCTCAGGCCATTAAATACCACATCCACAGTATCAATGAATTCCATGATACCCAGAGGAAAAATAGAATCAAAATTGAAACCGTTTAAAAATCCTAGATCAATTTTAAGATATGATCTGTACAACAAATCGTTTTTATCTTTATCTTGAATTGTGATGATGTGTTCACAAGGATTTTTATCACTTACCGTAGATTCATTGATTAGAAAGGTATAAGAACGCTTGGTTTTAAAAGTACTTTCTTTATCACCACCCACAATATGAATGAGAGATCCCATTGTACTATTAATTGTTGGAGGCATTTCAACATCTAAAAGAGGTTCCAAGACTTGACATGTTTCCTGTTTAAACTCAGTATTCCACTCTACAAAAGACGGAGATGAAGAAAATTCACAGTTACAGGGTGGATAGATAAATCCACAATCACTTCTTCTCAAAACCATATCTTTAGATTCCCTGTAAACCTCGTAAAACTTTTCATTCTTGTTCTTTTTTTCCTCTTCACGTTTTTCTTCTTCAAGTCTTCTGGCTTCCTCACGCTCAACATGTCCACTCTCCCATTCCATGTTAAGATACTTGTTTTGATCCAAATTTCGCCGATAGATGGTATCGGCCTCTACTAGGCTCTTACATTCTATAATTACGTGACGCAAGTGGTGTCGGTCTTTCCATGCACCACAAAGTCCACACACGCGTTTGTAATTATCAACGGTAACAGCATCTGGTGCCCAAATAACATCCATGGTTGTTTGAGGTAGAATAGTTTATTATCATACTTTGAATACCGTAATAATTTCTGTAGCAATTCATTCTTTGCACTCCACCTGTTCTTCATCCACTTCTTCTTTCACCCTCGATTTAGACACACAATAATAGTTACCCCCCAGTTTCTGTTCGCGATCAGCATTAGACCCCGGTTTGTTAATACGAGGACGCAGGGTTTCAGGATCCTGTCGTATGGTTACATTCAAATCTTTAAGAAACTGATTCATACCCGTCTCTTTGTCAGTGGGAGTGTGGGCCACACAACTAACACCAGGAGTTCCGCTGTAGGTAATCACTCGATCTGCCAAAAACAAACCCATCAACAAATCATGCTCCACCACCAGACAAGATTTGCGAGAATGCTTGATGAAACGCCGAATGGAAGTAGCCACAGAGAGACGCATCTCAATATCAAGAGAAGAGGAAGGTTCATCGAGCAGATACACATCAGCAGGTTTGCCCAGTGCCAACGTAATGGCCACTCGCTGAAGTTCACCTCCAGAAAGATTGGGTACCAAAGAATCCATAATGTCATCCATCATTAGAGGTTTCATCACATCACTCACAAACAGAGGATTCACATACATGTCGCGAATCTTGGTGTGAAAAAGTTGACGCACAGTACCCTTAAAGTGAGGATTAATACGCTGGGGTTTGTAGGAAATGTTCATCTCTGGGATGGGAGTCTCCGAGGAAGAAGATACAATACTACGTTTGGACAACCCATCCAAGGCTTTCACAAACGTTGTTTTTCCAGTGCCGTTCTGCCCCACCAACAATACAATATCGGTACGATTCCAACCCCCAGGCTCAATCTCCAAGGCAAATTCACCTTGCTGGATTTTCAAGTCTGTGTAGGCATAGTCGTATGCTGTAGAAGAGTAGTGCTGATACATCTCTTCTTCTTCATCCACCATGGGACGCACAAATTTCAACACTTCATCCCGAATTCTCATGTTTTCTGCCGGAAGAAATCCTCTCAAGTAGGTATTAATACCTTCCCGTACCGAAGCAGGTAAACTTACCACTCCGTAGGCTGTGGGTTTGCCGTACAAACAACTCATGTAGTTCGACATGTAGTCGAGAATGGCCAGATCGTGATCCACCACCAACACGTATTTTGTAGGGTCTTGCACCAACCCTTGAATCTTTTCAGCCACCAAAAGACGCTGACGAATGTCGAGAAAATTGGTAGGTTCGTCAAAAATGTAGACCTGTTTTTTAGATTCACAAACACGAGCCACCGATAACCTCTGAAGTTCTCCCCCACTCAACATGTGGAGAGAACGGTCCGCTAGATGTTTCAATCCGTAGGCTTGTTGTAAAAGAGGATCAGGTAACAGTTCGCTCACTTTCTTATTCTTGTGCTGAGGACTGGAGGATAGGTACTCAATCATCTGAGGTTTGATGATGACAGACAGTTCGTCGAGATACAACTTTTGGAAATAGGTCTGAAGATCAGAACCCCGAAATTTAGTGACAATCTCTTCCAGAGTAGGACTCAATTCTCCACACAGACCCCAGTTAGGATGTATTTTTTGAGCCAACAGTTTCACGATGGTGCTCTTTCCAATACCGTTGACACCCAACAAACCCATCACTCGACCCTGGCGAAGAGAAGGTAGGCGATGGAGTTGAAATCCGTTCGTGTTGTAACGAAAAATCACTGGAGCCGTCAGTTCATTCGGTAAATTAATGATTCTAATGGCGTTGAAAGGGCAAGCGTTCACACAAATACCACACCCAATACACAATTCTTCGCTGATCGTAGAAAATTTAGAGGTTTGATCCACCACTACACACTCCTTCCCCATTCGAACAACCGGACACTTCTTCTTACATTCTTGGTTGCATTTTTTGGGTTTACATTTGGATTGGTCTACAATAGCCAACCGTTGTTTCGATTGGGAGGCTTTGAACATATTTACGTACTACCAATAATTTAATGGAACAATGAATCCATGTATCAACGCCGTGAGCGTAGTTACACCATAGAATACATGTCACTACATAAAGTTTGTAACTTGTTTAGTATGGTGGAAAAATCTCGAACCTTCCACTCTTTCAATTCATGGCTGAACTGGCGGGCGCTGTCGTAAAACAAGTGATGACAAATGGATGGGTTCGAGGTGTTCTCATGGGTGGCGGATTTGCCTACGCCCACGAAAAAAACAAATCTATCCTTCACTATCCTATTATTTTTTGTTTTGCGAATCCTTATGCGGGATACCAACTTTTCAAAAACAGAGAACACATTAAAGATTATGTATTACAAAATAAATCAAACTAGTTAAAAAAAATATTTAGATGTACAGGCTATGAAATTCGTGATCCATGGTTTGCTTTGGAGGCGGAGTAGGTGGAGTAGATTTTTCAGAGTCTTGCTTGCCACAACAACATGGTCCACATTTATCCTTACAGCAGGCTACCATCGCACCACAGTAGTAACAGGGCCAGCAGATACCAATGCAAATGTTTTCTCCACAGGATTGACTAGGTCCAAAAATAGAGGTGAAACTACAACAGAGAGCGTATCCAAGTCCACCAACAACGAGGGCTACGGTTGCCATTGGAATAAGAAAGGATTGAAGGATTGAATGAAAGTTGAATGTATGAATGAGATGGATTTATGAATGATCAATGTAGACAATAGTAGTATGTTTCATCCCACAGAAAATTCTAAAATAAAATTCTTGTGTTTCGGAACCCCTTTTTTTGCGTTTACTATTATTAGTATGTTTTATCTCCTAAAAATATATTAATGTCGAAGAAAACGAAAAAACTGTGTGAATACCATGGCTGTCAAACCCATGCTACCTACAACCTAGCAGGCTTAAAACCTATGTACTGTTTTTCTCACAAAACTAATACCATGATAGATGTAAAATCGGCACGTTGTACCTATCCAGAATGTTCAAAAAGATCTACGCATGGCATGAAAGGATCAAAAGCCTATTTTTGTAAAACTCATAAAAGTGATGATATGATTCACATCTCCAGACGTATCTGTGAGTATCAGGATTGTAATGTGTTACCTTCTTACGGGCTTCCCACCCAAAGAGCACGGTTCTGTGCCACACACAAGTCTCCCAACATGGTAAATGTCATATCTCCCCAGTGTGTCTCTCCAGGTTGTTCCAAGCGACCTACATACGGCTACGCCAACTCTCCTCCCCAATTTTGTGCCACCCACAGAACAGAGCAAATGCATACCTTGAGGTCTGTTTGTAGGCATCAGGGTTGTACTATCATTCCCACCTATGGATACGCTACCACTCCAGCACAGTTCTGTCTATCCCACAAATCTCCTGATATGATCAATGTGAAATCTCCCCACTGTAAGTATTTGAATTGTACCAAAAGACCGACCTACAGTTACACTAATT
>Ga0136555_1000538_pt1 | contig 14930 bp, 12 predicted proteins | sample AntRauTorckE5432_FD_104927 | JGI IMG/M metagenome (GOLD analysis project Ga0136555, IMG submission 104927) | Saline lake microbial communities from Rauer Islands, Antarctica - Metagenome Torckler E5 #432 | ecosystem: Environmental > Aquatic > Non-marine Saline and Alkaline > Saline | place...
TTCTGCACGTAGCGGCTACTTTAGCTTCCGAAAAGTCTCAAAATCCTTGCGGCAGCTAAAGACAGCCGTTACGAAAATCTCAATTTATTCGAATTTTGCAGAAATTGTCAAAGAGCCAAAATATTTTCTTGAAAAATAAATTTAATTTTCGTTGAATACATTACGAATTATTTTAAACCGATAATTGCTGATAAAATGTATAAATTTAGGTTTTATTGAATGCTAAATAAAACTAAATTATGCAAAATCAAAAACATCATTTTCAATTAGATGAAAATGTCACTTACCTTAATGGTGCATATATGTCGCCAATGCTCAAAAGCGTGGAAGCTTTCGGAATAGCAGGTTTAGCCCGAAAGCGGAATCCTTTTAATGTCACGCCAAATGATTTTTTTACGGAAATAGATATTTTACAACGAGAATTTGCCAAGTTAATCCAAGTCAAAGAGTCGAAGCGAATCGTCGTGATGCCTTCTGTTTCTTATGGTTTGGCAACGGCGGCGAATAATATAAAATTAGCAAAAGGGCAAAAAATATTGATTGTAGATGAGCAATTTCCCAGCAATTACTATTCTTGGGAAAAACTGGCTCGAAAAAATGCTGGTGAAATCGTTACGATAAAACCACCCGATACTTTAATGAACCGTGGAAAGGTTTGGAATCAGCGGATTTTGGAAGCAATTGATACCGAAACAAGAGTTGTTACTTTGGGAAATGTACATTGGGCAGACGGAACAAAATTTGATTTGGCGGCTATTCGCAAACGGACGCTTGAAGTCGGAGCGTTGCTGGTGATTGATGGGACGCAGTCGGTGGGTGCGATGCCGTTTAACATGGCAGAAATTCAACCAGATGCGTTGATTTGTGGCGGTTATAAATGGCTTTTAGGGCCTTATTCTATGGCGTTGGGATATTTTGGGGAAGCATTTGATGGCGGTGAACCGATTGAAGAAAGTTGGATGAACCGTTTTGAAAGTGAAAATTTTGCTAATTTGGTGAATTATCAAGCGAATTATCAGCCATTGGCACAACGCTATCAAGTCGGTCAAGCGAGTAATTTCATAGCTGTGCCGATGATGATTGAAGCCGTCAGAATGTTGAATCATTGGGGCGTTGAAAATATCCAAAAATATTGTTATGAAATCACAAAAAATGCAATAGAAACTTTAAAAAATAAAGGATTTTGGTTAGAAGATTTAACCTTTCGAGGCAGTCATTTATTGGGTATTCGCTTGCCGAAAACGATAGAAATGGAAGCTGTAAAAGTGAAATTGGCGGAAGCCAAAATTATCGTTTCGATACGGGGCAACGCTATTCGGGTTTCTCCGAATGTATATAATGACGAGGTGGATTTGGAGAAATTAGTACTGGTTTTGACACAACCTTAGGTAAGTGATGAGGTAAATAAATTGGTAACGCAGCAATAAAGGCAACTTTTATTCGCTTTTTTAACAATTTCTGCAAAAGTGAGCAGGTGACTTGAAGTCACCTGCTCACTAACTCCCTATTTTCAATACTTCCAAAGCGATATTTATACATAAATTTATAAGATTTGCAGAAATTGTCAAAGAGCCTTTTATTCAACTAAACGGGAATTTTATTCTTGAAAAAGAATGGATTTTAATTGTTAATTACAAACGGTCAACTGTAAATTATTTATCGTTATAACGATTACGTTTCAACGATAAATAATTCACAATTAACAGTTCACAATTAGTAATTAATAATCAAATTAGAAGTATTTAAAATTATGATTTTTTTCGATTTTCAATAAACTACTCAAAATCAACCAAGTTACATTCTCGATGTCTTCCTTGTGAGCCATTTCAACGGTTGTGTGCATATATTTCAGCGGTATGGAAATCAACGCAGAAGGCACACCAGCATTAGAATAGGCAAACGCATCGGTATCCGTACCCGTGCTTCTTGAAGAAGCCGCTCTTTGGAACGGAATTTCATTTTCATCTGCCGCCTCAATAATCATACTCAATAATTTATTGTGTACCGCAGGAGCAACCGTCAATTCCGGCCCTTTGCCAGCTTTTACATCACCGAATCGTTTCAAATCCATTAGAGGCGTTGAGGTATCGTGACAAACATCGGTGACAATCGCAGCGTGAGGCTTAATTGCATCGGTAATCATACCCGCACCTTTCAGCCCGACTTCCTCTTGCACCGCATTCACGATGTACAAAGAATACGGCAATTTGATGTCATTTTCTTTAATCAATCTCGCAACTTGTGCGATACAAAAACCACCGATTCTGTTATCCAACGCACGACCGCAATAAAAGCGATTATTCATCAATTCCAATTCGTCAGGATAGGTAATGACGCAACCAACGTGAACGCCCATTTCTTGAGCTTCTTCTTTCGTATTTGCCCCGATATCGATAAAAATATTTTCTAATTCAGGGACTAATTTCGCCCTGTCACCTTTACGAGTATGAATCGCAGGCCATCCAAAAACACCTCTAACAATACCTTTTTTTGTATGAATATTAACTCTTTTCGATGCTGCAATTGAATGGTCAGAGCCACCATTTCGAATAACGTAAACGTAGCCAGTCGGGTCAATATAATGAACGTACCAACCGATTTCGTCAGCGTGAGCTTCGATGACAACTCGATAATCCGTGCCGGGATTGATGACACCGTAAGTCGTCCCGTAATTATCCACATGATATTCATCAATGTATGGTTTGAGATAATCTAACCACAATTTTTGGCCTGGCGCTTCGAAGCCAGTCGGAGAAGCATTTTTCAGATATTTGAATAAAAATGCTTCTGATTCTGTAGTAATGACAGGTTGTTTTGATATTATCATGTTGTTTATTTTGTTAATGATTAAAAAAATTAATCTTATTTTAAATCCCTTTCCAAGTCGAGGGCGAAGCCTTCCAAGCTTGTAAAGTTGTCAATATTTCGGCAGAAATATAATTCATCTCAACGGCTTCATTTAACAAATCATCGTAATTACTTAATGTTACAAAAGGACAATCGGCTGCTGAAAAAGTTTGAATTGCCTTGTCGAAACCATAAGTAAAAATAGCAATCGTTCCAATTACAATCGCACCAGTTTCCTTTAATGCGTTAATTGCTTGAACGCTACTTCCGCCCGTTGAAATTAAATCTTCTACGACCAAAACCCTTTTTCCATTTGGAATTTCGCCTTCAATCAGATTTTGCATACCGTGATCTTTTGGTTTGCTGCGGACATAAATGAACGGTTTTTCCAAAACGTCGGCAACCAAAGCACCGTGGGGAATTCCTGCCGTAGCAACACCTGCAACGACGTCAAAATCGCCAAATGACATAGCGGCTTTCGCCAATTCGTCCCTGATGAAGTTCCGAACTTCTGGGTAGGATAACGATTTGCGATTATCACAATAAATCGGAGAAAGAATACCTGAAGCCCAAGTAAAAGGCTTTTCAGGACTTAATTGTATCGCTTTGATGGTCAATAATTTACGTGCTACCGCTGCTGAAATATTACTCATAATTTAAAATGAAGTTTTTCTGTGTAACCCCAAGCTCCAGCTTGTGAGTCAAGAGTATATTGTTTCCAAGCTGGAGCTTGGAATTATTTTTTAGTAAATCGTTTTTTTAAATACATTTTAATTCAGATTAAAGTATGATTTTTCTTCTAACTTTGCTCGATTTAATTTTATAAAAATACTTAAAAAAACACTGGGCAAATGTACAAAATCTATATTAACGATAAGCCTATTCTCTTGACAAATGCAGAATTTGGAAAAAAACAACAAGGAGACGAAAGAAATTTAGTCGTGTTGTTTCGACATAGAAAATCACTTTTTCAATATGTGGATTCGTTAGAAAAAAATAACTCTTTTGATTCGATTATTATTTTTACGAAAGATATAGAAGTATTAAAAAATGATTTCTTTTCAATGTATAAAATTGTTCCTGCCGCTGGAGGTGTAATTTATAATGATAAAGAAGAAGTTTTGATGATTTATCGCCGTGGTTTTTGGGATTTACCGAAAGGTAAATTTGAAGAGGGCGAAACAATCCCCGAAACGGCTGTGAGAGAAGTGCAAGAGGAAGTCGGTTTAAATGATGTTGAAATCATCAAAGAATTACCAACAACTTATCACACGTACCGAAACCGAAAGGACAAACGCTGCCTGAAACCGACGTACTGGTTCACCATGAAAACCGCCGAAACGGAAGTGAAACTGCAAACTGAAGAGGATATTGAAGCCAGTATGTGGATTAAACCTGCGGATTTTATAAACTCTGATAAAGTTGCTTATGGTAGTATTAATGATGTTTTGAAAGCGTTAGTTTAATTGATTATTCGTTAAACGCAGTAGTTTTAAATCTCTTGAAAACCGTCATTTCGACTTGCGTTGGCATGACGGTTTTTTGATTTCGGTTTAGTATAGATGGTTAGTAAAGATAAAGTTAGAAACTACCAAAAAATCATCTTTTGGGCAGTTCACACATTTATTCTTTATGATTCGATGAATTCTATATTAATATTTTTTATTTAGAATAATTATTAATAGTAGCGGGTAATATTGACAGAGTTATTAATAAAATTAGGCTATTTTTAAAAAGTTAAAAAATTAGGTCATTTTTTTAAAGTTAGAATCGTTGGAATAAATAGAGTTATAAAATAGGTGTAAATCAAGTATTTATGAAATGTAAGTTAACGTTTACCTTGAGACTCGAGGATACGTTTTTTCAATGTTAGAACGGTCACCCTTGATCTTAGTAAGGCGTTCTAAGTTAGCGATTTAGTTGGGAAATGGTGTTAAAATATCTTCCAGCTTATTCAATTTTAGAAGTATAGCTAAAAATTATTCATTCAAAATAAACTTTCTTATCTTGATTCTGCTTACTTAGCATCGTCATTCAATTAAGCGGTATTGTTTGTCTGTATAAATTATTTATTCAGGGCATAATTCTATAAATTGATGATACTTTCAGAACCGAAAATAAAAACCATAAAAGCATGATTCTTGGTATTTTAAATGAAAATGACCAAAGAGTTGCCATAGTTCCTCAACTAATTAAAAAATTTCAGAGTTTAAATTTTGAAATTTGGGTAGAAACAAAAGCTGGGGAAACTGCTAATTATTCCGATGAAGAATATGAAGCCGCTAATGGCAAGGTCACCAACAAATCCGAAATTCTCGCCAATGCTGACGTTTTGGTGTCTTATCATCCTCCTTCCGACGATGATTTAAAATTATTGAAACCTAAAACGTTGGTTGTCAGTATGTTCGCTCCTTACGCTGATGATGCTATTATCGAACATCTGGCGCAATTCGACATTATTCCTTTTAGTTTGGATATGATTCCTCGTACGACAATCGCTCAATCTATGGACGTTTTATCCTCCATGGCTTCGGTCGCTGGTTATCGTGCCGTTTTGGAAGCTGCCAACTATTTACCACGCTATTTTCCGATGTTAATCACCGCAGCAGGAAGTATCAAACCCTGTTCTGTGGTTGTTTTAGGTGCTGGAGTTGCGGGTTTGCAAGCGATTGCGACGGCGAAGCGGTTGGGTGCAGTTGTTGAAGCTTCTGATCCTCGCGCAGCAGCAAAGGAAGAAATATTGAGTCTGGGCGGAAAATTCATCGAAGTTGAAGGTGCTCAAGATGACACAGGCGCTGGCGGTTATGCTGTTCAGCAATCCGAAGAGTATCTGGAACGCCAAAAAGTACACGTTCAAGAACGAGCAATGAAAGCCGATATTATCATCACAACGGCACAAGTTCGTGGTCGAAAATCACCAATTTTGATTCCAGCTTCAACGGTCGAAAAAATGAGAGCGGGTTCGGTTATCATTGATTTAGCCGCTTCTACTGGTGGGAATTGTGAACTTACAGAAGATGGAAAAATTGTCAAAAAACATGGTGTGACGATAGTTGGCGATTCTAATTTAGCGGCCAAAATGCCAACGGATTCCAGTTTTTTATTTTCTAATAATATTTATAACTATCTCAAAATCATGGTCAAAGAAGGACAAATTGATTTGGATTGGAATAATGAAATTATCGCAAAATCTTGTATTAAACCGAATAAATAATTAGCAGTCAACCGTATTCAGTCGGCAGTGTGCTACTGCGAACTGGCAACGGAATACCGTTAATTATTTATTAGCTTCAATTTTAATAAAATGGAAACTTTATTCAATTTCATTGGTGGAAATATCTTTCAAATATACATTTTATGTTTGGCGATTTTTTTAGGTTTTGAAATCATATCGAAAGTACCAACCGTTCTGCACACGCCTTTGATGTCTGGTGCAAATGCCATAAGTGGTATTGTGATTATTGGTGCAATAATATTAATTCGTCAGTCTGAACCCGATAATTATCTGAACTTAGGTTTAGGTTTCGTAGGCGTTGCCTTAGGAATGGTCAATGTGGTCGGAGGATTTATGGTGACGGATAGAATGTTAGAAATGTTTAAAAAGAAGAAATAGTTATTGGTAACTGGTGATTGGTTGTCCATCGTTGAATATTTATGTTTTAATTTTAGTTTTGTTATTTATAAAAAAAATAAAACTCACATCATTTGCATAATATCTAACGACCAGAAAGTACCAACCATTGACCAGAGTTCAGCAACCGGAAAACCATAAAAAAATGTTAGGAACAATCATAGAAATTATATATTTCATCGGCGTTATTCTCTTTATTATGGGATTGCGCCAATTGAATTCACCAGACACAGCGAGGTCAGGAAATTTATACGCAGCTGTGGGAATGGCTTTAGGAATTGTCGCTTCGATGATTGCCCCGATGGGCGATGTGCCGAATAATTACGCTTGGATTTTCGGTGGAATGGTAGTCGGTGGCGGATTTGGAGCAGTTGCCTCTAAGCGCGTGCAACTGACGGATATGCCACAATTAGTGTCTTTATTCAACGGATTCGGCGGCGCTTGCGCAGTTTTAATCGGAGGAGTAGAAATCAATAATTATTATTTCGGCACAGCCTCAACGTCCATGGACGCAACCCAATTAGGAACGGTACTTTTTGCCCTGTTTGTCGGTGGCGTAGCCTTTACGGGTAGCGTTTTGGCATGGGCAAAATTAGACGGAAGAGTCAATGATAATTCGTTGAAATTACCAGTGCCGATGTTGATTAATAACGGTCTGTTAGTCATTATCGTAGGTTTAATTGCTTACTTAGTTGCCTTTAATCCTGCAAACGGATTTATGTTGAGCATGGTCATTATGGGATTATCGTTGACTTACGGCGTTACTTTCGTCATTCCAATTGGTGGAGCGGATATGCCAGTTGTGATTTCTTTATTGAATTCATTTACAGGTTTGACGGCTGCCGCAGCAGGTTTGATTTATGGCAATCAAATTATGTTGGTCGGTGGAATTTTGGTCGGTGCTTCGGGTACTATTTTGACGATTCTGATGTGTAATGCAATGAACCGTTCCTTGTGGAATGTCATTTTTGGTTCGTTTGGTGGTGGCGGTGCTGCGGCTGCCAAAGGCGTTGACGGTGAACAAGTTGTGAAAGAAATTGGCTTACAAGATTTAGCCATTCAATTGTATTATTCCAAGTCGGTAATGATGGTACCAGGTTATGGTTTGGCAGTAGCACAGGCACAAAAAATGTGTAAGGAATTAGATGATTTATTGGAGGCGAATGGGGTAGAAGTGCGTTATGCGATTCATCCCGTTGCAGGTCGAATGCCTGGTCATATGAATGTTTTATTGGCGGAAGCCGATGTACCTTACCCGAAATTATTGGATTTAGAAGAAGCGAATGATGCGTTACCGAATGTTGATGTCGTCATTATTGTCGGTGCAAATGACGTGGTTAATCCAGCAGCAAACGACGATCCTTCCAGTCCGATTTACGGTATGCCAATTATCAATGTTACCGATGCGAAACATACAATTGTGATGAAGCGAAGTATGAGTTTTGGTTATGCAGGGATTCAAAATCCGCTATTTTTTCATAACAAAAATAAAATGCTTTTCGGTGATGCGAAGAAGAGTTTGCAGGCTTTGGTTAGTGAGGTGAAGGATTTGGGCGACTAAATACAGCGATAATTTATTCAGAAATATTCCTTTTGCAATTTGCGACCTTAAAAAGCCTGTTCTGGCTCTTTCTCGGAGTCGCTTATTGACTTTTTTCAAAAAATCATCAAAAAATCTATTAATAAATAAAAAAGGTATCGAAGTTTTACGAAGCTCGATACCTTTTGTAATATTTACGATTCAGTTTTGAAAATTAAACGATTGATAATTTCTATCAATTATTTTCAAAGCATTTTTTTAATTTATAAATAAAAATAAAAATTATGAATTATAGTTTTTATCAATAATCAACATTGTTTCCTCTAAATTCTTAAACACATCGAAGGTTTTTCCCTGCGTTCGTAACGCACCTAAAGCATTGGCAAATTTTGCAGCTTTCACATAATCACTTGCACCATCCAAAAATCCGAACGCTAAACCACCTGCAAATGAATCGCCACAGCCAGTCGTATCAATCACTTCTTCGACTTTTACCGACTTGACAAATTCCGCATTAAATTCACCATTTTTCATTGTATAAATCATACAACCTCGTGCATCTAAAGTGATGTAAACCGCACCAGTACCGTGTTCCAAACAATATTTTGCAAACTCCGCCAAACCGTCGTCGTCCATTTCATCGGGTATTGGTTTCAGTTCTTCCAGCTCATATTCCGACTTGAACCAGCAGCAACTCGCTTCTTCGATATTCATTTTTAAAACATCAATAAAAGGCAGCCAAACATCTCTATCCAACCAAAATTGACGCAACCTGTCGCCAGAAGTCGTCACGGTTGTTGTTGGCCCGTGAGCATCAAAAATGATTGTTCCTTTTGAGTTTTCTCTTAAATATTGTAACGTATCTAAAGGTACTTCAAAATCAGTAATTGGAACAATTACAAACGCATCACAATCCAAAATATCTGTTAAATCTTCGGGTACAATCGGGTGCATAAAAGCCGTTTGTTTCTCGACTCTGTCGTTTTGATTTAAAAATCGTAACTTGATCTCATCACCTTGATTGTGTTTCGTCAGAATCTTGGACAAATCAATATTAGGATAAGCCGAAAGCAGCTCTAAAATGCCTGCTTCGTCTTTTTTACGAATGTGCGTTACGGGAATTACCGTTCCGCTTTCGCCTAATAACTTTGATAAGGCAATGGTCGGATGTGTTACGCAGCCATATTTTTCAATAACTTCGCCTTTTGCGGTCGTAATGTGGTCTTTTGGAATTGGTCCTAAAACGGCTATTTTTTTCAATTTATATCGTGTTGAAGTGTTGAAGTGTTGACGTATTGAAGTTGTTTTCGTTTTTTAAAACGTTCCTATTTCAATACGTCAACACCTCAAAACGATTTAGATAACAAATCTATCATTTTTTTTTGTTAGTGTCATAATTACACTATCTTTGGTTCACAATTGTTCAAATTTATTCAAAAATTACCAAAAAAGACCAAAAACCAAATTTATATATGATAAAGGCTTGTATTTTCGATTTAGATGGTGTAATTACTGATACAGCAGAATTTCATTTTATCGCTTGGCGTAAATTAGCCAACTCATTGGGCTTTGATTTTAATAAAGAATTCAATGAAACGCTAAAAGGCGTAAGTAGAATTGACTCGCTAAAAATGATATTGGAATTAGGAAATATTGAAAAAACAGATGCCGAAATTCAAGAATTGGCAATAATTAAAAATGATTGGTACGTCGAATTATTGGAAGAAATGACACAAGACGACGCTTTGCCAGGGGTTCGAGATTTGTTGACGGATTTGAAGGCAAAAGGATATAAAATTGGTTTGGGTTCGGCAAGTAAAAATGCTGTTCCTGTCTTGGATTATTTGAATATGTTAGACTTTTTTGAAGTCATTATTGACGGTACAAAAACAACAAAAGGTAAACCCGACCCACAAGTTTTTCAAATGGGTGCGGAAATATTGGGCGTAAAGCCAGAGGAAACGGTCATTTTTGAAGATGCGGTCAGTGGCGTTCAAGCGGCTTTAAATGGTGGTTTTACGGCAGTTGGCTGTGGAAGTGCCGACGTTTTGGGACACGCACATCACGTCGTTGCAGGTTTGAATGAGGTGACGGAAGCATGGATTTCTAAGTTATAAATTTGGGCAACAAACCTATGAGGTTTTAAAAACCTCATAGGTTTGTACATGAAAAAATAAGGATTAGTGAAATTACGAATGGCTTGAACGAAGTGACAGGAGTATGGATTTCAAAGTTGTAAATTCAGACGAAAAACCTATGAAGTTTTTAAAGCCTCATGGGTTTTTATATAAATTAACAACGCTTAGTGAAATTACAAATTTAAACGCCTTATTTTTGCGTCAAATTTCACTAATATTTATTAAAAAATAATCAGATAAATTTTATTCAAATTGAATTAAATCCTATCAAAAAAATCAAAAATTAAAAAATTATGGCAAAAGGAAAATTTAGAGCTGGTGTTTTATTCGGCGAAGAAGTTCAAGAATTATATCGCTATGCGAATGCAAATAATTTTGCAATTCCTGCGGTAAATGTTATTGGTACAAGTTCAGTGAATGCGGTTTTGGAAACGGCAAGAGATTTGAATTCGCCTGTTATCATTCAGTTTTCAAACGGTGGAGCTGCTTTTAACGCTGGAAAAGGTTTGTCAAATGGTGGTCAAGCGGCTGCAATCGCTGGTGGAATTGCTGGTGCATATCACGTTCATCACATGGCGAAGGCTTATGGCGTTCCTGTCGTTTTGCACACGGATCATGCTGCAAAAAAATTATTGCCTTGGATTGACGGTTTGTTAGCTGCTGGGGAAGCTCATTTTGAAGCAACGGGTCGCCCTTTATACAGCTCACACATGTTGGATTTGTCAGAAGAGCCGATTGAAGAAAATATCGAAATTTCTAAACAATATTTGACCCGTTTTGCGAAAATCGGAATGTCTATCGAGATTGAATTGGGTGTAACTGGTGGCGAAGAAGATGGCGTTGATAATAGCGATATTGATGTTTCAAAATTATACACACAACCTGAAGAAGTAGCTTACGCTTACGAAGAATTATTGAAAATCAGCCCTGACTTTACGGTCGCTGCTGCTTTTGGTAATGTTCACGGTGTGTACAAATCAGGAAATGTAGTTTTGACTCCTAAGATTTTGAGAGATTCTCAAATTTACATCAAAGAAAAATTTGGAACAGACGATACGCCTGTAAATTTCGTTTTCCACGGTGGTTCGGGTTCAGAGCCTGAAAAAATCACAGAAGCGATTGAATATGGTGCAATCAAAATGAATATTGATACAGATATGCAATGGGCATATTTGAGCGGTGTTCGGGAATATTACCAAAAAAATGAAGCGTATTTACAAACGCAAATTGGTAATCCAGACGGTGATGAGAAACCAAATAAGAAATACTATGACCCAAGAGCATGGGTTCGTGCAGCAGAAGTCACTTTCGTTGAGCGTCTGAAAATTGCATTTAAAGATTTGAATTGTATTAATAGAAATGCTTAAAATCGTGTTGAAGTGTTGACGTGTTATTGTGTTGATGTTTGTTTTAATAAAGTTGAGTACGAAAAACTTAAAATGGAGATAATCTTTAGGTTTCAATATAAATACTCATTCCCGCGAACATCAATACGTCAACATATCAATACGTCAATACACTACAAAAAAAAATGAAAAACTACATCATACACGATGAATGGAAGATTATCGAAGATAAATTCCGTCCAGAATATAATGAAATTTCGGAGTCACTTTGCAGTATTGGCAACGGTCGCATGGGACAACGTGCGAATTTTGAGGAAAAATATTCAGGTTCTACGCTTTCAGGAAGTTATATTGCGGGTGTTTATTACACCGATAAAACGAGAGTTGGTTGGTGGAAAAATGGCTATCCGGAATATTTTGCGAAGGTTTTAAATGCGGCAAATTGGATAGGTATTAATATTACTATTGACGGTGAAGAATTGGATTTGGCGACTTGTGAAGTAACGGATTTTAGCCGTATTTTGGATATGCAAACTGGTATTTTGTACCGAACTTTCGAAGCGACTTTGGCGAGTGGTAAAAAAGTTGCTGTTTCTTCAAGACGTTTTTGCAGTATCGCTGATGACCAAATTGGAGCAATCGAATATTCAATTACTGCCGTGAATTTTGATGGTAATTTAACGATTGAACCTTACGTGGACTTTGATGTAGAAAATAAAGATTCTAATTACGACGAAAAGTTTTGGATTGAAATCGCAAAGGAAACGACCGCTGGTGCGGTTTATAATATTGCGGAAACGAAAAAAACGGCTTTTCAAGTTTGTACTGGAACGGAATATAAAATTATTCAAAATGGCAACGCCGTTGATTTGAGTAATGCCGAATTAATACAAAAAGAAAAATTTGTTTCTAATATTATTAATATTAAAACAAAAGAAGGCGAAACGACGACGATTTACAAATATGCGGCTAATATTTCTTCTTTTAATTATGAAAAATCAGAAATTTTAGCAAAATGTAAGGAAGCGGTTGGTCGTGCAGTTGACGCTGGTTTCGAGTCTCTTTTGGACGCTCAAATAAATGCCTGGGCAGCAAAATGGGAAGAATCGGATATTAAAATTGAAGGCGATATTGCGGCACAACAAGGGATTCGCTTCAATATTTTTCACATGAATCAAACCTACACTGGCGAAGATGAGCGCTTGAACATTGGGCCCAAAGGTTTTACAGGTGAAAAATATGGTGGTTCGACTTATTGGGACACCGAAGCCTATTGTTTGCCGTTTTATTTAGCGACAGCGGACGAAAAAGTGAGTCGTCAATTATTGGTTTATCGTTATAAACACTTACAAAAAGCGATTGAAAACGCTGAAAAATTAGGTTTTTCTGACGGTGCTGCCTTGTATCCGATGGTTACGATGAACGGCGAGGAATGTCATAATGAGTGGGAAATTACCTTCGAGGAAATTCACCGCAACGGGGCGATTGCTTTCGCAATTTATGACTATATTCGCTACACGGGCGACAAGCAATATTTGACCGAATATGGTTTGGAAGTTTTGGTTGGAATCGCTCGTTTTTGGGCGCAACGGGTGAACTGGTCGGAAGCGAAAAAACAATATGTAATGTTAGGCGTTACGGGACCAAATGAGTACGAAAATAACATAAATAACAATTGGTACACGAATTATATCGCTTGTTGGACAATGGATTACGCTCGTGAAGCGATTGAATTTGTCAAAAGCGATGACGTAGAAAAATACCTTGCCGTTGCTAATAAAATGAGCTTAAACGAAGCAACTGAAACGGCAAAATGGGCAGATATTTCTGAAAAAATGTATTATCCTGCAAACGAAGAAATGGGGATTTTCTTACAACAAGATAACTTCTTGGACAAAGAAATCATCAAAGTTTCGGACTTGGATAAAAAACATTTACCGATTAACCAAAACTGGTCTTGGGACAGAATCTTGCGTTCTTGCTTTATCAAACAAGCCGATGTTTTACAAGGTTTATACTTATTTGAAGAGCATTTTTCAGAAGCAGAACACCGCAAAAACTTCGATTTCTACGAACCGATTACCGTCCACGAATCTTCACTTTCTCCTTGTGTTCACGTTATTTTAGCGTCAAAATTAGGCAAGGAAGAAAAGGCTTACGAAATGTACGTTCGCACGGCTCGTTTGGACTTGGACGATTACAACAACGACACCGAAGATGGCTTGCACATTACGTCAATGGCAGGAACATGGATGTCTGTTACCAAAGGTTTTGGCGGAATGCGCGTGTATGACAATATGCTACACTTCGCGCCAATTATTCCAAAACAATGGACTTCTTTCGATTTTAATATCCGTTTCCGTGGTACAGTTTTAGACGTAAAAACCACACAAAAAACGGTAACGGTCACGAATCATTCTGACGCCGATTTGACGGTGAAGGTTTATGGTGAATTGGTTGAGGTGAAGGGGAATTCGGCTGTGGAAGTGGCGACGAAATCGTAGGGCAAATGGCATTGCCTTTGCCATTTTATAAATGATAAATTATTGAAAAGCTGTTCCGAATATTCGGAACAGCTTTTCTGTTTATTTAATCTAAATTGACCTTAGTCTAATAATTAACGAACTAATTTAAGTTTTACGAACGTTTTAGAGGGATGAAAAATTCAAACAAATCTTGGCTTTCCAAATGGCTTGGAGTTGCTTTTATCGGTATCATTTTATTTATAATTATGGCTCCTTATCATTTTACACAATTGTCACTATTTCCTTGGATTGATTTTGATAAAACAAGCAGTATGGGAGATACAATTGGAGGAATAACAGCGCCAATTATTGGAGTTTTTAGTGCTTTACTTGTTTATATAACTTTTAGAGAGCAAGTCAAAGCAAATGCTATGCAAGTTAAAGCGTTAAACGATGACAAGAAAGAGAGAGATTTACAATCTTCATTTAATCTAATATTGACAGAACTCAATTGGTGTTCTACTGAATATGATAAATTTGAATTTAATAATGTTTTTGGGGTTGCCGCAATTGATGAACTGATAAAAAAAAGAGAAATAAGCAAGACTTCTAATTCAGAAATGCTTCTAATATTTCAAAAGTTACTATCGTTAGTAGGTTATTTAAACAAAATGAATACTATGATAGACAATCTTAATTCTGATAAGTATCAAGCAATTTTAGCAAACAAAATGCTTGATACTTATCGCTCGAAAACCCGAAAATACAAATCAAAAATCTTAGAATATTCTGATAATTTTGAACCATTACTTGATAAATCAAAAGAAGAAATATCTGATTTAGGCTGTACAAAAGATAAAAAAAATTCCTCGTATTTTTGAGTCTTCAAACAATCAAAAACAACGAGGATTATGTCTAAAAGACGTGATGAAGATAGGATTAAAAATTGGAAATCCAAAGCAA
>Ga0136555_1000540_pt1 | contig 14825 bp, 14 predicted proteins | sample AntRauTorckE5432_FD_104927 | JGI IMG/M metagenome (GOLD analysis project Ga0136555, IMG submission 104927) | Saline lake microbial communities from Rauer Islands, Antarctica - Metagenome Torckler E5 #432 | ecosystem: Environmental > Aquatic > Non-marine Saline and Alkaline > Saline | place...
CGTCCGACGGTACTGACGTAGCGGGGTATTTCGACCCTACTAACAACACAGTGTACCTAGATGCCGTTGACGGTATGAACGCACATACGATTCTGCACGAAGTGCTACACGCTGTAACAAGTCAGACACTCGCTAACAAGAGCAACCCAACTACCAAGCAACTAGAGAAACTATTTGCCGAATCAAAAGACCAATTAGGTTCTGCTTACGGTGCTAAAAACCTAGACGAGTTTGTAGCCGAAGCGTTTAGCAATCCAGACTTCCAGAAGATGCTATCTCGTATCCGTCCTGACGGAACTGCTATGAGCGCATGGGGTAGGTTCTTAAACACCGTTGCTAATTTCATGCGTACTAAGCTAGGGATAGATGTAAAGGGTCCGCAGTCAGTAATGACAGAGATGGACAACCTCATTATGTCTGCTATACACCCAGCGCCTACTACACGCCCAGCAGGTGAGCTACTAATGGAGTCTACGCCAGACGGGGTAGCTTCAACGGTCGGCAGAAACATGGACAATCAGACCAAAACTTTCAACACGGTGGCCGAGCGTAAGAAGTGGGTAAACAAAGCCTCAGACCTAGTGACTTCTGTACCTGAAGCGGTATCTAACGTGTTTAATAGAGTGTTGCAGATGCAGGGAGTCGCGGATATGGCGCAGTGGGCCGGCCTAGGTGACATAGGTCATCGCATGCTAAAAGCCTTTAACCGCTACCGTGGCGCACAAGAGTTAATGGAGAAAAAGGTTAACGGTATTCTTGGTCCGTTACTTAAGAAGTATAATGCACTATCTGAAACACAACGTACGTACCTTAACACGTTTATATATGACGAAGATTTCGGTGCCACTATCTCGCAGGTTGACGTAGACAAGAAAGACATATCTGATTATAAAACGGACGAGCAGCGCGAAAGTTATAAAATGCTCAAAGAAGTGTTCGATAAAATGGAGCCTAGCACTAAGAATATATATCGAGAGATGCGGGAGTTCTACGACAACCAGCGCAAAGACGTTGAGAAAAGCTTAAACCGTCGAATCGAAGAGACAATGGAGAAAGCCGGTGCCGCAGGTAACAAAGCCTCTAGGGACAGACTTAATAAGAAGCTAATAGAAAGAGGTAGGCTAGAAGTGTACTTCCCGCTAGTTAGGGAAGGAGACTTTGTTGTGGCGTACGAGATACGTGACTTCGGCGGTTTACCGACTAATGTGGTTAGGCAGTTTGACAGTCGTGCCGAGGCTAAGCAGTTTATAGAGGTGCTGAAAAAAGATAGCGCATATGTTCCTGACACTGTTAGAGAGCGCAGACGTTCTAACGAGTCCAACAAAATAAGTGATGTGCCGCCGACGGCGTTTATGTACGATTTGCTGAATGAGCTAAAAGATAGCGGCGTACCTGATACCGTTATAGCGGACGTTATCGATGTCTACACAAATACATTGCCAGAATCGTCAATCCTTAACTCGTTCCGCAGTAGAGATAATACTGTAGGGTATTCTAAAGACGTGGGGTACGCGCTAGCCAAGAAAGGTTACCAAAACGGTACGCAGACGGTTAGGCTAGACGCAGTTAAAGAACTAACGGATTTAAAAACTGAACTAGCGGAGACGGTAGAGACTGAGATTGTAAACAACAAGGTCGAACCAGCAAAAGCCAAGTACCAGATGCAGGTTAAACAAGAACTGGATAAACGGGTTAACTTCGTTATAAACGGTGCCGACAACAAAGGCATGGAAGCGGTATTTAAGAATATCAACCAAACTGCGTTTGTGTTTACTATCGGCTTTAACATGGCTTCTGCACTGGTTAACTTGTCACAAGTGCCCATGGTTGCTTTCCCTATGTTGGGGGGCAAGTACTCATACCCTGAAGCAAGTAAAGCTATACGCGAGGCTAGCAGTATCGTGTTTGGTGCGCGTGGCGTAGCTAGGGAGGACACTGTTACTGGTAAGGCTCTAGCTAAGGGGTCAATAGCCCACGGCATAGAAGAATACTTCGACATTACCTTCGAGGCTTCTGGTGAGACAAAAATAAAGCTTCGCAAAGATTTGAAACTACCTAAAAGTAGAATGGACCAACTTAAAGGTATCGAACAGATGGTACTAGAGGCTAAAAAGCAAGGGCAGTTAACTAGCTCTTTCTTAAACGAAGCTCTAGGCATAACGGAGGGCGGCAAGGAAGTAGAGACGGGGTTTATTAATACCTTTGTTGCTTTAAGTGCCGGCATGTTTAGCCAAGCGGAAAGGTTCGGACGCCAAGCTACATTGATAGCGTCTTACAACTTGGAGTATAGCAAGTTATACAAAGAGTATCGTGCGGACATGAGCGATGCCGATGCAATAAACCGTGCTAGGACAGAAGCCGCGCAATTTGCAATCGAATACACCCAACGCATAAACGGCGGTGCTACACTAGAAGCCGCATCTGGGCTATCTCAGCAAGGTATCGGGCGCGTAGCGTTGATGTATAAGAACTACGGCATCCACATGTATACCATGATGTTCCAGACAGCTAGGAATGCAGTAAAAGAGCTATATAAAAACGACCCTACAAAACGCAAAGAAGCCCTTAGGCAGATTGTTGGTATACACGGTACGGCACTGTTCTTCTCGGGAGTGTATGGGTTGCCGATATATGGCTCCGTCGCGCTTATTTACGACGCGATGTTTGGTGACGACGACGAGGACGACTTCGATACGATTGTACAAAGTCATATAAGTCAAGGTTGGTTCCGTGGTGGGGTTAACGCCGCGCTAGAAAGCTTCGGGGTAGACATAGATGCCGGTGTGCGTATGCGCCTCACTGACTTAATATTGCAGGGGAACAAGTTTAACCCGAATCCTACGAACGAGGAAACAATAGCAGGTGTCTTCGGTGGGGTTGGTCTAAGCATATACAATCGCATAGATAGAGGTGTAGACGACCTGCAAGAAGGTAACTACCGACGTGGGTTCGAGCAACTAGCACCTGCCGCATTATCTAATATCCTTAAACCGTTCAGGTACTCTGGAGAAGGTGGTATACGAACGCGTCGTTATGACTTAGTACACGATGACTTGTCAGCAGGAGAGATAGCATCTCAGGTTATAGGGTTCGCTCCAGAAGAGTACTTACGTAAGCAAGAAGAAACACGTAGGTTCAAACGAGTCGAGGAAGCTATAAACAAGAAGGCTACTAGTCTAACTAAGAAGTATTATGTTGCTATCCGCATTGGCGATTTGAAAACGGCTAGAGAAACCGCTAAAGAGATGGTGGAGTTTAATCGTCGTAATCCGCAGTTTGCTATAACGCCAGATAGAATCAAAACCTCTATGAAGGGGCACATAAGGACTTCAAACGAGATGTATAACGGCGTGAGCCTTTCTAAAAATATGCGGGAGTACTTAAAGCAATTTAACGAAGATACTCTTGGGACTGTGATGTTCGAAGACCGGTAGTAAAAAGACCCCCTTGCGGGGGTCCAACCGGAGACAAACAAACATCTACTAGGGAGGTGTGTTCATCGATTGGGAATATATCACATTGTTCTCCAAAAACGAACACCAAAATACCCGCCTTCTGCACGTATACTATAAATAACCTGCCAACCCTCTTGCTTAACGTAGCTTTTTACCTGCTTGGTAACCATAAACGCATTAATGCAGGGTATAAAAAAGGAAGTCCCTTTCCCAAAGTCACTCCATCGGATGGCAAACTTTACCCCGTCAACCTCTATAAAGTGGTTATGACGCAGGGCTTTGAGAATCTGCGTCATTATGGCTCCACGGTATAACTAAAGTGCGGCTACTACCCAAGTCTAGTTTAGTGCCAGTACCAATTCGGCACGTCTTTATCTCGCTTGACGGGTACGCTTCACGTATGTCAGTGAGAAGACCACGGTAGTTAATCTGCCTATCTATGCACCACTCTTTAAATGGCCCGCACAACAAGAACAACCTGCAGTTATCTGACTCGTATCTGCCCAGTATCTTCACTCTAGCTTTCTCGTCTGGTGGGATAAACGGCGTACCGTTCTCCGAATCTGAAGCGTCACTATCGTTTCTTACCTGCAAGAAGTTACTAAAGTTCTCTGCTACGTAACTACTTATCACCTGTACACATCCTTGCTTCATGTCTACTACGTTTGCCTTGTTTTCTTTTAGTAGTATCTGAATAGCGTACTTCATAACGTTTTTAGGGTCGTAACTTAAAAGTCCTAGTTTCTTGCATATGACCAAAGCCGCGATAGCGTATGTTACTTGTGCCGACCAAAACCTATTTGTAGCGGATAATTCGGCGCGGGTATCAACAGCCTCTTGTACTTTTGATATTATCAAGTCGGTCTCAGTAGGATTGTTTATTACCCACTGTATAAAAACTGGACCTGCTACACCGCACGAAGTCTCTAAGGCGTTTCTAAATTTCAGTGCAATCTTCTTGTTGGCTGTGTCGTTCTCGGCGTACTGCCGGTTTACGTGCATCTCGATAACACGCTGGGCTTCTGCCTCTGGCGACGCTTTACCTCCTCTACCGCAAACTTTATCTAGAATGCTATTATTAGCAGTGGTGATACAGAAGAACGACCACCTGTCCCCCCTAACACGTTCCTCGTTGGCGTTGCTGTTCATACGGCTTCGTTGCTGACCACTGGACATCTGATATATGATTTGTGACGCTTCCTGCGGGGTTATGTTAGTTATCTCGTCTAGGATAAGCGGTATGTTGTGCCACACCTCAGAGCGGTTCATCTTAGATGCTAGCGTGTCGTCTTGATTCATAACAAGTGGGCGAGGTTGCCCCCATATACTAGCTATCGCTTCTACTATAGCCGTCTTACCTATCCCTGAACCCTTACTATATAAATGCAGTATAGAGGCGTTAGTAGCATCGCGTTCCATTAATACTGAGCCGAATCCGACACCCATACAGTATTGTTGCTGTACGAATCTAGGGTCGTCCCAAAACTTTAAGTTAGCTACCCACTTATCTAGTGTACCTCTAGGGTCGAAGTAAGAATTGTAAGGTGCCGTTCTGGGCGAAGGCAGTGCTAGTTCTGGTCCGTTTTTTGTATAAACAGTTTCGCCCAAAACGAATTGGGTGCACTCAACACCTTGCCACCCAAACTGGCGTATAGGTTTTTTAGCCATAGCATATTGTTGGTAATGGTCTACCCAAGCCATGATGTATCTCCTAAGTTCTGTCTGGTTAAGAGATAGTATACCCTTCTTAGCGAGTTCTTCTCTTAACTTATCCGCAGACGATACTTGAGCGTTAGACAATATAAAGGTCCGCACACCGTCTTGCGGCATATGTACTCTGACTATCAACGACTCCTGATGTTCTATAGGGTCGTATGTTCTATCGACTACGTAAAGTGTATGCTTGCATACCACTTTGAAGTCTTTGTTGCCGTCTTCATCTACCTCAACAACGTAGACACCTCCCTCTTTTCCGTACGAGTAACCTCTAGGCGGGCGCGGTACATTAGCAGTTAGCTCATGCAATACTTCGCCGTCCTTGACTAACTTGACCGTTTCTTGGTGGCTTTCGCCGTCACCGGTTTGTTCTAGTTCTATTAACTGGTTACCAAGTACTATAGGGGATTTTACTTTACCTTTATTGGGGCAACCTTTGCATAAATCAGGATTAAGGTTTTCAAACATGTCGCAAGTATACGGGCCTTTAGTTTCGTCAGCCTTCTTCTTTGTCAGCTTCTCTGAGTAATCAGGATGCTTTTCAGATACTTTGCGTAGCGCTACACTACTATCGACACACCTTACGGCTATAGATAATGCACCTCGCCATGTAGGTTCATCTAGGTCTTTACTGTCAAGTACCGCGTTTCTTAGCTGAGCGCACCCTTTGCCCTTCTGTGTTTTCTGCATTATGACTTTAAAGGATGATTCAGTATTACCACTTAACTTGTCAGATAGTGGGTCTTCTAGCCCCGCAAACGCCGCAGGGACTATAAACTCTGGCTCAGGTACGTACGAGTAACCTATCTTAGCAGAGAAGTCTTCTAGGCTAATTCTGTCGGCCTCAGGGTCAAACTGTAACACCCTGCAAGGTACGGGGTCTTCGCCTTTATGGTTAAACGTACCTGCTATCCGCATTACTCTTGCAGAGTCACTGGTTACCGCAGGGTCAGCTTTAAGCCCATGCTGTACGCATAGACCTTTTAGTTTAGTAGCTACTTTAGTCCAAGTGCTACCGTCAATAGCTTTATCCAGTAACCAGTAAACGTGTATGCCCCTACCCGAATCGATAAGAGTAGGTTTTGGTAGTTTAGTTACCTTACAAAAAGCCTGTAGTTGCGTCAACGCCTCTTTCTTAGAGCCGAAGTCTTTGGCATCCAAGTCTAAGAAGAAAGCTTTTATCTCGTGTACATTATGTTGCTTTCTATCGCTGTCGTCTTTAAAGCTAGCTACCCCACAATATAAGTCATACCCGTCGTAAGCGTCTAGCGCTTTAAGTAGTCCCTCCACAGTGTCGTGGAAAGTCTGTCTAGGCCATTCTTCGTTTTTATGTTTTGCGAATAATGCGTATAACCCGTTTGTCGGCAGTAGCGTCCTTATAAAATTTTCACGGTTCATTGCCATCCCCTGAAGAAAAAGAAAGGAACCCCATTATGGGATTCCCATAACGCTTACTCGTCCCAATCGTCAATCAGACCGGCAAGCTCGTCGTCTACTTTTACTTCAGGCTTTTCAGCTTTCTTGCTTACTTTCTTAGGTTCTTCGATGGCTTCTTCTTCGTCATCTTCTTCCTCTACTACTTTGGTCTTAGCAGGGGCTTTCTTAGCAGGGGCTTTCTTAGCGGGGGCTTTTTCGGCTTCTGCTACACCATCGGCTTCTGCTACACCATCGGCTTCTGCTACGGACATAGTGATAGCGTCTTTTACTTCCTCGGAGTCGCGTAGCTCAACAACTCGTGCGAGTTCAGTTTCAGTAAGCATGCGGTTAGGTTTAAAGAAGACTTTAGGAGTATCGCTGTCTTCATCAAAATACATATCCGTGACCACTGCAATAGCAGGTGCCTTGTGGGTCTTAAGCATTTTGCCATACGCTTGCATAGGCATGTGACCGCTTTCTGCCGCGCCGAATACAGATTTGGCAGGTAAGCTTAGTTGATACACAGGTATCTTCTCTTCCTCTAACTCGTTATCGAGCACTACTGCTAACTTCTGAGAAAAACGACATGCGGCGCTTTGACCTTGGCCAGAGCCTTTTATAGACATAGGGCAGGTCTTACAGTTGTCTGACTGCTTCTGAGACGCAGGTACTTTCGGGTCAGGCGATTTGCTATCCGCTGACCAACAAGTGGGCGGCGTAGGGTTATCTGAATCGTAGTCCCCTGCATAATATGTACGTGATAACTCCGCGGCATCTACGATAACTATCTGTAACGCATCGGTACGGGCGTTACCTACTTGCTCACCACCTAGCTTGAGGCGGAACTTACTACCTTTTAGGCTGATTCTACGGTAATCTCCACCGCCGCTACCTGCCAACTTATCCGTAGTTTCCTGCAAAGACTTAAATAAGTCAGAGCTTGCTAGAGCTGTGCTAATGTTCATTAATTCTTTCATTGTTTTACCTTATATGTCTTTTAGTTCATCGTCTTCTAGGATAGAGGAAAGTTCCTCGTCCAAACTTTGGTCTTCTTTCAGGTACGGTACACCACGCGATTTTGCATCTAGCTCCGCATTTGCTTCTCGCAGTCTGCGCTCAGATATACCCGCTTGGGTTTCGTCTACACTACTATCCAAACTTTGTATGATAGCATCGGCAAACTTAGCCCGTTCTTCGGAGGTCATCCCCTCACGCGATTTGTAGTTAAGCAACGCATCCTCTACAGCACGTAAATGGAATCGGTATGTTAAACCGACACGTAAGTAGGTGCTGTCAGGTATTTTATCGGCGCGTAACCACTGGCGTACCGTTGACGTAGAAACACCGAAGTAATTAGCTAGTGCTTCTATCCCAACGTATGGACCGTTACTCATTTTCCTTTCCTTACTGATACTTGGTATTCAGAAGTTATGTTAATAAAATCAGGTGCGCTACCCTCTAACTCCTCCTCTATAAACTCTTTAACCGCAGTTTGGTTTAGGCGTTTCTCGTAGAAGTGTTGCGCATCATTGTCTTTGATAAATGCATTCATCTCCTCCCAATCGTTAGTCCAGTAACGTGTTTTAACTGTGCGGAAGAACGTGCCGGCGTTTGTTTTTACGCTATCTACGCCATTTGTTTTGCAGAAACCTAGAAGCGCGGCCTTAACTTTATCTTGCTGGGCCTCTAGCTTTTTGTCTTCTTCAGAAAACGCGGCTTTTAGTTCGCTACGTCTGTCGCGTATCTTGAGGAATACTCGGGTAAGTTTTTCGGGCAGTAAGCCACTGTCAGTACTGTCAGTCATGTTAATCTCCGGTTGGTTGAACTTGTAATATAATGGCTAAACTTACGCTAGTCAAGTATTTCTTTGTAAAGGTCTACTAAACCTGTGTGGAAGTCTATTCTCGTATCTAACATTGCGTAATAACGTCTTTCTACGTAAGACCCTCTTAGTTGAACTATGGTGCATTTGCTATCTTGGCCCGGGCGATGAATCCTAGCGTTTGCTTGTAAGTACGTTTCTAAACTAGGTGTCGGCCCCCACCACACTATTGTGTCTGCGGCAGTTAGGGTAACACCGTGTGCCGCCGCCTGTGGTTGGATGACTAAAACTTGAGGCGTATCGGAGGTTTGGAAAGCTCTAAAAATCTCTGAACGCTTAGACGCGCTTACCTCTCCGGATATAATATCGCACGATATTTTGTCCTTTCTCAGCTTCTCCACTACCAAGTTGATACTGTTTTTAAACGGCACGAAAACAATGACTTTCTTGTTTGCCTCTTCCATAACTTCTTTTAGTGCTTTGTATCTGGGGGTAACGTCAAACTGTAACACCTCTCCTTCATCGGTGTACACAGCACCTAGGCTAATTTGCATCAGCTTAGCAAGCTGGATAGCGGCATTCCTCGCGGTGACCGCTTCCCCTGCTGCAGACATAACCATTTTGTTTTTGAGCACCTTATAATATTTGTTTTGCTGTGGGGTCATTTCTACGTCCCGCGACGTAATCGTAATCGGCGGTAGGTCTAAGCATTGGTCTTTGGTGAACCGGATAGCGGGTTGTAACACGTTATGTATTGTATCCCTAGCGTTGTGTTTAGGGACCCATTTAAACTGCGTGATTTTCTGCATGACCATATCTCGGAACTTGCCGAAGTATTTTGGTACAGAGCTAGGGTCCATCATCTTAGCCAGTCCATACGCATCTACGGGGTTTTGTGCCGCAGGTGTACCTGTCATCATCCACAACCATGTATCTGGTTTCACGAGGCTGTTGAGAGTTTTCCACCGTTCGGTCTGCGAGTTTTTATAGTGGTTAGCTTCATCGATTATTATGCAGTCGAAACCGCCGGCGGCTATGTCGTCACGTATAACTTCGATGCCGTCGTAGTTGATTACTACGTAGTCCGTGTTTAAGGCTAGCACTTTTCTGCGTTTCTCTTTAGCGCCGTGGGCTACCTCTACTGTACGGTGCATGGCGAACTTAAACATATCATCTTTCCACGCCGACTCCATGATAGATAGAGGGCACACTACGAGTACCCGATTTATCCTACCTTGTTTTAGTAAGTAGTCGGATGCCCATATAGCGGAAGCTGTCTTGCCTGTCCCTTGTTCTGATAACAAGTAAGCACGTGGATTAACAGAGAGAAACGCCGCGGTCTTTACTTGGTGTTCGTAGGGAGTCATGGCAGAGGGGAATTTGTATCTGCCTTCGATTGGACTAGGTACGTCGTAGCCTAGGTTACGTAGTACCATTATTTCTTCTAAGCCCCAGTGGACAGCGACTTTATCGCCCACTATCCGGCTCTTGGGGATTAAGTTTACCACTTGTTGGGGGTTATCGACCTCCAACAAGATAGCTTTGTCGTTTAGTATTTGCATATAAATCCGGTTGGTTATGGGAATCCCATAACAGTTATTTTTTATTTTTGTAGTTACGTGACCTATTCTTGCTAGGTGGTTCTAAGAACGTGCCGTTTTTATTACTACCGCCTTTGGATAAAGCTTTTTTGTGCGACACATCTTTGCCGTCACGTTTAGGGGATTTACTAACAACACGTTTGCCGTTTACGGTTTTCGTCATACTGCCTGTATGTTTCTTATCCACAGCGCGTCTAGCACGTTGGCGCTCCATTCTGCGTTCATGCTCCTTAGAGCCTTTGGGCGGGTTTGGTTGAGGTTTTCTAGCCATCAGTTGTTCGCTCCATTATGAATACATTCCTGCACTGGGCAGTGGTTTCTACACAGGCCCGATTCTCTTGTGGGCCACCTGTCTAGCTTATGGGCTTCGAGCATCTTCTTGTGTTTGGCAATCCATTTAGACCAAAGCTCAGAGCGTTTTATTTTCTGATATTTCTTACGTACTAACTCGTTACACTTAACGAATACTAACCCGCCACGTATCTCTTCTACTTCGGGGTAGCTAGCAAACACTAGTAATGCCATAAGCTCTAACTGGTCAGGGTCAGCGTACTTAGCGTTTTTGCTAGTCTTGTAGTCTATAACCCACGCAAGTTTTTTGCTCTTGTTGACAACCAACAAATCGATAATGCCACGAATCCAAACTTGTTTCGAGAAAAAAGTGCAAGGTACTAAGTCCTCAGTTATGCCAAGTTTAATCTCAGCGAACTTGTTACCCTCTTTCTTTTTGAGAGCGTCAAGAACTGGTCTCATATACTCGAACTTACTAGGTATCGGGGCATCAGAGATTACGTAGTCCTCGGCAACTTTATGGGCTTCCTTGCCATATAAGGTATCTACCGACTCAGTGAATGGGTACTCGTTAAGGTGCTTCGCATGGTAGAACTGCTTGGGGCACTGCTCGAATGCTTTTATATGACTGTATGATGTTGGGTATATTGCCCGTATATTAATTAGTTCGTTCACTTGCCCACCTCTTTGCACATTGTTTAGTTATTGCTTTCGTGTTGTCGCCACACGAACCGTAGTACTTGTGATAGCCTACATCGCAATCAAGCGGTAAGCCTTTCGCCCACGCAGGTACATGTCTTAGACAAGTATACACGTAATACGCACCGTCATCTGCTTCTTCTTCGGGTACTAATGCGACCATAGAATCGTGCACGGTTAGCGCTACGTGGTACTTTTTACCTATCAGTATCATCTGGTCTGCTATAACGAGCTTAGCTAGGGCTTGGCATGCGTTCTCTACTACTTTACCGCCGTAGATTTTCTCTACTCCCTTGCGGGTTTTGACTCCGTACTCCGGCCCGTAGTCACCCTGCGACATAACGTGTAACCCGTTATAATACATTGGTAGTAGGTTAGGAAGTATAAGTGCCTTGCGGTCGGCATCTACATCGAGTATGCCTATCTTACCGAACGAGACTTCATCACCACGGCATAGGTATTCTATTGTGCGGTTAGCTTCGGCCCACATTTTCTTGATATTGAAGTTACTTGAGCGGTAGGTCTGCACAATCATTCTAGATTCGTCTAAGGGTATGTCTACGTTACCCATTGCTTTTATTTGTGCTTTAAATCGCTCAGCACCCATACCATAACCACACCCAAGAATAGTCATCTTACCTATAAATCGTTGGGCTTCGGTAACTTCTTCTACGGTAACGTTATATATCTTAGATGCCATCAGTTTATAAACATCTTCACCTCGGGCGAAAGCGTCTACTAGGTCTGTCTGCCCTGCAAGCCACGCTACAATACGCGCTTCGATTTGCGCTAAGTCGGCCTCAACGCATACGTAACCTTTAGGTGCACGGATGGTGTTCTTTAACTTCTTACCATTGGGTCCACGGCTCGGTAAGTTTTGTAAATTAATCTTGTCCTGCCCAGACCACCGCCCTGTGTGAGCGCCGTAATATTTGATTGGTACAGGCAATATGCCTCGCTTGGCGATACTTATAAAGCGTTCGGCACGTGATTCCTCAAGCGTTGACTTGTTACCCAGTCTTGCGTTTGCCAATGTCTGAACTCGGTCGTCATCGTGTTCGAGTAGTGCTTTAAACCCTTCGTCTGTTCTTGCAAAGGCATATGCTTCTTTCCCTGTTTTAACACTTATTTTTGTCGGCGGCTCTATGTCTAACTCTCTAAGCAAAGCAGCAAACTTGTTGTTGCTCATAAGGTCTTTCTTATCGACACCGGCTTCTATCAGTAAGTCTTCTTTGCGTTTAGATACATCGTGGAGGTGCGATTCGAGGCGTAGTAGGTCAAGCTCTAGCTTTGGTTGGATAAACATGCGGAGTGTTAAGTCGATAACCTTTAACTCCTTAATAGGAAAGCCTCCTTTGAGGTACTGCATAAACAGTTCATAGGTAAGCTCAGCATCGTTAATGCAGTAGTCACCATAATTCGACAGTCCCAACTCCGTGAAGTCTTTTCGTTGCATCCCTATAGCGCTAATAACTTCTGTGCCTTTCTTCTTACCTAGTCGGCGCTCTGCTTGTTTGGCGAGTGATGCGCTCACGTGTACCCCATCCCATGCACGGCTCATACACATAGTATCGGCGTAAATCTTCGGGCGGATACCGAATACCCAGTAGAGTATAGCACCATCAAAAGCGGTGTTTTGACATACAAGTATTGCGTTATCCCAATCAAATTCTAGCAAGAACACTTGCAGTTCTACGTGGTCACCGCTTGCCCACTCCGTTTCGCCGTCATTGACCTTAACGCCCACTCCGATAACCTCAAAGCGTGGGTCGCGTATGTATTCTTCTGTGGTAAGACGTGACAGTGAGTACTCTTTGGAGTAAAAAGTCTCAAAGTCTAACGTGATTTTAGTCAGCGCCATTCTTAGTTTCCTCGTAAGTACTTAACCTAATTGCGGCGAGTTGCCTTACCCTACGGTTTGTATCGCTCTGTAGCATAACCACGGAAGAGATGGGCGTGTGCTTGTGCACTGCCGCTATGCCCCTATGCATGTCGTTTCCGTTTTGTGCGGCTTCAACTAGTAGACACTCTGTTGTTGCGGTATCGCACATCTCTAAGAGTACTTTAAACTCAGACAGTGAGATGTTATCAAGCACAAACTTAGTATCGTCGTAGGGGGTACTCTGTCCCGATACCCCGTCCGTGATTCTTCTTTCTACCTGTTCATTATCTATCCGTCCATACACGTGCGCGTTGGGGTAATCGTGGTAATCTTTGTGCGATATAGCCATTACTCTACTCCAAAATCAAATTCTAACTGTTGTGGGTTGGGGCTTTTGCCTAACAGATAATCGCGTACGTACTGAACGCTATCTTCGTTGACTACCACTGCTGTGCCGCCACACTCCATAATTTCCTGTAAGTTCTTAAGCTGTAATGCAGTGGGTTTGTTCTTACCTGCCTTGCACTCTATACCAAAGAATTTACCGTAGTAACAACCTACGATGTCAGGCACTCCGCTTCCACCATAACCGCCAGTAACGGGATAGAAGTAATAGCATCCCATTTCTTTTAAAACCTTGACTACTGCGTTCTTTACTTTTTTCTCTGGTGTCATCGCCATTACTGTTCTCCTGCGTGAATTTAGTTGCTATGTTTATAGGTCATCAAAATCGTACCCCTCAATCCTGCGTAGCTCCCGCTCTAGTGCAAGTTCGTCTCTCTTTCTCTCGTTGCTTACCCTGCTATTACAAAGGCTTCGCACTGCCGGCGGTACGGGTGGCCTTCTTGGTTTAGGGCGCTTCTCCTGCTCTTGGAAGTTACGCTTAGCTAATGCCTTACGCTGTTCTTTACGTGTCGCCATAACACCTCCTAACAAAAAATTCTACTGAGTAGTACTAACAGTAGTACGATACAAGCAACTGCAAGTATAGTATCTATTAAATCCCAGAGTTCCCCTTTAAGTCGTTTGTTCATCGGTCTTACTCCACATATATGCCCTGTTGCCTACACCCTGTTTGTTCTGAAACGCAACTGGTTTATACCCTCTAAACTCTTTCTTGAGCCAGTAAGACTGATGCACTGTTGACACCTTCACACCTTCTTTATCTGCTAACTGGTTAGTAGTTAGTAGCATTGTCTTGCTCCAATTTGTCTGCATAATCTAAAAGCCCATCACTATAGATATCACAGCCATCAAACACTCTATTTTTATAAAGCTTTACCGCTTCACGAATAGCATCGGCTTTTATTTTGTTTAAGTCTAGCTTGGCTTGGTTGGCTTCAAGTTCTGTGATGCGTTTAAGCGCTTGCTCTGCTAAGTCTATATAGCAAACTGTCCTAAAAGATTCCTCTCCACTTTCAATTTCGTAAGCTACTTCAAATTGTGGGTAGTCTAAATCTTCCGGCCAATAACTAGCTAACGTTTCAAGTTTGTATTTTATGTTTTCGTTTTCAGTCATTCGCCTAGCTCCTGTGCTTGCTTAAAACCGCTGAACGTAAATTCCTCCAACCATTCATCGCAGTTGCAGTCGATTAAATTGGTTTCACCTATTGGCCTACATCCACAATCAAACTTTTCTAGAATGTCAAACTCGCCTATATGGTCAAGTAATTGAGTGTATGTTTGCGTCACTTCGAGCACTTGGTTTTGTCTATTTTCAAAGATAAACGTTACAGCTTGATTAGCTTCAAGCTCTGCCACACGTTTTCTCAGCTTCACTATTTCGCGTATGTCGTCTAGTGACTTAATACACTGATGGGCCATAAGCGTTCTTTCGTCTGCTGAAACCCACATACCCAAATACATTTGAGTTTGAAAGGTTGTTAGCTCTAAGTATGTCTGTTCATCAACATGAGTAGCACCCTTTGGCGCATCTGCAATGA
>Ga0136555_1000543_pt1 | contig 14780 bp, 20 predicted proteins | sample AntRauTorckE5432_FD_104927 | JGI IMG/M metagenome (GOLD analysis project Ga0136555, IMG submission 104927) | Saline lake microbial communities from Rauer Islands, Antarctica - Metagenome Torckler E5 #432 | ecosystem: Environmental > Aquatic > Non-marine Saline and Alkaline > Saline | place...
ATGAGTGATTATGTTTTTGATATAGAAGCTGATGGGTTTCTTTTAGAGTGCACAAAGCTCCATTGTGTTGTTCTTCAAGATATTGATACAGAAAAAATTATCAGGTATCGTCCAGAAGAAATGGGTTGGAAAAAGGACTTGAGTGAAGCCGGTATTATTGCTGGCCATTTTGTTAAAGGGTATGACTTATTAGCCTTAGAAAAGTTGACAGGCTTTAAACTACCCAGGGATGTAAAGGTACATGACACATTAATTCTCTCGAAGATTTTAAACTATAGGAGATTCGGATTCAAAGGACATTCATTAGCAGAATGGGGTGAATTTCTAGGGTACCCTAAAATAGAGTTTAATGAGTTTGAGGGGTTTTCTGAAGAAATGCTAGTCTACTGCGAGCGAGATACTACCTTAAACTTGAAAGTCTATCGCGTGCTTGCCGATGAGTTAAACAGAATGCTTAAGAAAGATATAGGGCCTAAGCTGAGAACATACATTCAAGCAGAACATTATGCTACTGAATGGGCCGCTCGCGCAGAGTTGTGTGGATGGCCTTTTGATGTAGAAAAAGCTTTTATTCTGAGAGACCGCCTCGAAGAAGAAATAGCGAATACTACAAGGGCATTACAACCTAAATTAGGAATGAAAACAGTCGCAGTAGATAAAGTTAAAGGAGAAGTTCCTCCAAAAGAGCCTAAATGGACTAAAGAGGGGTTCTACCATTCGCGAATTGCCGATTGGTTTGATATACACCCTTGTGAAGGACATCCAAGCATGTCAAGGCCAATTGAAGGCCCTTACTGTAGGGTACGTGTTGATGACTTGAGCTTAAATTCAGTATCAGATGTTAAAATATTCTTAAATAGAAACAATTGGGAACCCACTGAGTACAATTATAAGCGTGAATTAATAGACAATAGAAATGTAATGACGCCGACCTCGCCTAAGATCACTGAGGATAGCTTGGAGTTCTTAGGGGGAGATGGTAAGCTATACCTTGAGTATTTAACAAGTAGTTCCAGAAATAATATATTGCATACCTGGCTTGAAAATATAGATTCCGAAGGCAACCTTCATGGCAGTTGTAATGTAGTCGGTACGCCTAGCATGAGAGCTACCCATAAGGTGATTGTGAATGTACCTTCTCTGGATAGTGCATACGGGCCGGAGATGCGTGAATTATTTGTTGCAAGGCCAGGGTGGTGTATCGTAGGTTGTGACTCGAAAGGTAATCAGGCCAGAGGGTTAGCACACTATCTTGGCGATAAAGAATTTATTCGAGTTTTACTTCATGAAGATATTCACCAATATAACGCAGACAAGCTTACTAATGCTTTGCATAAGTTAGGGTTTAGCCAAGATGTTCTCATGGAAAAAGGACTAAAAGACGGCGTTGTTCCTAGGGGTATTGCCAAGAGAGTTTTCTATGCGCTACTATTCGGTGCCTCCGGAACAAAGCTTTGGCTATATGTGTTTAAAGAAATAGATAAAGAAAAAGGAAACAAACTCAAAAACGCTTTCTTAAGAGAAGTACCCGGGTTTGATAAGTTGATCAAGACCTTAAATAAAATATTTTCATCTACACTAAAACAAGGTTTTGGCTACATCCCATCGATAGCTGGCAATAAAATCTATGTAGATTCTAGGCATAAGCTATTAGTATATCTATTACAATCCTTAGAGAAGATTACTTGTTCAACTGCTGTGATGTTCTCTATGCTTAAATTCGAAGAAGAGAATATACCATACATTCCTTTGCTTTATTATCATGATGAGTTTCAGGTAATGACACCTAAAGAGCACGCTGAAAGAGTAGCTGAAATAGGTGAAGAAGCTTTCAGGAATGGCCCTAAGGAATATGGTATCGAGATAATGGACGGTGATAGCCAAATAGGTAATAGTTGGAAGGAGACCCATTGATGACTAGAGTAGAAATGCTTAAAGTTCTCTTTATGGAAGAAGCGAGCGAGATTGCACAAGGGATGAGCAAGTGTTTACGTTTTGGAGATAACCAAAAAGAGATAGACACGACATCAACAGCAAAAAGGCCTGATCTAGAATGTTACACAGTGTCTAATATACAACTTGTAAGAAACGAGATAATTGACTTATTCACAATAATAGAGATGCTTGAAGAAGAAAATGTCAGTCTCATGCCAGACTATAAAGACTTGAAAACTTTCAGAAAGATCTCCGATAAGAGAGAAAAAGTGGAAGCCTACTTATTATTATCGGAAACATTAGGTACGCTTAAAGAGGAGAAGTCTCGTGACAATAGCTCTAATTGATGGTGATATTTTAGCATACTTTGCAGCGTATAACGCTGTAATGAAGCACATTGATACAAGTAAACCGATCGAACTCGGCGAAGATGGGAATGCAAAACCTTTAGAAATAGAAGAAGAAAAAAATGCTGAATGTCTTTTTGATGCCTTGGTTATTTTTAAAAAGAACCTTAAAGATCTTTTAGAAGAATTATATGTGAATGAGTATCTAATGGCTGTAAAAGGTACTGATAATTTCAGGGATTTACTTTATCTCGATTACAAGACACCGAGACATAAAGTAGCCAAAAAGACAGTCGTTAGCGACTTTGTAAGAGAACTTCGTAGACTAATTACCTATGAAGGACTCTCTATACAAGCTCATGGCCGAGAAGCAGATGATTTTATTCGCATTTGGAGGAATCAGTGCGTTCAAGCTAATAAAGATTACATTGTATGTAGCGTAGACAAAGATTTAAAATGTATACCCGGGAAATACTATCATCTCAAAACTAAAAAAATAGAAGAAATAAGTGAGCTAGAAGCCTTAAAATTTTTCTATGCGCAATTGCTGCAAGGAGATCCTACTGACAATATTCCGGGGTTACCGGGTATTGGCCCCAAGACGGCTGATAAAATGCTGCTAGATATCAAAGATGAAGAAGAAATGCAAGAAATTGTAGTATCGATGTATATGGAGAATTTTGAAGAAGCTTGGTATAATTTCCTAATGGCAAATGGTAAACTTTTATATATCCAAAGTCATCCAAATGATTATTTTACAATAAGACACTGGGATGTAGTCAAGGAGATTTTAGGATGAAATTTGAGAGACAATTGCCTTCTGCTAATAAACAAAAGACAACAAAAGCAATAACAATGAAGTTTTCTGATGTTAATAAAGGTAAAGTCTTTAAAAACGGTATTTGGCTATATGATCGGCAGATGGATTCGACCGCCTTCAAAGGCTTTATCTACTTGATCAAAGACCCTTACATGGAACGATTTTACTTAGGTAAAAAGAATTATAGAAGCACAAGAGGTAAAAATAAGGGCAATGAGATGGATTGGAGAACATATAAAAGCTCTTCAAAGTCTATCAAGTATATGCTAGAAGAGAGGAGTTTATCTGATTTTGAGTTTCATTGTATAGAAGAGTATAAAACACTTGGAGGGCTCAGCCATGCCGAGACTTGGACTCTTTGTGTAGTGGAGGCTTTAACAACAGATGAATGGTACAATAGGCTTATTAACAAAATTGCCTGGGTTGTAAATGAAAAAGTTACAGAAAGACACAAAAGGCGGTTATGTAATCTAATTGGAAAGGAGAGTCTTATATGAAAGTATATGATATAGTTATCGCATTGCTAGCCCTTGTAGGTATAGTTTGTGTGAATTTTGTATTAGTGGATTTTGCATTTGGAAATAAAATAGACACTGATTTATTTCTTTTTGGATTTGTCTTACTAATTGATGGCTTATTTTTGAATACAACAAAGGCAGAGCGTTTGAAGAAAAAGGGGCCTTAAATGAGCGAGCTGTTGAAAGAACGATATGCTTGCGTCAAATGCGGCTCATCCGATGCGAGAAGAAAATATACTGATGGTGGTTCTTATTGTTTTTCTTGTAAGACCATCTTTGGTAGCGAAAGAGAAGCAGAACGCGCAATTCAGCAACCAAGTGTTTCGAAGATGAAACCCCCTAATAAGGAGAAGAGGCAGTTTAACGATTTACCTTCAATGAATGAAGTGTTAGCTTTTAAAAGCGCTTCAATTGAGGATAGAAAAATATCTACAGAAATATGTGAAAAGTTCGGTGTTAAGAGTAGCTTTGGAGAAGATGGTAAAGTCTCAGCTCATTATTATCCTTATGGCGATGACTGCTATAAAGTAAGATTATTGCCGAAAGAATTTGTATGGCTACCTTCTAAAAAGAATAATCAGTTATTTGGCCAAAATGTCAAGTTTAATGGTGGTAAAAGAAGAATAACAATTGTAGAAGGCGAAATAGATGCTCTTAGTGTTGCCCAAGCCTTTTATGAAAAATACGATGGTAAAGTGTACCCTGTTGTTTCCGTGCCATCTGCTACTATGTTAAAGCCTTTAGTTGAGAATCGTACATGGCTTAGGACGTATGATGAAATTGTTATTTTCTTTGACAATGACGAGCCAGGTCGAGAAGCTGCAAAAGATGCTGCAAAGATATTAGGCGCGGATAAGGTAAAAATACTAAGTAGTGTCAGGAAGGATGCCAATGAAATTCTAATGAAGGATGGTATTGAAGAATTAGTTTACGCTATATTCGATGCAGACACTTATGTACCTAGCGGTATTATTAAGAAAGCAGATGTATGGAATCAATTGGTTGAATACAATAATATTCAATCGCATCCGTACCCTGAGTGTGTTAAGGGCCTAAATGACAAACTTAAAGGTACACGATACGGCGAAATAACGTTGTTTATCTCCGGGACAGGTAGCGGTAAATCAACGCTACTTAGAGAAATAATGCTTTCTTTTTTAAATGTGCCTAATGAGAAAATAGGTGTACTGGCTTTTGAAGAAGCACCTGCTGAAACTGCAAGAAAATTAGCAGGAATGGTATTACATAGAAATCCTGCGAAAGAAGAAATACCACTAGATGAGCTAAAGGTCGGCTTTGAAAAGGTTTTTGGTGAAATTGACGATATAGACCATGAAGATAAAATTACAATATTAGATCATCAAGGTTCTGTCGATGACTCTGATTTGATAGACAAGTTAGAATACATGGTGCTTACAGGTTGTACTAGAATTTTTATCGATCACATAACAATATTAGTTTCTGAAGGCGCAGGGAGGCTGTCAGGAAATGAAGCCCAAGATAAGGTCATGAACGATCTTTTGAGACTTGTCAAAAGACACCCTAGAGTATGGATCGGCCTTGTGTCTCATTTGAGGAAGACGCCGGGTGGCCCTGAATCTAAATCTTTTGAAGAAGGTAATATGCCTTCTATAGATGATATACGCGGCAGTGGCTCTGTCAAGCAAATCTCTTTCGATATTGTAGCCTTTGCAAGGAATATGCAAGCTAAAGATGCAGAAATTAGAAATACAATTAAAATAAGCGTTTTAAAATCGCGTTATACTGGTCTTACAGGTCCAGTAAACGGAACCCAATATATATACGATACAGGTCGATTAGAGTATTGTGAAACTCTTAAAGAAAGGAAAGACGACGACAGTTTTAAAAAAGTGGAAATAACAGAAATACCGCCAATGAAATAAGGAGTTCAAATGACACAAGAGATACCCTGGTCAAGCGTGGGATATTTGACATTTAAGCGAACCTACTCACGTAAATTAGATGACGATTTGCCAGAAGATTCTCCTACTGAAGAGTTTGAAGATACAATCGATCGTGTTGTCTTAGCTTGTGAAGATCAGCTTGGTTGCGGCTTTACAATCAACGAAGAGCGGCAAATAAAAGAATATATGATGTCTTTAAAGTTTTCAGTTGCAGGTCGTTTTCTTTGGCAACTAGGTACAAAGACAGTGGATCGAATAGGATTAGCCTCTCTACAAAACTGCGCTGCAACTGTAATTGATCACCCAATACGGCCTTTTACCTGGGCTATGGATATGTTAGCTCTGGGCTCAGGTGTAGGCTATAATTTACAAAAAGAGCACGTAAATAAGCTACCTGAAGTTAAGCCATGGTTTAAAGGGCCTAGGCGTTGGAATAACGCAGGTGCTGATTTTATCGTTCCTGATAGTAGAGAAGGGTGGGTGCGTCTTTTAGGTAAAACTCTTAAAGCTGCTTTCTTATCTCACTCTAAAGAAAAAGGTTCATTTACTTACTCTACTCAGCTTATCAGAGGCAAGGGCGCCCCGATCAAAGGCTTTGGAGGTGTTGCTTCTGGTCCTGAAGATTTAGTGTGGGGCATTAAACAGATTAGTAGAGTCCTTGAAAAACGGCGTGGTCATAAAATTCGACCTATTGACGCGCTGGATATTATGAATATTATCGGGCATATTATTGTAGCCGGCAATGTTCGTAGGTCTGCGCAGATAGCGATTGGCGACCCTGACGATGTTGAGTTTCTGCTTGCTAAGAGATGGGACTTACCTAATATCCCTAAATGGCGCGCAATGAGTAACAACAGCGTGGCCTGCAATAATATCAATGATCTTCATGATTTCTTCTGGGATGGTTATGAAGGGAGAGGCGAGCCGTACGGTCTTATTAATCTTGAACTATCAAGAAGTTGCGGGCGCATTGGTGAGTTTGAATACACTGATCCAGGAGTACAGGCTTATAATCCATGTGCGGAGCAAGGCCTGGCTCCATATGAAACATGTTGCTTGAGCGAGATCTTCTTGCCAAACATCGAATCAAAAGAAGAACTTTATGATATACTAGAGTATTCATATAGAATTAATAAACATTCATTAGCTTTGGATTCGCATCATCCTGAAACAGAGGCGATTGTGCATCAAAATATGCGTATGGGTATTGGGATGACAGGGATTTTGCAAGCTAGTAAAGAACAAAGAAGCTGGCTTTCAGATGCGTATTTGCACTTAAGAGATTTCGACAAAACATATTCAGCTGAAAATGACTTTCCAGAGAGCGTCAAGCTTACTACGGTTAAGCCCTCTGGAACACTCTCATTGCTACCGGGAGTAACGCCCGGTATCCATCCTGCATTTGCTCAGCATATGTACCGAAGGATACGTATCGCAAGTACTCATCCGCTAGTAAAAACATGTAGATCAAATGGATATCCTATCGAGTTCCAAAGAGATTCTGACGGAAGAGAAGACTATGGCACAGTTATTGTAACATTTCCTTTTGCATACCCTAAAGGAACAAAATTAGCAGAAGAGATGTCTGCCGTAGATCAGCTGAATGAAGTCCGAAGAGCTCAGACAGAGTGGTCTGACAATAGTGTAAGCTGTACTGTATACTATAAGAAGGAAGAAATACCAGAAATTAAACGCTACCTTAAACGTTATTATAATGATTTTCATAAATCACTTTCTTTCTTATTACACAGTGAGCACGGGTTTGACCAAGCCCCTATCGAAGAAGTCACAGAAGAAGTATATAATAGCCTTAAAGCTAATACTAGAGTCATTACCAAAGTTGACTATGCTTCTTTTGAGCAGTATGATGAATGCGCGTCAGGTGCATGCCCTGTTAAATAGAGGTCACTATGGCCTTTCATATAGCCCGTCAATATGGCGGGCTTTTACGAAACCCAGAGGCACGATGGATATGATATATACCGATAAAAATGACTTGGTGGTGACTACCCTCACTTCAGTTGGCTTTTAGATGCCGATGGCTAGAATCTGATGAAGAGTATGAGACCTCACGCAAGGACCCCAATTTCCTACTCATTGAGGCGCACATTAGTGCAGCAATTGAATATCGACGCGTACTGACATCGTAGAAAGGAAGCAATCAATGCAATTTATTACAAACGTATTAGCTACAGATTGGGTTGTTCTGTATTTTTATTTTGTACCTATTGGTATTTGTTTAATAGGCGCTAGTCTTAAAACTAGGCGTGAATTACAAAATGATCTAAAGAGAAGAGAATCCATGATATTTTACATGCCTACTGTCAGAGTGGGTACTCTTATAGGTCGCATTATTTTAATATTCCTGCCTGTAGCTAATTTCTTTTATGGCTTATACTTGTTGTTCTCAGAACTTACTCCTGGATTCATGGCAATGTTTGTAAGAGTCTGTAATACACCCCTTGTAAGCCCTAAAGAGAGGAAAGAGGATGGAGATAACCAGTGACGAGGCATATTATCTACTTAGAGTACTTGAAGACGAAATATCTGTAAACGGGAAAGTAGAACTTCTAAAAGATTTTTTAGAAATCCAGTTCATGAAAGATATTATAAATCTAGCATATAATCCTTTTATACGCTTTAGATTAAAAAGCGAAAGCTTGTTAGGCGTTACAGGACAAGGTAGCGGAGAGTTAAGTCTTGACGACCTTCAGATATTTGAGCACATGGCTGAGGGTAAATTGTCCGGCAATGAAGCGAAAGACGAAGCGACACGAGTAATTGCTGAGCTTACAGAAGAGTCTGCTTGGCTGTTCAAAGACATCCTAGATAAAGATCTCAAGTGTAATATAGGGGCTAAGCTAGTAAACAAAGCAGTGCCTGAATTTTTACCCGAGACTCTTTATATGAGATGCTGCTTACCTAAACATGTGAAGAATTTTGACTGGGGCGGTGCCGTCATTCAAGAAAAAGCAGACGGTATGTTCGTAAACATTACAGCGCATCCCGGCAGGATTACTTTTACATCTCGTAACGGGCAATTCTTTCCGGAGCATGCATTTTCTCATATTGCAAATGACCTTCTACCCCACTGTCACAATACTGCGTTTCAAATTCACGGCGAAATGCTTGTAACATATAACGGGCATATACTTGACAGGAAAACCGGAAATGGTGTCCTTAACAGCTTACTGAAAAAAGCAGAGGAGCCGCCTGAGGGTATAAAGTGTGTTTACTTCGCGTGGGATATGATCCCTTATCATGCTTTGAAGTCGAAAGAAGATACAACACCTTATATACTTAGATTTGGTAAACTATTCGATATTGCAAAATCTTCCAGATATATTAATTTGATACCTTATGAGATTATAAGTAGCGAAGAAGAGGCAATGGATTTTTTTAAACAAATGTTAGTAGCAAATAAAGAAGGAGCAATTGTAAAAGAAGCTGATGCAATATGGCGAAACGGCACTTCTAAACAACAATTTAAACTTAAAGCTGAAAAGGATTGCGACCTAAAAATAGTGGGCTTCAAGCCGGGTAAAGGTAAAAATAAAAAGACATTCGGTTCGATAAGATGTGAATCGAAAGATGCGCTACTTGAAGTATTTGTATCAGGTTTTACAGATACTATGAGGAAGATGATTTGGGAAGATCGCAATCGTTACCTAGGCAAAATCATTACAGTAAAATTTAACGAAGTAATTGACTCAAAAACTTCTGACAAGTACTCGTTATTCTTACCGAGGTTTGTAGAGATTAGAGAAGACAAGACTGAAGCAGATACTCTAGATAAAACACAAGGAGCATAATATGAAGCCAATGCATAGGAAAACAATTAAGGCACATTTAAAGAAAAAACTAGATGCAGTAGCTGATTCAATAGACGATAACAAAGAGATACGTACTCTTTTTCGTAAAGAGGCTTGTGTATTAGGCGGTAGCATTGCATCTATGCTAATGGGTGATGAAATAAATGATTATGATATTTATTTTAAGACCCAAGAAGGTGCATTTAAAATCCTTTCGTATTTTCTAGAGCGAAGGAATGCATCGATCGCAAAAGGTGTAAACTTACGAGCGTATTATACTTCAATCGTGAATTGTAAAGGCGTTGATGAGAGTAGAATCGTAATCTCTAACCACAAAGGCATTGAGGGCTTAGAAGATCGTTTCCTTTTAGCTAGAAGCGGTAAGGCAGAACGCGAGAAAAATTATGGAGTACGTGCGATCACTAATAATGCAATATCTTTAAGTGATAAAGTTCAGCTTATTTTTAGGTTTACTGGCGATTATGAGAGAATAATTGAAAATTTCGACTATATACACGCGCAATGCATGTACGACCTCAAGGCAGATGCATTACACTTGCCAATTAATGCTCTAGAAAGCATGATGTCTAAACGTCTAGTATATACCGGCTCGTTGTACCCTGTCGCTTCGATTATCAGAATGAGGAAGTTTATTCGAAGAGGTTGGCATATCTCTGTAGGCCAAATTTTAAAAATGGTAATTCAAGTAAATCGTCTAAACTTAGCAGACAGAATAACACTTATAGAACAAATAATGGGTGTTGATCTTCTTTATATTCAAAACTTTATGGTAGAGTTAGATAAAGCAATGTCAGAATCGACCGAAACAATTCATGATTGGTCTGGGTTAGTAGAAAATCTTCTGAATAAGACATTTGGGGATTTCGACGATGACGATATAGAAGAAGGTTTAGAAGCCTTGTCAAAAGGCCCTGACGACCATATTGAAACCTATTAGTGGTTAATATGGATTTTATTGTATTATGGCGGCAACCATAAATTAGCCTAAGAATGATATAAACCAAGTTGATCCACGGCAAACACTTCCCAGCGGCCCTCTCCGGGCGCGGGGCGAAACGCCAGAGTTAGGCCATGCTTTCGCTAAAAACAGCCGCAGCAAGCTCGCTAGGTAGCGAGGTGACAGTTTTCCAAGCAGAGCGGGCCGAAACACGGCAACCCTCCACCACGGAGTAGTTAGCTAAGGACTGGGAGGAGTTACATTAACCCAATATCGTGATTTGCGAATTGGTCTTCCACATGACGGTATTTATGTATCGTCTTAATTAATCCGAAAAGGGAATTACAGAATGTCAGATGTCCAACAAGCATATGTAGTAGACGGCAATGTATTCGAAACCAAGGCAGAGGCTGTAGCATACCAGCGCCGCCCTAAAATTTTGAATGCACTTTCAGAAGTCACCGATGGCAATGAAGAATTGTCAAATTGGCTTGTAGAGAATCAAGATACTGTTGAAGCTGCCTTCGAAGTAGGCACCGTAAAGCGTGTTAAGGTTGCAGAGCGTAAGAAGCTGAAAAAGGCTTTAGATGCAATCGAAGAAGCAGATATCAAAGGTACTGATTTCGTTACTGAGAATGCTGATCAGATTGTTGATAGCTTCCGCTGGCCGAAGGTCAAGCGTATGAATGATGAAGAGAAGGCAACCCAGGCTAAGAACACTCTGATGGGCGCGACTGAAAATAACGAAGAGCTTTCTGCATGGATTGTAGATAATCAAGACCAAATCAAGGAAGCTTTCGCTGCAGGCAAGCCGAAGCGTGAAGTCTCTGAAAAGGCTAAGAAGGCCCTTGAAGACTATCGTGCTAAGAAGGCTGCTGAGAAAGCTGCAGCAGAAGAAGCTGAAGAAAATTAAAAACAAATTAAGTATAACAACCCCAGGGTCTATCCTTGGGGTTTTTTACGCAAAAAGAGAAGCCAACCGAAGGTTATATTGCTGGAGCTTTCAGCTATTAGGCAGCTAATCGAATTAATGTAAAAGACATAGAAATGAAGCCTGAAATATCTTACAAAGGAGTTCTAAGTGTGTATACTCGGAGAGTGGCCCGATGAAGAAGCAACTGTGATTGCCGATACTAGCAACCCCGGCGGTATTTTACAGAAATTTAGGGTACAAAAGGAGTAATCATGGAAAAATTAACATTGCAAAGTGTATTTAATATTGGCTGGCAAGGATTTATTGTTGAGAGAGAGGCAGGATTAAAAAAAATATATCTTAACTTTGCTAAGCGTTATAATCTTACAACCCCTTCGACAACTGAGGCATAGACATGGACTATCAATATATTCTAGCATATGAACACGGTGACGTTATTAAAGTACCGGAAATAGGCAAACAAGAGACACAGCAATGGGCTGAGGGTTTATGTGAGATTATTGATGTCCAGAATATGCAATTTTATGTAGGAGAAGGAATGTGGCAGGATGTTAGAACAAATGATACTTGAGGTGAATTTAGCGTTGGCTAAGCTCAGGGGCTATACTAGAAGAAAGCTCGCAAAAGGAGTCTTATAGTGAAACTTTTCCATTGGCTAGCAGTGAGTCCATTGCACCAGACTAAACATGAAAATCTTTTAATTTGCCTATTGAACCAAAGGAAAAAAGATTTACATGTAAAATCAAATCAAGTAGCTGTAAAAGGCTGTGTTTTGTATCGTATACAGTTTCCAATAACTATGCAATATAAGGTAGACGAGACAGTTCCTGTTGTTGCTGCTTACGATCGTATAGACTATGTATCATATGAGAGGCTTTAATCATGAAGACAGGCGTCGAACTGAGTGAACAGGCTTTTACCGCTAAAGTAAGAAAGGCGGTATGGTTCTTAGGAAACGGTTTATGGTTAACCGACGGCGAGACAGTAGAGATAAAAGATCTACATTCAAAGCATCTTGAAAATGCTATTAAATATTTTATTAAAAAACGGCTAGATTCACCTAATTCTGTTTGTATACCTTACTTTATACGTGAATTAGAAAGAAGAGGAGTTCCTTTTGAAATGAACCCTGAATCTATAGGATACACAATCATTAAGCACAGCGGTATAGCTAACAAGACTATTAGATTGAACAATTCCTACGAGAGCCTTGCAGAAATAGATTCTTTCTTGCGTGATTTTAAGTAACACGTATTCTCTATGAACTTGCATATAACGGAGTAAACAATGAATAAGCGCATTGAACAGTTCGCAAGAGATTATCTTAAAACTAATCTAGTCGATTTAAACGAGGATCAAGTATTACTTTTCAAAAAGATGTACAGCCATAATAACTTAGAAAAAGACATTAATGAAGTTATTGATGAAATGCCTATAGGTACTCTTGACTGGGCCATGCAACAAGTAGAAAATACGGTTGCACCAGAGATAGAAACACCATCGGGAGATCTACAAGAGCAACAGCTATGGGATATAAAAAAGCTACTTAAAAGAGAAACGATAGAGGCATATAACCACGCAAATAGATTGATGAGCAAGAAAGCTATGCCTTCTGAAGTCTTAAGAGTATACAATACTGAGATATTAGAGATAATTGAAAGCTTAAAAATCTAAACAAAGGACATAATTATGAAGACTACAAAGTATTTTCGTATCGGTATGAATATTGTGCATGCAAACGTTGGGTTCGCACCAGTGTTTTCTGGCAAATCTCTCAATGAGGCAAAGCGTAAAAGTCGAGAACTTCAGCTGAAAGATGGGGGCAGTCTTGGCGATAGGAGCGTACGCGTAGCAGAGTCAATGAATGCTGCAAAGAATCGTGCCATTAATAGCGCTGAACTCCTAGCTTGGGGTGAAATGTGACAAAATGCAATCGAAATGTTGAGATGTATATCCCTGAAGGGTGGACTTACCGTTTGATTTTAGTTAAATGTGGAGTGCCTGGGCCTGATGGCTCTAAGTTACTTTGCAGTCATTGTCAATTGAAAGCCGAGCAAAAACCAAGGAAACAAGAAATGTCTAACAAATATATAATTTCTACATTCGGCGGGTGGTCAATAGAGAGAGAAACGATAGGAAGCGAAGTAGAATACTTTTTAGTCAGAGACGGCAACCGGGTCAGCACACTTGAAAGTGCTGTTAATCTTAAAGAAATCACGCTAGCAGAGGGTACTCATATAGTTTTTGGAAATTACGGTCCTACTTATACATGGCTATCTAAAGTACACGAAGATTTAAAAAATAAGGCTTGTGAACACCAAGCATTTGACAGTAAAGCGCCACATGCTGTTTCTGCAGGCGATGGACAAGAGCTGGTTAGCACATTCGAAGGTTGGTCTCTTACAGTCAACTCGAATTATGACCCCGAAACAGCTATTTTGCATCATAACGGTGAAGCGCTCGGAAACGCGAGCAATATGACTGTATGGCACGAATACGGAGACAGTGATGATTCAGTTGAGCGTGTTTGGGTCAAAACATTGCTCCGTATACTAGAGCGTAAGCATAAGGAATACAAACTGTGAAAAAGAAAAGTATTATAAGCATGTTTTATGAGTGGACTATTGTTCAAGAACCCAGTCTTTTCGAAGGCTATCTTTCTCATGTTGCGTATAGGAGTGAAGTTGTCGGTAGTTTAGCTCAAATATTGAAAAAAATGTATCTCTATTGTCCAGACGGTTCTAAGGTAGTGCTTGACAAAAACGCTAATCTGTATCTTTGGTTACGTACTGTGCGTGACGAAATAGCTGATAGGGATTGCCCTTTCGATAAGAAATGACCCTACGTATCAATTGGAAGTAATTTACAAGGAGCTTAATAATGACAATATCGAACAAATCGCTTGAACTGCTTAGTCTTTTGAACCTTAAAAATGATCTTCGTCTTAGAGTTAAAAATAGTATCGAAACAAAAGATAAAACAATTGAATACCTTTATAGCTCTTTAGGCTTGGAAGGCAATAATAAAGAAGTTTTAGAGCAATTGAATACGCTTATTGAAGAAAAGAAAATCAAAACGAGGGAAATCGATGACGAGATTCTGCTTTGACCAGCCAGCGCCCATATATAAAGCGACATAGACAAGGGCTTTAGAAAGGAGATAATCAATGAGCACATTCAGAAATAGTCCAGAAATGAAGCGCCTGCTCGGATGGCTCGGCAGCTGTATGCCCGAATCAACGAAAAAAGGTGAAGCGCTGTAATGACTAACCAATTCACCAGTAGACTTAAATGAAAACCAAAGTGAACCGACTCGTATCCCAAACTTGACCTGGAGCAATGTCACCATGCTTGATTTCTACAACTCAGTGATTCACGATTGGGTGGATCTTGCCGTCCTGCTGGTAGTTCTTACACTGGCAGCCTTATGCATCTTCTTCGCCATTCGGGCAGAGAAGCAAGTCAAACGCTCTCAGAAAGGTAGAGGGCGGATGACACCTCAAGAACTGGCCGAAACCAATCAAGCCATGGA